>Ga0137429_1000915_pt1 | contig 10356 bp, 9 predicted proteins | sample EasRivERMZT736_2_FD_102304 | JGI IMG/M metagenome (GOLD analysis project Ga0137429, IMG submission 102304) | Soil microbial communities from meander-bound floodplain in the East River, Colorado, USA - East River MetaG ERMZT736_2 | ecosystem: Environmental > Terrestrial > Soil > Floodplain ...
CCCTACTACGCTCACGCCCGGACGGAGGAGGTCCCGCCGGCGCTCCTCGCGCGCCTGCGCGCACAGGTCCGCCCCGGCGGGCGGATCCTCGTCGCGGGAAGCGGCACGGGAAGGGGGTGCCTCACGCTGGCAGCGGCCGGCTTCGACGTCGTCGGGGTCGACTTCTCAGGTTCCATGGTGCGCCTCGCGAGGCAGGAAGCGGAGAAACGCCGACTCCAGGCCGCGTTCGCCGAGAGCGACCTGCGGCACCATGACGAACCGGCCGGCTCGCTTGCGGCAGTGCTCTTCACGTACGACACCTACAGTTTCCTCGCCGCCCGCGTCGATCGGGTCGCGCTCCTCCGCCGCGCCGCCGGCTGGCTCGAGGCGGATGGCAGCGTCTTCCTCTCCGCGCGCCGCGCGCGCGGCCTCTACGAGCGCGGCTGCCTCGCGATCCAGGCCGCCGTGTCGCTGCGGCGCGGCGGGGCCCGGTTCGGTGACAGTCACACGCGCTGGATCGCCCCGAGCGGCGAGCTGCGACGTTCGTTCTTGCACGTCTTCACCGCGCGACAGCTCGCGCGCGAGACCGCCGCCGCGGGGTTCCGCATCGGGCCCTGGGATGGCGGCCACGCGATCCTGAGGCGCGCCTGAGCCGGTCGCCCGCCTCGAAGGCGCGCGGGTATAATGCGCCGAGGCGTGCGCATCTCCCGTCAGGACCTGCCGACCGGCAGACAGCGGTCCGGTCCGCTCCAGGGGTGGAGTAGATGACGCAGAGGAACCCGTTCACCGATCGGCTCGACGGAGATGCAGCGGCGGCGCCGTGCACCGTCGTCATCTTCGGCGCGTCCGGGGACCTCACCAGCCGCAAGCTGGTTCCGGCGCTCTTCAACCTGCACCTGGACGGCCTCCTCGACCCCGCCAGCGCCATCGTCGGCTTCGCGCGGCGCGAGATGTCGAACGACGCGTTCCGCGGCCAGCTGCGGGAGGTGGCGGCGAAGCACTCACGGCGGCCGGTCGAGAGCGATACCTGGGACCGCTTCGCGTCCGGGATCGAGTACGAGGTGGGCGACTTCGCCGACGCCGCGGCCTACCGGCGCCTCGCCGAGCGTCTCGAGCGGATCGATCGCGAACGCGGCCTCCGCGGCCATCGCCTGTTCTACCTCGCCACCCCACCGTCCTCCTACGTCCCGATCCTGGCGGGGCTGGGAGGGGCCGGCCTCTCGCACGCCGGCGGGGGGGGGTTCGCCCGCATCGTCATCGAGAAGCCGTACGGCCGCGATCTCGACTCCGCGCGCACGCTCAACCGGGCGGTCGGGACGGTGTTCGAGGAGAGCCAGGTCTACCGGATCGACCATTACCTCGGGAAGGAGACGGTCCAGAACATCCTGGTGTTCCGCCTGGGGAACGGCATCTTCGAGCCGCTGTGGAACCGGCGCTACGTCGACCACGTGCAGATCACGGTGGCCGAGAGTATCGGGGTGGAAGGGCGGGCCGGTTACTACGACCAGGCCGGCGTGCTGCGCGACATGCTGCAGAACCACCTGCTGCAACTCCTCTGCCTCGTGGCCATGGAGCCCCCCGTCCGCTTCGAGGCGGACGCGGTGCGCGACGAGAAGGTGAAGGTGCTGCGAGCGCTGCGGATGCCGGCGGGGGCGGCGGCGGCGCACGAGGTCGTGCGCGCCCAGTACGCCGCGGGCCTGGTCGGCGGCGCCCCCGTGCCCGGGTACCGCGAGGAGCCGGGCGTCGCGGGAGACTCGGGCACCGAGACTTTCCTGGCGATCCGGGCCGAGGTCGAGAACTGGCGCTGGGCAGGCGTGCCGTTCTTCCTGCGCTCCGGCAAGCGCCTGCCGCGCCGCGCCACGGAGATCGCCCTCGTCTACCGCCGGCCGCCCCTGCTCTTCTTCCGCGACGGCGACACGCCGGCGGGACGCCGCGGCGAGGGGATCGAGCCGAACGTGCTGGCGCTCCGGATCCAGCCGGACGAGGGGATCTCGCTGTCATTCGGAAGCAAGCTGCCAGGCCAGAAGATGCAGGTCGAGGATGTGCGCATGGATTTCCTCTACGCCACCTCGTTCGGGAGCGACCCGCCCGAGGCGTACGAGCATCTCCTGCTCGACGCGCTGGAGGGGGATTCGACCTTGTTCGCGCGGCGCGACGAGGTCGAGATCGCCTGGGGCCTGGCGGATGGCCTGCGAGCGACGTGGGGAGACGACTCGGGACCGCCGCTCCTCTCGTACCCCGCCGGGAGCTGGGGGCCGGCGGAGGGGACGGCGTTGATCGGCCCCGGACGCCGCTGGCGGCGGGTGTGAGCCTGGCCGCGGGCGGGACCGAGCGGGTGACGCTCGCCGGGAGCGCGGGCGGGCCGCTCGACGTCGAACGCCTCGAGCGCGACCTGGCGTCGATGTGGAAGGCGGCCTCCGACCGCACCGGCGGCACCGCGGTGAGCCGTGCCTGCTCCTCCACCCTGATCGCGCTCTTCCCTCCTCCCGCGCCACCGGGAACGGAGGAGATCGTCGCGGCCCTCTCAAGGCGGCATCCTTGCCGCGTGCTGCGCGTGGAGCGGGGGGATGCGGGCGGTCCTCCGCTCACCGCCTCCGCCGGGGCCGTCTGCCATCTGCGCGGCGACGGACAGGGATTGATCTGCACGGAGGAGATCCGGATCGTCGTCGCGCCGGGCGCCGAGGAGCGGATCCCCTCGGCCGTCCGCTCGCTCTCGCTCGGCGGGCTCCCCGTCGTGCTTCTCGCTCTCGACCCGGCCGCGCTGGCTACCAGGGAGTTCGCGGCAACCGCGGCCGATGCCCACTGCGTCGTGGTCGAGTCCGCCAGCGCCCGGGATCTCGTCGCGGAGCGCCCCGCGGGGGCCCGCGACCTCGCCTGGAGCCACGGCGCCGCTCTGCGCCGCGCCCTCGCCGTCGCCGCCGACGATCGCACCGCGGCGCAGGTGCTGGAGCAGAGCGTCCGCATCGAGGTGCAATATGGAGGTGACGGCGCGCCCCCCGCCGCGGCGTTGCTGCTCGCCGGCTGGGTCGCGGCCGTGAGCGGCCGGACGGCGATCGGCCGCGACGAGGCGCCGCCGCGAGCGGCGACCGTGCGGCGCCCCGCCTCGACGGGCTCGGCGAGCGCGGCGCGTTGCGAGTTCCACCCTCGGCCGGGTGGCCCCTCCGGGTTGCGGGGAATCGCGGCCTTCGACGAGGGGGGCCGCCGGGTCCAGGCGACGCTCGACGCCGGCGCACACGCCGCCGCGATCGAGGGGCCGGCCGGCACCTGGAGGATGACGCTGCGCCCGCGCGATCGCGCGGACGAGGTGATCGAGGAGATCCATCGGCATCTTCCGCCGCCGGCATTCGCCGCGGCGCTCGCCTGCGCGCGCGCGCTCGGGCGGTCCCTGGAGGCTTGATCGTGTTCAACGCATTTCCCCAACCTGAGGCGCGGTTGCTCGTGTTCGAGGATGCGACCGCGCTGGCGCGGGAGGCGGCGCGGCGCGTCGTCGCCGGCGCAGGCCGCGCGGTGGAGGCGGGCGCGATGTTCCGGGTCGCGCTGGCGGGCGGGCGCACTCCTCTCGCGGCATATCGCACCCTCGCCGCCGACCCGTACGTCGCCTCGGTCCACTGGGACTCGGTCGAGCTGTTCTGGAGCGACGAACGCTTCGTGCCGCACGAGCATCCCGACTCGAACTACGGCGCCGCACGCGCGGCGCTGCTCGGCGCCCTGCCGATCCGGGCGGCGCAGGTCCACCCGATCCCGACCGATACGGTGAGCGCGCCCGTCGCCGCGATCGCCTACCAGGATCGGTTGCGCCGCGTCTTCGGGGTCGAGCCTCCGGCGTTGCCCCGCTTCGACCTCATTCTGCTCGGCCTCGGGGAGGACGGGCATACCGCTTCGCTCTTCCCGGGAGCGGTGCCGGCCTCCTCGCCGGACTCGCTCGTCGCCGCGACGGAGGCGCCGGGAGGCGGTGCCCCCCGGGTGACGCTGACGCTCGCGACGCTCAATGCCGCGCAGGCGGTCCTGTTCCTGGTGAGCGGCGAGGCCAAGGCGGAGGCGCTGGAGCGCACCCTCAAGGCGAAGGACCCGGATCCGGCGCTCCCCGCGACGTTGATCCGTCCGGACCGGGGGAAGGCATTCTGGCTGGTGGATCGCGCCGCGGCCAGCCGCCTCGACCTGCCCGGTGCGGCCCCGGGGGCCCCGGCTCCCGACATCCGGCCGCTTCCGGCCTCCGGGCCCGATCGATGATCCTCGCCGGGGACATCGGCGGGACGAAGTGCAACTTCGCCTTCTACGCCGCCGGGCATGGCCGCCGCGAGCCGCTGGCGCAGACCAGCGTTCCCAGCGCCGACCACCCCAGCCTGGAGTCGGCGCTGGCACCCTTCCTGGCCGAGGCTCCCGGCACCATCACCGCGGCGGCGTTCGGCGTCGCCGGGCCCATCGTGGGGACGAGCGCCCGCGTCACCAACCTCCCCTGGACGCTGCACACCGAGTCGCTGGCGCGGATGCTCGGCACCTCGCGCATCCGTCTCGTGAACGATCTGGTTGCGACCGCGCTCGGGATCGCCTGGCTGCGCCCGGACGAGGTCGCCACGCTCCAGGCCGGGTCGGGGCGAGACGAGGGGAACATCGCCGTGCTTGCCGCCGGGACCGGGCTCGGGCAGGCGGTGCTGGTCGCGGATCGCGGCCGGCAGGTGCCGGTCCCCAGCGAGGGAGGGCACACCGATTTCGCCCCGCGCGACGATGCCGAGGCCGCCCTCTGGACCTGGCTGCGCGAGGAGCACCCGCGCGTCACCTACGAGCGGGTGTTGTCGGGATCGGGCCTGGTCAACCTGTACCGCTTCCTGCACCGCAGCGCTCCCCACCCACCGCTCTGGGATCCGGACAAGGAGCACACTCCCGAGGCCGCGGCGCTGGTCGCCGCCGCGGCGATGGCAGGAGCCTGCCCCCTCTGCCGCGAGAGCCTCGAACGCTTCGTCTCGGTGTTCGGGGCGCAGGCCGGGAACCTCGCGCTGACCGTGCTGGCGACCGGTGGAGTCTACCTCGCCGGCGGCATCGCACCGAAGATCCTCCCGGTGCTCCGCGACAACCGCTTCACCGACGCCTTCAACGCCAAGGAGCCGCACGCCGACCTGATGCGCTCGATCCCGGTGCGCGTGGTGCTGAACCAGCAGACCGCCCTCCTGGGGGCAACGCGGCTGGCGGAGGAGCTGACGGGGGACGCGGCGTAGGAAGCCGCGGATCTAAATCCGTTTCCCCACCACGTGCACCTTCACCAGATTGGTGCGCGCCCCGGCGCCAAGGGGATACCCCATCACCAGGACCACGCGGTCGCCGGCGCGCGCCAGGCGGTGGGCGCGCAGCGCGGCGTCCGCGACGGCGACGAGCCGCAGCAGACGGCGGCTGCGCGGCAGCCGCAAGGGCGTCACCCCCCAGACGAGCGACAGACGGCGCAGCACCCGCGGGTCGGGCGAGACCGCGATGATCGGCGCCTGCGGCCGGCGCCGCGCCAGGCGGAGCGCCGTTCCCCCCGACAGCGTGAAGGCGACGATGGCGGCCGCGCCCAGCGCGTCCGCGAGCATCACCGCCGCGCCGCTGACGGCGTCCTGCGGCAAGAGCGCTCCGTTCACCTCGGACCGTCTTGAGGCCATGCCGCTGGAGGGGGTGCCCACCGCCTCGGTCTCGCGGATGATCCGGTCCATCATGCGCACCGCCTCGACCGGGTAGCGCCCCGAGGCGGTCTCGGCGGAGAGCATCACGGCGTCGGTGCCGTCGAGCACCGCGTTGGCGACGTCCGACGCTTCGGCGCGCGTCGGCCGGCTGCGCTCCGTCATCGATTCGAGCATCTGCGTGGCGGTGATGACCGGCCGGCCCAGCAGGCGCGCCGCCTGGATGATCCGCTTCTGGGCCATCGGCACCTTTTCAGGCGGGATCTCCACCCCGAGGTCGCCGCGCGCGACCATGACGCCCGCCGATTCCTCCAGGATCCCGGCGAGATCCGCGAGCGCCTGCGGCTTCTCCAGCTTCGCGATGAGGGGAGGAGCGAGGCCGGCGAGCGGCGGTCGCGGCGTGGCGCCGGCGGCAGGCAGATCGACGCCGGCGGCGCGCCGCAGCAGCCGCGCCGCGGCGCGCACATCCGCCGCCGTGCGGACGAACGACAGGGCGACGAGATCGACGCCCGCGCCCACGGCAAACGCCAGATCCGCTCGGTCCTTGGCGGTGAGCGCGGGGGCGGAGAGGGGCGTGCCGGGGAGGTTGATCCCCTTGTGCGACAGCAGCTCCCCCCCTTCGCGGACCTTGCAGACCACCTCGTCGCCGCGCACCCGCACCACCTCCAGCCGCAGGCGGCCGTCGTCGAGCAGGACCGTCTGCCCCGGCTGCAGGTCGCGCGCCAGGCCCCGGTAGGTGGTGCCGATGACGCCCGGCGTCCGCGGCCTGAGGCGCGAGGAGAGGACCACGATCTCCCCGGCTCGCCAGCGCCGCCCCGCCGGCAGCTCGCCTACCCGGATCTTCGGCCCGGCCAGATCCGCGAGGATCGCCACGGTGCGGCGCTCGACTCGCGCCGCCGCGCGCACGCGGCGAATGGCGCGCGCCTGCTCGGCCTGCGTTCCATGCGAGAAGTTCAGGCGGGCGACGTCCATCCCGGCCCGCACGAGCGCCAGTATCGCGGTGCTCGAGGCGGAAGCGGGACCCAGCGTGCACACGATCTTGACGCGGCGGGAGCTCAGGCAGGTGCCTTTCTTGACATCGAGCGTCCCCTCCGGGACGATCCCTCCCGGCTCAGGCGACGAGGGCGGCATCTTACTACCGTGGGCACGACGGCCGCACCGTCCCGGCGCCGAGAGACGCACCGTCGCGTCGTGGCCGTGGACTGCGCAGCCTTTCGCCCTGGCCCCCGTCATTCCGGCGCAAGCCGGAATCCAGAGCCGCGATCGCATCCAGCGCTGTCCTGGACCCCGGCTTGCGCCGGGGTGACGGAGGTGGGGTCGGCGGAGGAGATAGCAGTCGGCACCGCCTCGCCGTCATTCCGGCGCAGCCGGAATCCACCGATCACCGGATCCGTTCGGCGTCATTCCGGCGCAAGCCGGAATCCACCGATCACCCGGTCCATTCGGCGTCATTCCGGCGCAAGCCGGAATCCACCGACCGCCCGACAGCGTGGATGGGCTAGGAGTCCCTTCAGCATGAGTGGCACCCACCCGGCCGAGGCCATGAGCCAACCCACACCGACCTCGACCCCCGCTGCCCGCCGCCGCCGGCGCCTCGCCACCATCGGCGCCTTCCTCCTCGCCTTCGCGCTGCTCTACCTCTCGCGCCTGCCGCTGCTGTGGAGCGGGCGCCTCGTGCCGGACGGCGACGAGGCGGTCGCCGGCCTGATGGCGGTGCGCCTGCTCGACGCCGGCGAGGTACCGGTCTACTTCTGGGGCCAGAACTACGGTCTCGCCTCCCTGGAGACGGGAGTCGCGTCCATCTTCTTCTCGACCTTCGGCATCTCGGCGACCGCGCTCAAGGCGGCGATGCTCGTCCTGTGGGCCGCAGGAGGGGCCTTTCTGTCGCTCGCCGCACGCCGCCTGGCCGGCGCGGGGGCGGGACTCGCGGTGATCGCGCTCCTGGCCGCCTCCCCCGCCTGGGGGGAGTGGGCGATGAAGGCGCGCGGCGGCTACCTGACCGCCTTCCTCGTCTCGGCGATCGTGATCTGGGCGCTCGCGCCCCGCCGGGACGCGTCGCCCCTCCTGCTGTGGGCGGCGATCGGCGCCGGCGTCACGCTGGTCTACCTCGCCCATCCGCTGTGGTTCCTGTTGCTCCTGCCCCTTCTCGGCCTGCGCGCCTGGGAGGGGCGCGGGGCGCGGATGGCGGCAGCGTTCGCTTGTGGCGCGCTCCCGCCCGCGCTCATGGGCTGGCTCGGCAGGACCGCCTCCCCCACCTGGGCTCCAGGGATGTTCGCCGGCGCGGACCCGCTGCACGCGCTCACGCGCCTCCCCTCGCGCCTGGTGGTCCACTTCAGCGGCGCCTACCTGTTCGAGCGCTCCTACCTCCCCGATGCTCCCGCTTCGCAGGGGGCGGCGGCGATCTGGCTGATTCTCTTCGCCTCGGCGCTCGTGGTGCTGCTGACGCTCCCGCGCGACGCGGCGCGGCCGGCAGGGATGCTCGTCGCCGGGATGGGATGCGTCCTGCTGTTCTCCCTCTGCATCGCGGAGCCCGCCTTCGGCTACCGCTATCTCCTGCCGGTGAGCGGCGCCCTCCCGCTCCTCCTCGCGCTCGTGGTGCCGCGCCTGTTCGAGAGCCGCTCCCGCGGGCGCTGGAGCGCCGGGGCGGCGCTCCTCCTGCTGCTCGGCGCCGGGACGCTGGCGCTGATGGAGGTGCCGTCGCGCGCCGCGCGTACGCTGCCGGACGACCCGTACGCGCTCGAGGCCGGCGAGGTCGGGCGGCTGCTCGCCGAGATCCGGGGGGCGCAGGTCGCGCACGTCTACTCCCTCGACCCGCTGCTGCAGTGGAACCTGATGTTCGCGAGCCGCGGCGAGGTGCTCGCTCGCTGGCTGACGGCGTCCGATCGGCGCCCGGGGATCCCGATCGCGATCGACGCGGCGGTCGCCGGCGGCGCGCCGGTGGTCCTGGCGGCGCGGCGCTCGCAGGCGGAGTACCTGCGCTCGCGGCTCGGCGAGGCGCGGGCGCAGGAGCTCCCGACCGCGCTCGTCACGCGGCACCTGATCCTGCTGGCGGGGCTGACGGTGGAGGACCTGCGCGCGCTCGGGTTCGAGGCGGCGGGAGGGTGACCGGGAGGCGATTGAGCGCGCTCCGCTGCCGCGCCGTCATCCCGCGGTGGCGGATACACCAGGGTAGCTGCGCGTCAACGGCGCGGTGTGGCACGCGCCCGCTTCACGCGGTTGCTCGGCGACAAGCAGGAACAAGCGCTGCCACCATCAAGTGTGAACTGTGACGCCGTTCTGGCGCAGAACTCCGATCACTTTTGCGACATCCAGCGGCCCGGGTGGAATCTCTCGATCCAATGCGGTGAACATCGGAACCGCATTACTCCGCTTTCCGGTGATCTCCAGCATTTCAGCGCCGCCCGGGGCAATGCGAAAGGCGTGAACGGTACCAGCCGGAAAATGTACGAGCGTCCCTGCAGTGCAAAGGGTGGACTCACCCGCATATGTGAATACCACCTGACCCTTGATGATGTAGAACGACTCGTCCCAATCATGGCTGTGTGGCGGCGGTCCCATTCCTTCGTCACCCACTTGCACCACGATTTGCTGGTCTTCAATCTCGGATCCTGAGGCGAGAATTGCCATCTGACTTCCGAGGACGTTAAGAGCGGGCTTGCGATCGGTGGGTCTGAGGACGAACGGCTTGGAACTCATGACTTGAATCTCCTCTGAATTCATCCGTCGGGACTTGATCGGTAACTCCTGGCGCCCAACGCCCGGTGTAACCCGCGGCGGGCGCCAGCCCGGCGGTCGGACCATCAGATGCGGTCACGGCGACCGCCGTCGGGCTCAGGCCGTAGTTCGGTGGCTGCCAGGGTCGATGTTCCACTTGACGTCCTGACGTCATGGCGCTATGTTGCCTCCATGAGCGCGACCCGGCGAGCCACCGTCTACCTGGTGCCAGAACTCCACCGTGCCCTCCGGCTCAAGGCGGCCGAAACCGATCAGAGTATCTCGGACCTCGTCAATGCCGCGATCCGGCAGGCCCTGACAGAGGACGACGAAGACCTCACCGCCGTGCGAACTCGGGCAAAGGAGCCCAACCTCGAGTTCGAATCCGTCCTGAAGGACCTCCGGCGCCGTGGCAAGCTATAGACTCCTGATCAAGCCATCTGCCACAAAGGAACTTGAGGCCGTCCCAAAGCGCGACCGACGCCGCTTAGTCGTTCGTATCCAGTCCCTTCGCAACGACCCCCGCCCGCCGGGTTCCGAAAAACTCTCCGGCCATGACCTGTACCGCGTCCGCCAAGGCAACTATCGTGTCCTTTACTCCATCGACGACACCGACGAGACGATTATCCTCATCAAGATCGGCCACCGTCGCGAAGTGTACCGTTGATCTTGTCCACCGAACTGAAAGTGGCCTTCTTCATGGGACCGGTAAGGACGGTCGGCATCGTCTTTAGTTTACTCCTTCGCACTGGATCCGCCCATCCCTCCCGCAGTCGAGGGTGGTGGCTCGTCCTGCTGGCGGCGCCGAGGGTGGCGGAGTTGCGCGCGGTCGAGGTGTGAGGTCCGCCGGACGGAGGATCGACGGGGGCCAACTGGACCAAGAGGTAATCGGTGGACCCCGGCTTGTATATTGGTTTCAGGCGAGGAGGTTGAGGAGTACATAGACTCCTGATGGCTTTCCGGGGAGACCGCATCCGGCTGAGGCCTCGAGCCTGTGCGAAAGATGGGTCCC
>Ga0137429_1000919_pt1 | contig 10335 bp, 9 predicted proteins | sample EasRivERMZT736_2_FD_102304 | JGI IMG/M metagenome (GOLD analysis project Ga0137429, IMG submission 102304) | Soil microbial communities from meander-bound floodplain in the East River, Colorado, USA - East River MetaG ERMZT736_2 | ecosystem: Environmental > Terrestrial > Soil > Floodplain ...
CCGGTACAGTTACAGCTCGGCACTCAATACCCGGTGGAAGGACCAGACTCCGCTCCGATTCGCCGTTACGTTCCAAGTAAAACAGTCGCTATGATTGCGTACGCCTCGCTTGGTCGGAATTGGCTGACTACTTGTACATGGAAGAACAAACGATGGGCGAAAATCGAGGTTATGCAACCGTTGGATCCGGTCTTGTATCCGCCAACCGAATACTATTGCTTGCGCTCGGAGTCATGCTGAGTTCGTGCGCCGCACCCGGACGGCGACCCGCCGTTCCTGAGGGACTGGTCGATCGAGCCGAGATCCCGGGCATGGCTGCCATTCGAACCTGGAGCGATGAACTCAGCGATGAATTCCTCGCTGAGCTTATGCGGGCCGCGAAGCTCGAACTCGACCTTCGCAAGGCGGCGGGCGAAACCGGTCCGCTGCCGCTGGCTCAATTCCTTGCCATCTCCGGGGGCGGCGCGAACGGGGCGTACGGCGCAGGATTGCTCTGCGGATGGACGGCCGCGGGAACGCGGCCGGAGTTTAAGTTAGTGACCGGCATCAGCACCGGGGCGCTGACCGCCCCCTTCGCCTTCCTCGGTCCCAAGTACGACGGGCAGCTCAAGGAGGTCTACACCAAGACTTCCACCCCCGACATCATGACGCCGCGTGGAATTCTGGCCGGATTATTCTCCGATGCCCTCATGGACTCCACGCCGATGTGGCGAATGTCACGAAAGTACTTCAACGAAGCGATGATGCAGGAGATCGCCAAGGAGTACGCCCGCGGACGGCTCCTCCTGATCGGCACGACCAACCTCGATTCTCAACGAGGCGTCATCTGGAACATCGGCGCGATTGCGGCCAGCGGAGACCCCCGCGCTCTGGAGTTGTTTCGAAGTATCTTGATCGCGTCGGCCGCCATTCCGGCCGCGTTTCCGCCGGTCATGATCGACGTCGAGGCCGATGGCCGGTCCTACCAGGAAATGCACGTGGACGGAGGGGCCATAGCCCAAGTGTTCCTTTATCCGCCATCTTTCAACATCCAAGCCACCGTTCAGCGAGATCGGCGGGCCTATATCATCCGGAATAGCCGTCTGGATCCTTCTTGGGCCGACGTGCAACGGCGAACGCTCAAAATTGCCATGCGGGCGGTGGATTCTCTGATTCAAACTCAGGGTTTTGGAGATATCTATCGGATGTACTTGACCTCGAAGCGCGACAACGTCGACTTCAATCTCGCCTTCATTCCCGCGGAGTTTTCGCTAAAGCCGAAAGAGGGTTTTGATCCCGTCTATATGGGACACCTCTTCGATCTGGCCTATCGCGCGGCCAGCGAAGGAAATCCTTGGTCAAAAACGCCTCCCGGCTACTTGGAAGCAAGCGCATCCCCATCGCCTAATAAGTGAGCATCCGTGAACTGCCCCCGGACCCCTTCGCGATTTTGAGGACGCGTAGTAGCCTAGATTGGAATGGAGTTCCGGATTGCCATGGTTAGCAAGTGTCAGTCGCCTTCCGAATCGCTCGCCAGCCCGCGCTCGAGATACTTATACCTATCCGTGTTAAATGTCGCCGGATCAACGCGATTCGCCCGAAGTACTTCATGACCGCTCCTCTGGAACCAGGTTTTGCTGACCGTTCTTACACGCTCGGTTTCCGAAGCAGTTCATCCAGCTCGATCGCGGGCACGAACTGCCATTCACGTCCTACTTTTCGTGCTTCCAGGAAACCCCGTTTTGCTAGTTCGAGGAGGTCAGTTCTTGCGGTCTGATAGACGACGTTATGGCTTCGGCTGTGTGAATCAAATGTATAACGATAGCCCGGATGCCGCAGCGCATGGCTAATCAGAGCGCACTGACGGTGGTTGAGATCAGCAACGGCGCGCATCCGTAGCTCTGCTTCCCGTAGTTCCACGGTCTTTCGTTCCACGTATCTGTGCAACTGTTCAATAGCTTTACGGATCACTTCAAGGTGGTAGAGCATGAAATACGTCAGATCGTTGTCGTCAGTCTCCGTGTAGAGAAAAGCCCGCCCGTATTGTGCAGGTGCTTTGCGGATGATCTCGGAGATGGAAATGAATTCGCAAAGCCAGTACCCCTGATGCAGCATCGACCAGTAGAAGAGCGCTCGCGCCGTTCTTCCGTTGCCGTCCACAAAAGGATGATCGTAGGCCAACCAAAAGTGAAGGATGATCGATCGTAGTACCGGGTGGACAAACGTCTTGGGTATCTTCCCGTTCGCGAAATCACACATCTCCGCCATGCGCGACTCCAGCCGATCGGCTGGAGGCGGCACGTGAAATACCCGATTGTATAGATCCGCGACCTCAATGCGTTGATCGGGACGACGTAACCGACCGGCGTCCGCAGGATCGTCGATGGCGCTCTGCGTTACGATTCGGTGCAAGTTCAGAATCGTCTCGGGCGTTAAAAGTTTGTCGCGAAGCATAACGATCATCTGCATAGCGGAGTAGTTATTCAGAATCATTTGCTCGCCGTGATCCCTCGGCGGTCGACCTGTACGAATCATCTCTTTGGCGACGCGACGGGTCGTCGCTGCGCCTTCGAGCTGGCTCGAGGTGATGGCTTCCTCGACCAAGGAATTCACGATGTACCTGGCCTTTGTCTCCGGGTTCGTGATCGGATCGGGCATCCCAATGGAGCCTCGGGTGCGAGAGTCGATTTCGTGGAGGAATTCGCTGATCGGGTCAACTAGCGTGTATTGGAACGCCCTGCCGTCAATTGACCGGAGGGCGATCTGTCTGTACGGTAACCGCGCCAGCTTTAGTGCCAGCCACCATTCGCGATGCACGAGATCGTTCGGCGGCTTCCGGTGGCGGAGCTTATCCCAATGCCGATAACGCCTCGACGGCTCAAGCTCGTTAATCGCTTGGAGCACGCGCTCAACGCGCCCCTTAGCCCGCGCCTCCTCGAGCAGCAGATTCATCGCTGGCGGCGATTCCGGCGTTTTCATTGATGCGTCAGTCCTACATGTTTCCGTGAATTACTAATCTTATACTAATTCCTTTACATTTAGTATAACTTCGATTCGGACGTTGTCAATTACTAATTGTTAACATTTTAGTATAATATTAGTAGTAAATGCGGACGTTGAAAGTCAAACGGGTAGAGGCCTCCAGCTCGGAGACCCCTACCCGTTGTGTTCACACGCTAAAACCTAAGTTGGTTCTACACCCATCCGCGGATCTTGCACGCCTCGGCCACGCGGGCGACGGCGACCATGTAGGCGTTCAGGCGGTTGTGGACCTTGGTCTTCTTGGACATTTCGTAGACTGACTTATAGGCGTCGGTCATCTTGCGGTCGAGCTGCTGATGCACGTCGGCCAGCGACCAGTAGTAGTTGTAGGTGTTCTGCACCTGCTCGAAGTAAGAGACGGTGACGCCGCCGGCGTTGGCCAGGAAGTCGGGCAGGACGTAAACGCCCTTCTCGAACAGGATCTTGTCCGCCTCGGGCGTGGTGGGGCCGTTGGCCAGTTCGCACATGACCTTGGCTTTGATGTTTCCCGCGTTCTTGGCGGTGATGACACCCTCCAGAGCGGCCGGGTAAAGCACGTCGCACTGCAGTTCGAGGATTTCATCGTTGCTGATCGGCTTGCCGCCGGGGAAGCCGGATATCGCGCCGCTTTCGAGCTTGTGCTTCACCAGGGCCTGCGGATCGAGGCCGTCCTTATTGAATACGCCGCCGCGCGAATCCGTGGCCGCCAGAAGCGTGCCGCCGCCGAGGATTTCCTTATGTAATGTAGCCGCGAACTGACCCGCGTTGCCGAAGCCCTGAATGGCATACGTAGCGTTCTTCACGTTGATGTTCATGGCCTTGGCGGCTTCGCGGACAATGTAAACGCCGCCGCGGGCGGTGGCGTCACCCCGCCCCTCCGAGCCGCCCACCGGCAGTGGCTTTCCGGTAATTACCCCCGGATGCGAATATCCCATGATGGTCTCATACTCATCCAGCATCCAGGCCATGATTTGCGGGGTGGTATAGACGTCCGGCGCGGGGACGTCACGATGAACGCCAAGCTCCCGTCCGACAGCGCGGATGTAGGCGCGGGCCAGGCGTTCCTTCTCGCCGTTTGACATTTCCTTGGGGTTGCAGACGATGCCGCCCTTTCCGCCGCCGAGCGGGATGTCCACCACCGCCGTCTTCCAGGTCATCCACGCCGCGAGCGCGCGGACGGTGTCCACGGTCTCCTCCGGGTGCCAGCGGATGCCGCCCTTGGTAGGCCCGCGGGCGTTGTTGTATTGCACGCGGAATCCCTTGAAGATCCGCGTGACGCCGTTGTCCATCTTCACCGGCAGCGTGAAGTGGTATTCACGCATAGGCCAACGGAGTAGTTCATGAGTGGCCGCGTCCAGACCGAGCCGCTTGGCGGCTTCATCAAGTTGCTGTTGTGCGATCGCAAACGGGTTCAAAGTTGACATCTCCCAAAGCTCCTCAAATAACGCTCCTATGGGTGGGACAGTCCCACCCCATCCTTCACGCTCTCCGTGTTAAATCCGTTTGGCAAACGGTGTGCCACAACCAGCGACCGCGTCCGTTGACGGACCGACGGAATCCTCGAATTGTAACTTACATGCCGGCTGGTAGCGAGCAGCGACTGTCATTGGCCTCCAGGCGGAATTCGACCGACGCCCTTTGGAAACGCTCTTTGAAACGATAAATGGCACCCTAAAGCATTGTGACATAATGGGTTACGGACAGCCAAGCCCATTACACGGCACACAGATCGGTACGTCGCCAGTTCCTCAACATTCAATGCCCAGGTTTTCCGGCGTGATTGCCTGACCGATGCGGACTTTTGCAACCCGACCGGCCTGAACCCCGCGACCCTGAAGTTGCGCGCCAAAGAATGGAATCCGACACGCAGGCTGGTTGATCGCCTCGGCAAGGCAGTGGGGTGTCTGTCGAACCGCCGCCGAACGAAACCAGTACTGGCTTGAGCCCCCTTTTTGTCGTTCAACCTTCGATTTCAGTAGTGCCACGGCCATGTCGCTTAGCGCGAACTCGCCGTCCTTGTTTGGCGTCAAGCGAAAACCGGGATGCGACCGATACGGCATGAACGCGCGGATCATCGAATTCGCGTAAGTGGAACGGATCGTCTATGCGTGTGCTGGTGACAGGTCATCGTGGATACATCGGCTCGGTGCTGGTGCGCGTGCTGCAACACGCCCGTCACGAAGTCGTGGGTCTGGACTGCGACTGGTACGGCGACTGTGACTTCGGGCGGATGCGCGACTCGATTCCCAGCTTCGAAATGGACGTGCGCGATGTGGAATTCACAGACCTGCTCTCCTTCGACGCGGTGATTCATCTGGCGGCCTTGCCGCAGGATTCGGCGTCGCAATTCGATCCGACCTTGAATGACGAAATCAACTTCGAGGCCACGGTCCGTCTGGCGGAGTGCTGCAAACAAGCTAGTGTTTCACGTTTTCTCTTCGCATCGACCTGCGCCGTCTTTGGCAACAGCGGCGGCGAATTGCAAAACGAGACGAGTTCCACGGCGCCGAAGTCTCCTCATGCCGTTGCAAAACTGCGCTGTGAACAAGGGCTGTTGCGGCTGGCGGATGAGCAGTTCGCGCCCGTGTTGCTGAGGAATGCAACTGTCTACGGCGTGTCGCCGCGTTTACGGCTGGACACCGTGGGAAACGAATTCGTCGGATCGGCCGTCACCAACGGGCGCGTGGGCATGCGCACCGAGGGTCGGGCGTGGCGACCCTTGATGCACGTCGAGGATGTCGCTCGTGCCTACGCGGCCGTACTTGCGGCCGCGGATGAGGTCGTCGGCGGCCAGATCTTCAATGTGGCGATCACAGAAGAAAACTACCGCGTCATCGACATCGCCGACTGCGTGACCGAATTCGTGCCGGATTGCACGCGGTCCGTCCGCACGGGCATCCCTGACCAAAGCAGTTACTTCGTGGACGGCTCCAAGCTGCGGCGGGCGTTGCCGCATCTGACTTGGCGATGGACGCTGCCGCAAGGCATCCGTCAACTACGGGCCGCGATGCTCGGGGCGGGCCTAACCGCGGGCGAATGGCGCTCCGATCGCTATCGCCGGGTGATGCGCTTAAGCACGATGTTGGAACGCGGCGAACTGGACAGTGCTCTGCGAAGACACGAACTGGCCTACCTTGTCACTCGTTAGCCGCCGCTCGGCGGGGCGGACGATTATCGAGACCGCTTAGGGTTGCGTTTGGCGCGCTTGCCGTTAATCGGCTCGATGCGGGTGATGTGGACAGGGTCGCAATAGGCGAACCGGTCATATGGGTCCACGCCGTTTGATTTGAGACCGATGACGACCTCCGTTCGTCCAACCATCATCATTTCCGGGTGACGAACGTCGTACGATGATCCATCGGAAATATACACCCGCACAGGACGAAATGGTTGTTTACGCAAATGCGCGACAATGTCGGTAGGTCTCATCGTCATGCCATACGTAAAAAAGCCAAACGTGCGTTCGGTTTCTCGCGTAGACTCCGATCTACATCCCGCCGCGATAGGGGATCAGGGCGAGGAAGCGGGCGTGTTTGATGGAGGCCTTGAGGGCCTTCTGCTCTTGGGTATCCGTGCCGCCGCGTTTGCGCGACATCAACTTACTGCTGGGCGTGAGGAACTTGCGCAGCAACTCCACCTCGCGATAGCTGACTAACGGCCCGACCCAGTTGGGTCCGCCGCGATCGGGGAAACGCCGTTCGGTATGAAATGTTTTGCCGCCTTCTTCAGTCGTCATCGTTCTCGTCGTCTCACTTACTTTTTGTTAGATCCTCGGCCATCACCCGATCAAACTCGGTCTGGTCGGCGACCTCGGATTCATCGATCAACATGATCGGAATCCCATCCCGGATCGGGTACTTTCGCCGCGTGGCGGAATCGATCGAGTAGAGCCAGCCACCCGACTGCACCAAAGGTGCATGGGCAACAGGGCACACCATGATCCTAACCAACTCCGAGTCGATCTTGGTCATCGGGACCGCCACGCCGATCCTGGCCACGCAACAGGCAAAAGCCCATCAAGCCGGGACAAACTTGTGATATTAGCGGAAAGTCTTCCTTTCGCAACCACCCCAGTCCGAGGAGCGAAACTAATCTAGGCCGGGCATTGGATCGCCACGAGGGCTGGGTAAAGGACAGACGGCGGTTTTGACCGCCCGGCATCCGTTCCATATAGTGTGAATGGCCGGTGGCTTCAACGATCTGTCGGCCTCGGATTGGAACGGAAAATCATGCCCAACGCAAAAAAAGACCCTCGATCAGCCAGAAGTAAGACGCTGACAACCAAGGGTGGTCGGTTGCAACTCTATAGTTTACAGGAACTTGCGAGCAATTACGCAATTAGCATAGAGCGTCTCCCGTACAGCATCAAGGTTCTTCTGGAGAGCGCCTTGCGAAGTGTAGACGGGTTCACGGTGACGGAGGAGGACATACGGGCGATAGCAACTTGGGAGGCCAAGAAGGTCGCCCAACGCGAAGTTCCGTTCATTCCGGCGCGCGTCCTACTCCAGGACTTCACCGGCGTGCCCTGTTTGGTGGACCTGGCCGCCATGCGCGACGCCATGAAGCGGCTCGGCGGCGATCCTGGGAAGATCAACCCGTCGATTCCGGTGGATCTTGTGATCGACCACTCCGTGCAGGTGGACTCGTTCGGATCGGCGGACGCGCTGGGGATCAACGCCGATCGAGAGTTCGCCCGCAACCTCGAGCGCTACCAATTTCTCCGTTGGGGCCAAAATGCGGTCAACGGATTCCGCGTCGTGCCGCCGGCGACGGGGATCGTGCATCAGATCAACCTCGAATATCTCGCCTCGGTGGTGACAACCCGTGACATCAACGGCGTAACGGTCGCGTTCCCGGACAGTCTCGTGGGGACGGACAGTCACACCACGATGATCAACGGGTTGGGCGTGGTCGGGTGGGGCGTGGGAGGGATTGAGGCCGAGGCGGTCATGCTGGGTCAGCCGATCTATATGCTCCTGCCCGAAGTCGTCGGCTTTCGACTGACCGGACGGCTGGGTGAAGGATCGACGGCGACAGACTTGGTGCTCACCGTCACGGAGATGCTTCGCAAGAAGGGCGTGGTCAACAAGTTCGTCGAATTCTACGGCAATGGTTTGAGCGCGATGAGCCTCGCGGACCGGGCGACGGTGGCGAACATGGCCCCGGAGTACGGGGCGACGATGGGGTTCTTCCCGGTTGAAGAAGAGACCCTTACTTATCTTCGGCGCACCGGACGACCCGACGACGTAATCGATCTCGTCGAACGATATACCAAACAGCAAGGACTATTCCGGACGGATGCTTCGCCCGAGCCGGTGTTCAGCGACACGATTTCGCTTGATCTATCGACCGTTGAGCCGAGCCTTGCGGGTCCGAAGCGGCCGCAGGACCGCGTGTTGCTGAGCAAGGTAAAGTCGGCTTTCGCGTCGGCGCTGCGAGCACCGGTGAAGGACCGGGGGTTCGCACTGGACGAGGCCGCGATCCGGAAAACGAGCACGGTAAAAACAAACGGCCATTCGGAGACGATCACGCATGGGGCCGTAGTTATTGCGGCCATAACGAGTTGCACGAATACCTCGAACCCGGCGGTGATGGTGGCCGCGGGTTTGCTCGCCAAGAAGGCGTGCGAAAAAGGGCTTTCGGCCAAGCCCTATGTGAAAACCAGTCTCGCCCCCGGCTCGCGGGTGGTGACTGAGTATCTCCGCGACGCGGGCTTGACGCCGTACCTGGAACAGTTGGGCTTCCACACGGTGGGGTATGGCTGCACGACGTGCATCGGCAACAGCGGGCCACTGCCGGATGCGGTTGCGGAGGCCGTGACCAAGAATGATCTGGTCGCGGCCGCGGTGCTGAGTGGAAATCGTAACTTCGAGGGTCGCGTCCACGCGCAGGTCAAGGCGAACTATCTGGCGTCGCCGCCGCTGGTGGTCGCCTATGCGATCGCGGGGCGGACGGATATCGATCTCACGACCGAGCCCTTGGGAATGGAACGCGATGGAAAGCCGGTGTACTTGAAAGACATCTGGCCGACGCAAGCGGAAATCGCCGGGGCGATTGCGAAATCCGTCACCGCTGAGAAGTTCCAACAGCAATACGCAACCGTGTTCACCGGCAACGAGCGATGGAACCGCATCACGGGCGTCTCCGGCGATACCTACCCTTGGGACGCGAACAGCACCTACGTGCAGAACCCGCCGTTCTTTGAGGGGCTGACCATGCAGGTTCCGCTGGTGAGACCGATCACCGCGGCACGGGTCTTGGTGATGGTGGGCGATTCGGTGACGACCGACCACATCTCACCGGCTGGGGCAATCAAAGCGGACTCGCCGGCCGGTCGGTATTTGCAAGTGCACGGCGTCGAACCCACGGACTTCAATAGCTATGGCTCGCGGCGGGGCAACGACCGGGTGATGGCGCGAGGGACGTTCGCCAACATCCGGCTGCGGAACATGCTCGCGCCGGGTACGGAAGGCGGCGTCACCATTCATTTACCGAGCGGCGAGACGATGCCGATCTTTGATGCGGCCCAGCGGTACAAGAAAGAGAGTACGTCGCTGCTGGTCATCGCGGGTAAGGAATATGGGTCGGGGTCATCGCGCGACTGGGCCGCCAAGGGGCCGCTTCTGTTAGGCGTGCGCGCCGTGATCGCCGAGAGCTACGAGCGTATTCACCGCAGCAACCTCGTGGGCATGGGCATCTGGCCGCTCCAGTTCAAAGACGGCGAGTCGCGCGAATCGCTGGGCATCACCGGCCACGAAATCTTCGACTTCCCCGATATTTCCAAGGACTTAACTCCACTGCAATCGATAGTGGTACGCCTGACCGATCCGAAGACGCGCGCGACTCGTTCTATTTCTCTTGTGTCACGCATCGACACCGCCGTGGAGGTGAACTACTACCGAAACGGGGGGATCCTGCCCACGGTGCTGCGAAAGCTGGCGACGGAAAGCTAAAGTTTTACTGAAAACTTCGATTAGTACCCCAAAGCGGGACATGCTATCATATGATCTTCATGGGAGGAACTGTGCAGCCGAATTCACTCCGGACGCGTGGGGTCAGCTTTGCATACCTCTTTGGTCCACCGAGGCTAATTGATCGCAACGAGGCCTCCCACGTTCATGGAGCAGTCTGCGATCGACTGAACCTAGATGACCTTTCATTCCAGTACAATTGTTCGGAGCCCGCACAGAAACCATCCTCTCGCGGCTTTGCAATCGTCATGCAGCGGCAGGAGGGTCGAGGCGTATTCCGCATCGTCGTTGACCATCCCGGTGCTGGGAATCCAATCCGGCTGTTTCTGGAGTGGGTGTGGCCTCCCTCAAACATTCACGTGAA
>Ga0137429_1000921_pt1 | contig 10326 bp, 8 predicted proteins | sample EasRivERMZT736_2_FD_102304 | JGI IMG/M metagenome (GOLD analysis project Ga0137429, IMG submission 102304) | Soil microbial communities from meander-bound floodplain in the East River, Colorado, USA - East River MetaG ERMZT736_2 | ecosystem: Environmental > Terrestrial > Soil > Floodplain ...
CCCCATGAGGAACGGGGTGTACGCCGGGCCGGTGACCGATGGAAACGTTGATGTCACTTCGTGCAGCCCGCCCTCGGAGCGCAGGCGCGCCATGGCCGGAAACGCGCCGGAGTCCAACGCCGTCGCAATGGTGTCAGGGCGTGCGCCGTCGGCGATGAGAACGATGACTGACATAACTGCACGCTCAAGCTAAGCGGGCGCTCGGCTCTCGGCTCTCGGCCGGTCGTCGCTTTGCTCAGGATGTCATGGCCGGGTAGAATCCTCCCATGCCGCCACGGAAGAAGCGAGCCTCGCCGCCAGTAAAAGTCGCCCCAGTGCCGGCCCCTCCGCTCACTCGACCGCGACGCGACAGCCAGCCGCGGACGGCGTCCGGGAAACCTGCAAGCAGTGAGTTGTTGGCCTCGGCGGGGCTGGATGCACAGGAAGGACTGCGCGAGCGCACAGAGGCGGGGCATCTCGCCGCCGGACGCACGCCGCCATCGCAAGAATCCACCACGCGACGGACGGGCGCGGTCCGCAAAGTAGACGACGCGATCCGGACGTTCAGCCCGCCGGTCACCGAGGACGAGAAGCTGCTGACCGGACCGTCAACGGATCCCGCCGACTTCACCCGGCAGGACACGTGGCGCGTCATGCGCATCATGGCGGAGTTCATCGAAGGGTTCGACAACCTCGCGTCGGTGACGAAAGGCGTGACGATCTTCGGTTCCGCGCGCACCACTCCCGAGGATCCTCACTACCGGGCCGCGCAGGAGACGGCTCGACTGCTTGCCGCGCACGGATTCGCGATCATCACCGGCGCGGGCCCGGGCATCATGGAGGCAGCGAATCGGGGCGCGAAGGAGGCGGGCGGGCGGTCAATCGGCTGCAACATCGAGCTGCCCTTCGAGCAGGGCGCGAACCCGTATGTCGATACGCTCATCAACTTTCGCTACTTCTTCGTGCGAAAGACGATGTTCATCAAGTACTCGAACGCCTTCATCATCTTTCCCGGCGGGTTCGGCACCCTCGATGAGGCCTTCGAGGCGCTCACGCTGATCCAGACGGGCAAGATCTATCAGTTCCCGGTGATCCTTTTCGGACGGCACTACTGGGCGGGGCTGATTCGCTGGATCCAGGCGCGCGTGCTCGGCGAGCAGAAAATCTCGGCCGGCGACATGGATCTCATGATCATGACCGACGACCCAGCCGAGGCCACGAAGATCGTGGTGGATGCGCAGAAGAGCCAGCAGCATTCATCACCACTCGCGAAGTCCGAGAGGATGTAGTGGCGAAAAAGAAAAGGGCGGAGGGCGGAGCCGGGAGGGAGCAGCGCGAGCGGGGTGGCTTCAAGACTTCACGCCATGGCAAACGCTCCTCTGCGGCGGGGCCCAAGGGTGAGCAGAAGCGGGCTGCCGAGGAACGTGAAGCGGCTCTCGGCTCTCGGCACTCGGCTCTCGGCGAAGCAACCGACAGCCGGGCGCCGAGAGCCGAGAGCCGTTTCCTGGCCGGTGACAGAATCTCTCCAACGCCGATCACGGGCCAGGAAACCGTCGCCGATCTCATCGACAGCACCTTCCTGGCATACAATGCCGCCCGTCTCCGAGAGGCCTGTCAGCTCTTTACCGCGAAGATGCTGGAGCCCGACGTCACCGTCGGGATGACACTTACCGGGGCGCTGACGCCCGCCGGACTTGGGATGGCCGCCATCATCCCGCTGATCGAGTCAGGATTCGTGGACTGGATCATCTCCACCGGCGCCAACCTGTATCACGACACGCATTTCGGGCTGGGTCTCGCGATGCACCGCGGCAATCCGCAGGAGTCGGATGTCGTGTTGCGTGAGGAAGGCGTGGTGCGCATCTACGACATTTTTTTCGACTATGACGTGCTTTTATCCACCGATGCGTTCTTTCGCGCCATCATCCAGTCGCCCGAGTTCCAGAAACCGATGTCGAGCGCGGAGTTCCATTTCCTCTGCGGCAAGTACGTGTCGGAGCGCAGCACCCAGCTGGGGATCGGCAAGAAATCACTGCTCGGCGCGGCCTATGAGCACGGCGTGCCGATCTATACGTCGTCGCCGGGCGACTCGTCCATCGGGATGAACATCGCGGCGCTGGCGCTCGACGGGAACAAGTGCGTGATCGATCCGAACGCCGACGTGAACGAGACCGCCGCCATCGTGCTCGAGGCGAAACGCAACAACGGGCGGTCCGCGGTGCTGATCTGCGGAGGAGGCAGCCCGAAGAATTTCGCGCTCCAAACCGAGCCGCAGATTCAGGAAGTGCTTGGTATCGACGAGAAAGGGCACGACTACTTTCTCCAGATCACCGACGCGCGTCCCGACACGGGGGGCCTGTCGGGAGCCACGCCCGCTGAAGCGGTGAGCTGGGGCAAGATCGATCCGGACCGTCTGCCGGACGCAGTGGTGTGCTATCTCGACTCGACCGTCGCCCTGCCGCTGCTGACGTCGTACGCCCGCGCGCGGCACAAGCCGCGAAAGCTCAAGCGACTGTACGATCGGCGCGGGGCGATGATGAAGCGGTTGGTCGGCGAGTATCGGCGCGCGGGCGAATCCGCGCCGACAGCCTCGGAGACCGAATCGAAGCTACCGATGCACCGATAGTACTCGGCCGTTGCTTCGCAACGGTTTAGCGGCTTAGTTCTCGGCACGCTCTCGCACGACCGCGCGCACGAGATTCCTGCGCGAGTACTCGCCCTGCGACACTAAGGCGGTTCGCTCCTCGCCGCCAAGTACCGAGCGCACAATGGATCGTTCGCTCTCGCCAGCGAGCAATCGTCGCTCGATCTCGCGAACCGTCTCGAGCAGCCACGCGCGCTTGGCATTCAGCGCTTGCACGGGGTTCTCAACAAGCCCCCGATGTGCGTCGAACATGCGCCGAGGCTCGAGCGCGATCGCTCGGTCCAGGCTGGCGATGATCTCGTACGGATTCTCGCTCGAGCCCACGATACGCACGCGAACGCCGAGCCAGAGGTCTGCGGAGAAGAGGGTCGCTGTTTCGGGATCGAAGACTACGTGATGGTCCGGAGAGTGGCCGGGAGTGGCGATCGTTTGCAATGGCGAGACGTCGAACGATGTGAGCATTCCCTCGAGCGCTCTCGGTCGTCCCCAGGTGAAGTGCCGGTAGAGCTTTACTCGTTGGCGTTCGCGCAGCTTTCGCTCCGTGAACTCAGGCATCCAGATCGGATACGTCGCCGCGAGCGCGGGTGCATTGCCGGCGTGATCTTCGTGCCAGTGCGTGACGATGATGCCGCGCGGACGCAGCTCGCTCAAGCTGTGCCCGAGCTCCTCGCGCACATGGGGGAACCCCGTGTCCACGAGAATGCCGCGCACGAGGTACGCACTCACGTCGTACCCGACCAGCGCGCTACGTCGCGTCCACATGCGGATGCGCAGCACGTCGTCGAACCGTGTCAGCTCAATCACGTCGTTTCCGAGGGGCGCGACCGGTGAGGTAGAACATTGCGACGACCACGATCATGACGCTCCCGATCCAGCTCGCCACGAGTCCGATGGACACGGGCGTGCCGGAAAACTCCTGGCTCCCCGCGCGCGCCGTGTCCGTCACGACGCGCTGCATCTCCGCCTGCGTCGGTGGCTGGAGCGCCGTCGCGGCCTGTGCTCGCACTTCCCGGCTGCGGCGAATCAATTGGCGCACCAACTCCTGTCCGCCGATCACGTACGTTGCCGCCACGGCAAACGCGACTACGGCGACGCCCCACGCGAGCCTGCGCCGCCAGCGGCGAGGCACGCGGGCAGGGCTTGATCGTTCCGCTCTGGACGGGAGTTCAGGCTCTGAGTACAATGGAATAGGACCTCGCCGGCGCCCGGCTGATTTCAGCCGGGCGCTGCCATTTTTTTGTCTCCAGTGGTCGTCAGATGATCGAAGAACTCAAGCGCAAGCTCGGAGGAGAAGTCGAGAAGCTGCAGTTCGAGCTGAACGTCACGCTTCCGCAAGAGATACGGAAGGCGGTGGAGCACGGCGACCTGCGCGAAAACAGCGAATACAAGGCCGCGCTCGAGCGGCAGCAGTTCGTGCAAGCTCGCCTCGGCCAGCTCCGCTCGCGGCTCAGCAAGCTGTCCTCCATCGACATTTCACAGATTCCGCCGGATAAGGTCGGCCTTGGCTCGCGCGCCGTCGTCGAAGACGAGAAAACGAAGGAACGTGAGGTCTACCAGCTGGTGTTCGGCGATGCCGTCGAGTTTCAGGAAGGGCACGTTTCCATGGCGTCGCCCATCGGAAAGGCACTTCTCGGCAGGCAGGTCGGCGAGACGTTCGTGCTCCGCTTGCCGGCGGCAACGCGTCGCTTGAAGCTCATCGAGCTCCAGACGATCCACGACGACGTGGCTGCCAGCTGATCACGGGTCGATCGTGAAGATCCGCCCGACTTCAGCGTCGTAGCGCTCCAGCTCTTTCGCCTCCCATCCCAGGAACGTTGCCACCCGTCGCGCGGCCGCGCGTCCGTGGTCCGGTGTCTCGAACGCGATGTGCGTGCGCCTGATGAGGAGGTCGCCGAGCGTGCACGCGAGCTCGCGCTCCACGGCAAAGGTCATAGCCCCCATACGGTAGGGAAGCCCCGACACAATTGCGGTCGCGTCGCCGGAAACAGGACTGTCGGCGCCGGGGAGCGTCCGGTCGCCAGTCGGCGCGCGCCGTTGTGGTCGCTTGAGAATCTCCTGCACGACATCCACGACCTGCATGGCCATGACGCGATAGGTGGTGAGCTTGCCGCCGGTGATGGTGACGCTGCGCCTGGTCGCGCTTATCGAATGCTCGCGCGTCGCGGACACGGATGAGCTCTTGGTGGGCAACAACGGCCGGATCCCGGCCCATGCGGCCACCACATCTGTTCGTTCCAGGTTCGCATCGGGGAAGAACGCGTTTCCCGCTTCGAGGAGATACGCGACATCGGCTTCGTTGGCTCGTACCTCGTCCGGCGACGCGCTGGTAAAGCTGTCCGTCGTTCCAATGATCGCATGCGTGCCGGCCGGCAGCGTGAACATCACCCGTCCGTCGCGCGGGTGCAGCATCGTCACGGCGTTGCCGTTGCCAAGGCGCGCGCGCGGCACCGCGATGTGTGCGCCCTTGCTTCCGCGAACGTGGCTGACGGGGCCGACCGCCTCGAGCTGCTGCACGGCGTCGCTCCAGGGGCCAGCGGCATTCACGAAGACCAGGGCGCGGACTTCCGCGCGGTTACCGCTGAGCGCATCCTCGACGCGCGCGATGCGAACGCCGTCAGTCGTCTCCTGCGCACCGGTAAAGGCGACGTGATTTGCCACCACCGCTCCGTGGACCCGCGCATCGAGCACGTTTGCCAGCGCCAGGCGCGCGTCGTCCGTTGCCGCGTCGAAGTAGCGCACCCCGCCGAGAAGCTGATCGCTTCGCAGTCGCGGCTCGGCGCCGAGTACGTCTTGCGCGCTGAGTCGTGCATGTCGCCCGACATTGCGGAACAGGGACAAAGCATCATACAGCGTCAGGCCCGCGCTCAACTTCCATCGCGACAGACGCTGTCCCCGGTACACGGGCCAGGTGAACTCCAGCGGATGCACCAGGTGCGGGGCGATCCGCAGCAGGCGCCGGCGCTCGGCACTCGCCTCGAACACCAATCGCAGATGACCATGTTCCAGGTACCGCACGCCCCCATGAATCAGGCGGGAGGAGCGGCTGGACGTTCCGCTTGCGAAGTCGCCTTTGTCGACGAGCGCGACAGAGAGACCTCGCATGACCGCGTCACGCGCGATTCCGGCGCCGGTGATGCCGCCGCCAATGACAAGAACATCGAAAGTCTTGCTGGACAGCTCATCGAGCAGGCCGCTACGGTCGAGCATGGCGTGATAGATAACGGCGAACACATGCCGTAAGACAAGGGACATGGGACGTAGGACACAGACGAGCACCCGTCCCATGTCCTATCTCCCATGTCCCATGTCCGCCTTTGAATAGGTAGTTTGAGACCATGAAGCCTTACGGCTCGAATGGCCGGCGCGTCGCGGTCATCAGCGGCATTCGTACGCCGTTCGCCAGAGCGGGCACGCTGCTCAAGAATCTGAGCGCCATCGAGCTGGGCAAGCTCTGCGTTGCCGAGCTGCTGCAGCGCACGGAGCTCCACGGACAGGACGTGGATGCCATCGTGTACGGGACCGTCGTTCCTTCGGTCGTCGCACCGAACATCGCCAGGGAGGTGTCGCTCCTTCCGGTTCTGCCCAAAGGTGTCGAGGCATACACGGTCAGTCGCGCGTGCGCTTCAGCAAATCAGGCGATAACGGACGCGGCCGATCAGATCATGCTGGGCCATCACGACGTTGTCATTGCCGGAGGCGCCGAGTCGCTCTCCAACGTACCGATTCTCCATTCCCGCTCGATGTCGGAGAAGCTCGTCATGTTGTCCCGCGCCAAGTCACTGGTGCAGCGATTGGGAATCGTCAGCTCGATTCGGCCAAGGGATCTCGTCCCCATCGCGCCGGCAATCGCCGAGCCGTCGACCGGGGAGTCGATGGGCCAGAGCGCCGAGAAAATGGCGAAGATCAACCACGTCGGGCGTGAAGAGCAGGATCAGTTCGCGCTGCGTTCGCACCGCCTCGCGTCGGTCGGACTGGAGGACGGACGCCTCACGGCAGAACTCGACCCGCTCTGGATTCCCCCCAAGTACGAGCAGACGCTGGAGACGGACAACGGCGTCCGGCAAGACACCAGCATCGAGCAACTCCGGGCGCTGAAGCCGGTGTTCGATCGCAAGTACGGCACGGTGACCGCGGGCAACTCGTCGCCGCTGACCGACGGAGCGAGCGCCGTGCTCCTCATGAGTGAAGAGAAAGCGCGCGTGCTTGGTTACAAGCCGCTGGCCTACATCCGCTCGTATGCGTATGCGGCGCTCGACCCGGGCGAACAACTGCTCATGGGACCGGTGCTGGCGGCGCCGGTGGCCCTCGAGCGAGCGGGGCTGGAGCTCAAAGACATGGATCTCGTCGAAATGCACGAGGCGTTCGCCGCGCAGGTGCTGTGCAACCTCAAGGGACTGACGTCGCGCGAATGGGCAGAGCGGGCAGGTTACTCCAAGCCGGTCGGTGAAGTGGATCGCTCGAGGCTCAACGTCATGGGTGGCTCGATCTCGATCGGGCATCCATTCGGGGCGACCGGCGGGCGCATTCTCACCACGCTGTGCAACGAACTGGCCCGTCGCGACGAACAGTTTGGTCTCATGACCGTGTGCGCCGCGGGCGGAATGGGGCACGCGATGGTCGTGGAGCGCGCCACATGATCGAAACCCTGACACCGATGGCCGAGGCCGAGGAACCGAAACCCGCATTGGCGACGGAAAACCGCCTTGGCGTTCTCATCGTCACGCTCGACCAGCCAGGCGATGCCGTCAACAAGGTGGATCGAGCGCTGGGATCCGAGCTCGAGCGCGTCCTGCTGCAGGTGGATAGCGACCGCACCGTCTATGCGGTCGTCATCACGAGCGGCAAGCCCGACATCTTCATCGCCGGCGCGGACATCGAGCAGTTCCTCCAATTCAAGGTGGAGCAGGACGCGGAAAACGCCAGCCGATTTGGCCAGCGGCTGCTGAACCTCATCGCGAGGTCGCGGGTCCCCGTCGTGGCGGCGATCCACGGAGCGTGCCTCGGGGGCGGACTCGAGCTGGCGCTCGCCTGTCAGTACCGGATTTGTACCGAGCATCCAAAGACGCTGCTCGCGCTGCCCGAAGTTCAGCTCGGCCTCATTCCGGGAATGGGTGGGACGCAACGTCTGCCGCGGCTGATCGGCGTGCGCAACGCGCTCGACATGATTCTGACCGGCAAGAACATCCGGGCGAAGAAGGCGCTGCAGATGGGTCTCGTGGATGAGATGGTCCATCCGGCGATCCTTCACGAGATCGCGATACGGCGCGCGACCGAGCTCGCGGACCGTTCGCTCAAGCCGAAGCGCGGTGCCGGCCGCGGCATCGCCGGCATAGCGCTCGATGGTAATCCGCTCGGGCGCGCGGTCGTCTACCGGAAGGCGCGCGAAGGGGTGATCGAGAAAACGCACGGCCACTATCCCGCTCCCCTGGCGGCGATCGATGTCGTGAAGTACGGACTCTCTCACGGAATCGAACGCGGTCTCGAGGAAGAGGCGCGCGTCTTCGGCCAGATGGCGCTCACGCCTCAGTCGCGCGAGCTGGTGTTCCTGTTCTTCGCGACCACGTCACTCAAGAAGGACATGGGCGTGGCCGAGCCACCAGCGGCGCCGACTCCGAGCGTCGTGGAGAAAATCGCTGTCCTCGGTGCCGGTTTCATGGGCGCGGGCATCGCGTCGATCGCGGTGCAGCAAGGCACGCTGGTGCGTCTCAAGGACACCGACATGACGCGCGTGGGCAAAGGACTCGCCGCCATCCGCGACGTGCTGAAGGAGCGTCTCGAACGCAAGCAGATCACGCGTCAGCAGTTCGAGGACATGTTGGCGCTCGCCGGCGGGACCACGCAATACACCGGCTTGGGAAACGTGGATCTCGCCATCGAGGCGGTCTTCGAGGACATCGCCGTCAAGCACTCCGTGCTCCAGGTCGTCGAACAGCTCATTCCGGGGGACGCGGTGATCGCGTCGAACACGAGCACGATTCCGATCGCCGAGATCGCGAAAGGCCTGAAGCGGCGTGACCGCGTGCTCGGCATGCACTTCTTCTCGCCTGTGCACAAGATGCCGCTGCTGGAAGTCATTGTGACTCCAAAAACGGCCCGGGACGCCACCGTCACCGCGGTCGCGTACGGCCGCAGGCTCGGCAAGACCGTGATCGTCGTGAACGACGGTCCCGGGTTCTACACGACGCGGATACTCTCCGCCTACATAAATGAAGCGGGCCGGATGCTGGACGAAGGCGTGGCGATCGACACGATCGACGAAGCGCTGATGGACTTCGGCTTTCCCGTTGGACCCATCACCCTGATGGACGAAGTGGGGCTCGACGTCGGCGGGAAAGTCGGCGCGGTCATGGCCGCGGCGTTCGGCGCGCGCATGGTGCCGGGAGAGGGTGTGCGCCGCGTCGTCGAGTCGGGGCGGACGGGCCGCAAGGGACGCAGCGGCTTCTATCTCTATGACGACCAGGGCAAGAAGGGCGGAGTCGATCCGTCCGCGTACGAGCTGATTCACGGCGGGGACCTTCGCGCGATTCCCAAAGGAGCGCTGGGCCCCGTGATCGGCATCGAGAAAGACGAGATCGCGGATCGCTGCGTGCTCGCGATGGTCAATGAGGCGGCGCATTGCTTGGCGGAGGGGATCCTCCGCTCGCCGCGCGACGGCGACATTGGCGCGGTCTTCGGCCTCGGCTTCCCGCCATTTCGGGGCGGGCCCTTCCGGTATGTGGACGCGGTGGGCGCCGACGAGATTCTCAGTCGTCTCGACACGTTCGATGGACGGTTCCCCGAGCGATTCCGGCCCGCGCAGCTGCTCGTGGAGATGGCGCGCGCACACACGCGGTTTTATCCAGCGGAAGGACGCCCGGTCTAGTAGAATGGATGTGTGCCAGGCAATGACAACATCGCGCGCATAACGCTGCTCGCGCTTCTCGCGACGATCGTCGCGTGCGGTGCCGCGGCGACGCGAGCGGCCAGTCCCGTTGCCCCTGGGCCGCAGATCCAGAGCGCGTACCCGCCGCGCGACCTGCAGTCGGCGCGGCCGCACACGCGCGCCGAGCGCAGCGGGTTCACCGAGACGTCGAGCTATGCCGACGTCGTGGCCTTCATCGACTCGCTGAAGACCTCACGGTTCATTCACGTGGCGACGATGGGACGCTCGTCACAGGGCCGCGACATCCCGCTCATCGTGGCATCGCGACCGCTCGTGCGCACGGCGGCCGAAGCCAAGCGCACGAACCGTCCGATCGTGTACATCCAGGGGAACATTCATGGCGGTGAAGTCGAGGGAAAGGAAGCGCTGCTCTCATTGCTGAGGGATCTGGCGCGCGATCCATATGCGAACGCCCTCGACTCGGTCGTGGTCGTCGCCGTGCCGATCTACAACATCGACGGCAACGACGCGTTCGGGCCACAGGAACGGAACCGCGGCGCGCAGAACGGGCCCGCCGTGGTGGGGCAACGGCCGAACGGTCAGGGGTTCGACCTCAATCGCGATTACATCAAGGCCGAAGCACCCGAGACGCAGGCGTCGCTGGAGCTGTTCCGCGCGTGGGATCCCGACGTCTTCATCGACCTGCACACGACGGACGGCAGCTATCACGGATACGCGCTCACCTTTGCGCCGCCGCTGAATCCCGCGGCGCGGTTCACGAACGCCTTCACGCGCGACACGGTGTTGACGTCGCTGAGGCTGGCACTAAGAACTCAGCTGC
>Ga0137429_1000923_pt1 | contig 10310 bp, 11 predicted proteins | sample EasRivERMZT736_2_FD_102304 | JGI IMG/M metagenome (GOLD analysis project Ga0137429, IMG submission 102304) | Soil microbial communities from meander-bound floodplain in the East River, Colorado, USA - East River MetaG ERMZT736_2 | ecosystem: Environmental > Terrestrial > Soil > Floodplain ...
CGCGAGGGAACCGTCTGAAAAGCCGCGATTAAAACCCTCGCCCGCTAATATTCGCCGTGGGATTCGATCTCTTCCTTGGCGCCCTTTGTGCCTTTGCGCGAGGTAAATCCCTTCCGAATCTCCTATCGCGAAATGCCACTGCTTGGCGTCAAAACAAACTCAACTGATCCTTCCCCGGCCGGCGAAAATGTTCCGTCGTGAACTTTGGCCATCTTTCTGTGATCCCCGACTTCTTGCGCGCCAGTTGAAACAGCTTGGCCATCTGCTCGGCGTAAATCCCCTCGCCGCGCATGCGCGATTTGAAGTTCGGATCGTTGAGCTTGCCGCCACGGATTTCGCGCACGCGATGAAGAATTTTCTCCTTCTTCGCGGGATAGTGCTGGTCGAGCCACTGCTCGAACAAGTCCTTCACCGCGAACGGCAATCGCAACGCCACATAGCCGGCGAAGGTCGCGCCTGCTTTGGCAGCGGCCATGGCGATCGCCGGCGCCTCGGAATCCGTCAATCCGGGAATCATCGGCGCTTGCAGATAGCCCACCGGCACGCCGGCATCGGCGAGCTTGCGAATCGCCTCCAAGCGCCGCGCCGGGCGCGACGCCCGCGGCTCCATCAAAGAGGCTAGCTGGTGATCCAGCGTCGATAGAGAAAGGGTCACACCGATGCAATCGAACTTCGCCAATTCTAAAAGAATATCGATGTCGCGGGTCACCAGATGATTCTTGGTGACGATCACCACCGGGTTGCGAAATTCGAGAAAAATTTCCAAGCAGCGCCGGGTAATCTGTTTCTGTTTTTCCACCGGCTGATAGCAGTCGGTATTGCCGCTGAGCGAAACCAGCTGCGGTTTCCACCTGGGACTCGACAGTTCTTTGCGCAAAAGCTCCGGCGCGTCGTCCTTGACCATGATCTTGGTTTCGAAGTCCAAGCCGGCGGAGAAGCCGAGATACTCATGCGTCGGCCGAGCGTAACAGTACACGCAACCATGTTCGCAGCCGCGGTAAGGATTGACGCTGGCATCGAAGCCAACGTCAGGACTGTCGTTGTAAGCGATAATCGATTTGGAGCTGTCGGGGAAAAACTGCGTGTGCGGGGAAGAGATCTCATCGCTATCCTCCGGTGGCTCGTCCACCCGCTCGATCGACTCGAAGCGGTTTTTCGGATTACTCACCGAGCCGCGGCCGCGCAGAGGAGGCGGCGTTTTCATAGCGCAATACGCTTAGGCCGACGTTTCGGCGGTATTGGCTGCTTCGGCCGCCTTCGCAGCTTCAGCGGCCTTGGCTGCTGCTTCCGCGGCTTTCGCTTCAGCGGCCTTTTCAGCAGCAGCTGCGCTGGCCGCGGCGGCTTTTTCTGCGGCCTCTTTGGCGGCGGCTTCAGCTGTGACTTTCGCAGCGGCCAACTTCTTCGCGCCGGCGTGCGCGCGGGTTTGGCGCTTGAGCAGTTTAATTTTCCGTTGAATCCTTCTAACTTTTTCACGGTCGGGCGAAGCGGCGTGAATCTCGGCTTTTTGCTTCTTGAGCTGCTGCACTTTCTGTTTCGCAGTCGTTGTTGCATTGGCTTCCATTTATGAAATCCTCCCTTTATGACAGGCTTTTTGCTACCATATTTTGCGGCAAAACTAAAATGACCGCTCCAAAGGACAATTCGGTGGCTGCAAACGAAAAGACAGATATAAAAAAACTAATCGCGCGGCTAGAGAAAGTCCACCCCGACGCCAAGCTCGATCTCGACTTCACCAATCCTTTGGAACTATTGATCGCGCTCATCCTCGCCGCCCAGGCGCGCGACGACCTAGTCAACAAAGTCACGGTCGACTTGTTCAAAGCCAACCGCACCGCTGCCGACTACGCAGGCCTGCCGTTGGCGAAACTTGAAAGCCAGATCGGCAAGATCAATTTTTATCGCAACAAGGCCAAGTCGATTCACAACTGCTGTACGCAGTTGGTTGAACGCTTCGGCGGCACGGTGCCGGACCATTTAGAAAATCTGATCAGCCTCCCCGGCGTCGGCAGAAAGACTGCCAATATCGTGCTTGGCAATGGCTTCGGCCAACAAGCGATCGGCGTCGACACTCACGTCATGCGCTTGTCGCAACGCCTCGGCTTCACGAAAAATACCGACCCAGACAAGATCGAAGCCGACCTGACGGTGATCGTCCCGGAAAAACAACGCGTCCGCTTCTGCCACCTCATGCAGTACCACGGCCGCCGGGTGTGTTTGGCGAAAAAGCCGAAATGTCCCGAGTGTACGATCAAAGACCTCTGCCCGTTTCCGGGGAAGACCAAGAGCCAGTGACATTATTAACTGTACGAACGATAACAGCGTGAACGTCCTCATCGCCGGCGCAACCGGAAATCTGGGTTCGCTGCTGACGAAGCATCTGCTGACCAGTCCTCATCACCTTCGTTTGCTCACGCATAAGCGAGCCCTGCCCTTCGACTTGCCACCGGGCGCTAATGCCAAAATTATCCGTGGCGATCTCAATGATCCGGCTTCGCTAAAAACAATTTGTGAAAACATCCAGTGCATCGTTTACCTCGCCGGAGTTCTGTTCCAACCCCATCCGGAAAAGTTCCTGCGCCGAACTAATACCGTCTACGCGCAGAACCTTGTCGACGCGGCACTCGCCGCCGGCGTGGGGAAATTCATCTTGATCAGCTTTCCCCACGTCGAGGAAAACACCACGCCGGACCATCCAGCAAAAGGCGCGCTCGATGTCGAGCCCAAGTCGATCCACGGGCGCACTCGACTCGAAGCTGAAAAAGTTCTCTTCCGCGCGTGTGAAAGCCGGCTGATGATTCCGCTGGTCCTGCGCGCCGGGGTGATTTACGGCAGCGGCGTGACGCTCATCGAAGCGGCGCGCTGGCTCATGCGCCGGCGCACGATGGCCACTTGGCGCAAACCGACTTGGATCCATCTGCTCGCTTTACCAGACTTCCTGAGAATCATTCACATCGCCGTCGAGAAGGAGAAGCTATTCGGCATTTACAATCTAGGCGATGACCAACCGATGTTGTTGCAAGAATTTTTAGACCGGCTCGCGGATCACTGGCACTATCCAAAGCCGATTCGTCTGCCCGAATTGGCGTTTCATGCGGCGGCCAATATCTGTGAAACCTTCGCCGCGGTCTTTCGCACCGCTACGCCGCTCAACCGTGATATTGTCCAGATGGGCATGACCTCGGTGGTCGCCGACACCAGCCGGATGAAGCGGGAGATCGTCGCCGAGCTGCTCTATCCGACGCTCGACAAAGGTATGGCGCTCATCTGAGGAAAGCCGCTGGGCGGCGAAGTAGGACAACAATTTCGCTTCAAATTTTCCCCGGCGGGCGGTACACTAAGCAAATGACCCCGCCGGCAATGGCGAACAAACAGAACACATGGATGAAATCTTCCAAGCCCCAACTCCTTCTTGCCTGATTCGCGAAGCGCGCGGCTTAATCGAGCTACCGCGCCTGCTGCTGCGCTTTCCAGGGCTGGCGCGGCAACCGCGCGGCAACCGCGACCCGGTAATAATACTCCCTGGCTACGGCGCCGGCGATGGCTCCACCATCATATTAAAAATTTATCTTCAGCTGCTGGGTTACCGTGTCCGCGGCTGGGGCTTAGGCCGAAACGTAGGCGTGGTCGCCGATCTATTACCGAGGATTTTGAAACGGCTCGCGTCCCTTTCTCGTCGCAGCGATCATCAGACGGTGACCATCATCGGCTGGAGTCTAGGCGGTTAACTGGCGCGCGAGCTGGCGCGTGAGCGCCCCGATCTTGTCCGTCAGGTGATCACGCTCGGCACGCCGGTCATCGGTGGCCCGAAGTACACCGCGGTCGCCGAATCCTACCGCAAGCGTGGTATCGATATCGACGCCATCGCCGCCGAGGTGGAGTGGCGCAGTAACGCAGCTCTTCTGGAAACACCCGTGCTGGCGATTTACTCGCGCGCCGACGGAATCGTCGCCTGGCAAGCCTGTATCGACCGACAAACGCCGCACGTAGAGCATGTCGAAGTCAAAACCACTCATTTCGGCTTTGGCTTTTCGCCAGACGTCTACAAAATCATCGCCCGCGCTCTCGCCGAGACCTCTGACAAACAACCGACGATAGCCGATCCAAAGCGAAAGCGCCGGCACGGACTTCGTCTACGCCGCAGCGAGAGAATCAAAGCCTGAGTTAGCGACCGCGCTGCCGAATCCTCCAGCCACTTCGCGGCGGGGTAATTGATTCCGCCGCTGGTATAAAATGCAAAAGGGATTGTCGTCCTTTTGGCAACGGCATTTAATAATTTTACGCTGCAAACAGCGTCGTTAACACAAAATGTAAAGTGGAAAATATTCTGGTCTACTGGATCGCCGCCGCTATTTTTGTCGGACTCGGCTTGGCAGGATTGATCCTACCGGGGTTGCCAGGCGCACCGCTGATTTTTGCCGGGTTGGTTATCGCGGCATGGGGTGAAAGCTTCACTTATGTCGGCCTGTGGACTATCGCCGCCCTCGCACTACTCGCGTTGTTAGCTTACGGCGTTGATTTTTGGGCGACTCTGTTCGGCGCGAAAAAGTTCGGCGCCTCGAAGCGCGGGATAATCGGCGCATTGCTCGGCGCCGTCGCGGGACTCTTCCTCGGCTTACCCGGCGTCATCTTCGCCCCGTTCATCGGCGCCGTGATCGGTGAGTTGTCAGGGCAAAGAAATTTATCGCAAGCGGCCCGCGCCGGCATCGGCGCAACCATCGGCCTCGTGCTCGGCGCCGCACTGAAAATAGCGCTGGCTTTCGCGATGATCGGGATTTTTATCGTGACGAGATTCTTGTAACCGCGGCGAATCACTCCAGGTCACGATGCACCGTGTCCGGTGAAAACGCCGGTAAACAGATTGCGATGTACTCCGCCCCATCAGATCCCGGCGTGCCGTACCGCACCCATTCGCCGGCCTGGACAATGACCGCCTGTCCCGCCGCGATTTTGTGAAGCGCGCCCCGCGTTTCAACCTGCAACTCGCCTTTCAACACCACCGTGTACTCATCGAATTTCGGGGTCTGCCCGGGCTCGCGCCAACCGGACGGACTGGTCATTCTGGCGATGCTGATCGCGGAGGTTTGGGAGTTCACTCGTCCAATAAACTCTTCGATAACCTTTGGCGGGTGGCCCGCAGCAGGAATTACGGTTGGTTGGGAAATAAGCTTTGCCATTGCCAAGCACTACATGGACCCCGACGTGAGGTCAATCGGTTCGGGCTACGCCGGCTTCCCGGCAGACTGAAAACAAATGATAGATCGACGGCCCGGAGAAGCGACTGTTTCGCGCCACACTTCCGCGTTGGCCCCAGTTGATTTTGAAAGACCAAGATGGTGTGCCTAGAGAGGTACTTCTTCAGAGCTAAGCGAAAAATAAGCAGGGTCCGAGACGGCGGAGCGGAGCAATTGGAGCTCCCATTCAAGTTCAGCCAGAGCTTCCGACGCTTGGGACTGATTGCCTTCGTTACTCACCTGTTCGAGTTTCTTAGCGGCGACAAAAGCCCTTTGACCCGCCAATTGTCCCACCGAGGACGCCAGGGTATGGGCGGCTCCGCCGAGCAATTCAAAATCTGATCGAGACAGGGCTTGATGGGTTTTCTCTAGCAGTTTGGGATATTGGTCGAGGAAAATCCGGGCGATCTCACAAAGCAGCTCTCGGTTTCCACCGACTAGACTCAGGGCTTCAGAAAAATTGAGCACGTCGCCGTGAATCGGTGATTGAGGCGCGGAATTGGTTGAGGGAATGATTCTGGCGCCGGTCATTCGGCGCGCTAGGGCGGCTCTGAGATCCCGGGGTTTTATCGGCTTGGAAACATAGTCGTCCATACCAGCCGCCAAGCATTTTTCTCTATCTTCTTTCCTGGCGTGAGCCGTGATCGCAATAATCGGGGTATGTCGCCCTTTGCTCTCTTCGAGTGCACGAATTTGGCGACAGGCTTCGAAGCCGTCGATCTCCGGCATCTGCACGTCCATGAGGAGCACATCGTAGGGAACGAGCTTGAAGGCTTCTAATGCCTCTTTGCCATCGGCGACCACATCGGCCCGATGACCCATCTTATTCAACAGACTCGATATCACCTTCTGATTGATGTGATTGTCGTCGGCCACCATGACTCGAAGACGAGGCGATGAATTATGCTCCGTTAACATCGGTCTCGTGCTTAGGATGTTAGAAGAGTCGCTCTTTGGCGCGTGTCCCATCAGCACGACTAGGCATTCCACGAGGCGCGCCCGGTTGACCGGTACGGTTAGGTACCCGTCGACACCGGCTGCTTTGGCGAGTTTTTCCGCACCGGTCTTCCCCACGGAAGTAAGCAGCAAAAGCTTCAGCGCGCCGAACTCGGAGTGATTCCTTATGATTTGAGCCAGTTCGTGCCCGTCCATTCCCGGCAACATAAATTCTATAATCGCCAAATCGTAGGGCTCACCCTTTGCGCTAGCGACACGTAATAATTCCAATGCAGCCGGGCCATCCTCCGCGCTCTGATTTGTTATCCCCAACGAACTCAAGTAGTGCTCGATAACCGCGCGGCTGGCGGAGTTGCCATCGACGATGAGCATCCGAAGACCACTAAAATTGGCATGAGCGCCTAAGGTTTCCTGAGCGTGTTCAGGTTGTTTTAACAACCGCAGGGTAAACCAAAAGGTGCTGCCCTTTTCTGGTTCACTGTCCACTCCAATCTCACCGTCCATCAGCTCGACAAGGTTCTTGCAGATTGCCAATCCGAGTCCGGTGCCACCGTACCTGCGGCTAATCGACGCGTCGATCTGCGTGAATGAGGTGAAGAGCTTTTCGATTTTGTTCTTCGGAATGCCGATGCCCGTGTCGCTCACAGTGAAACGGAGGTTAACGTGAGTCTCAGTTTCCTCTAATAACGCGACCCCGACGATCACTTTCCCCTCTGCCGTATACTTCAAACCATTGTTGACTAGATTGGAGATGATCTGGCGCAACCGACCGGGATCCCCCCGTAAATCCGTCGGCACGTCGTCGGGGATAGACGTGATGAACTCGATTCTTTTGTCCGCCGCCTGCTTGGCGAACAGATCCGTAACTTCCGCCACCGCGCTGCGCAAATCAAAATCGATAATCTCCAACTCGAGCTTTCCTGATTCAACCTTCGAAAAATCTAAAACCTCGTTAATGACCGTAAGCAAGGATTCGCTCGACCGTCTGATGATTTCACAGTACTCTCGTTGTTCGGGCGAAAGTTCGGTGTCACCCAACAGACCCGCCATACCGATAATGCCGGTCATTGGGGTCCTGATCTCGTGGCTGATGTTGGCCAAGAAAGCGGACTTGGCCTGATTCGCTGCGTCAGCCTCTTCTTTGGCGAACGTTAACTCCTCCTCAATTCGCCGACGCCGGGTGAGATCGCCGGTGACGTTGGAAAAACCGATGAGAGTTCCACCCTTGTCCCGCACCGCCGCGATGACCACATTGGCCCAGAACTTCGAGCCGTCCTTGCGCAAGCGCCAGCCCTCGTCCTCACATTGGCCCTCGTCCCGCGCCGCCTGCAACAACTTCTCAGGCTTACCCGTCTCACAATCTTCCCTGGGAAATAAACAAGAGTAATGTTTGCCGATGATCTCTTCTGACTTGTAACCTCTGAGCCGTTCGGCGCCTTTGTTCCAGGTCAACACGCGCCCTTCGGGATCGAGCATAAAAATCGCGTGGTCTTTTACATTCTCAATCATCGCGCGGAATCGTTCTTCGCTGTGCCGCAGCCGGTCGTCAGCAGCCTTACGCTCGGTAATGTCGACAACGGAGGCCAAAACGTGAATCCCGCCGGGAGCCTCAAGCGGGTTTAGCCCAACCTCCACTGGAAATTCGCTACCGTCCTTGCGCACACCGTACAGCTCAAGACCGGCGTCCGTTGTGCGCGACTGTGGCAGGTCGAAGAATTTACCTCGATGCTGCAGTTGCATTTCACGATAGCGCCACGGAATGAGCAGCTCGATCGGCTGGTCCAACAGTTCTTCTTTAGCATAGCCGAAGAGCCGCTCAGCCTGGGAGTTAAAGAGTACGATCCGGCCCTCTTGGTCGACCATTACAATGCCATTCGGGACCGACTCCACGATATGGCGAAATCGCTCTTCGCTCTGGCGCCGAGTTTCCTCTGCTTCCTTGCGCTCGGAAAGAACGGCAGCGAGGACGAGGCTAGTTACTGCGACAGTCGCCATGAACGCTTGTAACAGCATAAGCGACTCACTAGGGTTTTCCACCGCAAAGGGACCGAGTCCCTGCACCGTGCCCGAGATCGCGATTACCGACATCGCAGCGGCCGCGGTTACGGCTCCGTGTTGACCGAATCGGAGAGCTGACAACAAGAGCGGTAGAATGCACAAAAACGAGAGCGGATAATTTTTGATATCGCTGAAAATCCACTCTCCGAAAACCATCTGGCCAAAGACAAAGACCAGCAGCAGCAAGGACGCCGCGTCGAACATCGAACGGGGTTGCCAACGAGGAAGAGGCGCTGCGCACCAGACGAGTAGTAAAGGAGCGACGACTATATCGCTGGTCAGATCTCCGAGCCACCAAGTCGTCCAGATGGCGGCATAATTGTCCCAACGCGCAAAGCCGCCTAGGCAGAGACTGGTGACGCCGAGTGTGGCGCTGATAATCGTGCTCGCCATCCCGGCAAGAACGACAAATTTGACAACATCGTTCGAGCGATCAAAGGCCGCCGAGCCTCTGGCAAAGCGGCGCACCAGAATGGCGCCAAATAGCGCTTCGAGGGTGTTTCCCGTTGCAATGCCAAGGGAGGTGGCGATGGACCCTGCCGTGAATACGTTTATCAGGAGGGCGCCTAAAAGGATTCCCGGCCAAACCCGCTGTCCGAGCAGGAGAACCGCCGCCAGCGCAATGCCGGTCGGCGGCCAAACTACCGTCGCGCTTGGGTGAACAACCGCCAACGACAAGCCAAGTCTACCGGCGTAATAGTAAACCGCGCAAAGCGCCCCAATTATTGACAGATTGACAAAAATTCTTTTCATCACCGGGGGTGGTTTGATTTTTTATTCCTACGCGTCGTAACCATCAAAGTGGCTCCCTTAGGCGAAATATTGGAGTCGGCGGCGTGTTGCCTGTTGTGCTGCAACACACGATAGTCATTTCTGCGTGCTTCATCGCTATGCCTTCGAAGCGCAACGGCGCGCCCTGCTGAGTGGCGCGACCGTCAGGCCGGCTTCCGATTCATTTAGCGATCCTGTCTTGATCTCGCGTTACCCCGCCGCCCCAAGTGCCCTTGGTTCCGTGATTTTCCAGAATGATTTTGAAGGTTGGCTCACGGGGATCGCGCCGCAGTACGGGCGCGCCGGGAGCGAATGCATAAAAGCGCGTGCACTATTGAGCTTGGCAATCCAGCGACACCGTTTCGCGCCGCTTAACTGCGCTGTCTCGGTCATGGTCTCGCGCTCTTCGTTCGTAAAATAGAGTCGGCCGTCTCCCTTGCGTTCGTCAGGAGATAAACAGCTTGAGGTGATATTGCATCGCCTTTAATTCCCGCAGCAGCACAGGGACTGTCGGGCCGATCATTTCTCGCTTTCGCCCGCCTGGACAGAGTTCCAGACTCGTCAAAAGATCCATCAGCCGCTCGGCTCTAACCAGCTTGGCGCCCTCTAGAAGGTCTTTCAGATCCGGCGGCTCCTGTGCGGCGTCCTCAGCGTGTCGCTCCAGTCGGATCACCGTTTCGTTCACAGTTTCAGAAAATTTTTCGACAACCTCGGCAAAGGCCGAGGAGTCAATGCCTATCTGCGCCATAGTTATGTCGGTGTCTTGCAAGACTTTCCGTTTTTGCGCAAAAACCTCGTTGACCTTTTGAATCAGACTGTCGGCTTTGATTGGCTTGAGCACGAATTTCCAGCCTTGCCCGGTCAGTCGATGGTTAGCGTTTTCGGGACGCATCGAAGTGCATACCAAGATCGGAATCGTGTTCCATTCATCACGCTCCTTGATGCGCCGCACTAATTCGACACCGTCGGTTTTTGGCATGATCAAATCCGTGATGACAAGCTCGATCTCCGGGTGAGACTCCAGGTATGTTAATGCCTGTTCTCCATCGTGGGCCGTGATCGTCTCGTAGCCATGCTTATCAAGAGTGTGCTCCAATACAGTGGCGCTGATGGGGTTATCTTCCACAATAAGCACATTCATGCGCATTTCCTCCTTGAGCTTCAATGAAAGGTATTTTCGCTCGACGCTTTACCCAGACTTACCTGCGTTTCCACCGTTCGTTGCAGAGAAGCAATCGGTGGCATCGGTTTACCCCTGAAGACAGATAAGTTTGAAACCAGCGAAAGCGTCTA
>Ga0137429_1000929_pt1 | contig 10269 bp, 5 predicted proteins | sample EasRivERMZT736_2_FD_102304 | JGI IMG/M metagenome (GOLD analysis project Ga0137429, IMG submission 102304) | Soil microbial communities from meander-bound floodplain in the East River, Colorado, USA - East River MetaG ERMZT736_2 | ecosystem: Environmental > Terrestrial > Soil > Floodplain ...
CTCCTCGCCTTGGCGAGCGAGAGGGCATTTCGTGCATGGGCCGTCGCTTGATCAAAGTCGCCCGAAGCCGCAAACGCCGCGGCGAGCAGGGTGAGGTTGTCTGCCGTTGGAGTTCGACCCTCATACAGGTTACGGGCGAGCTGCAGGGCCTCCTGCGGATTCCGCAAGTCATCTCGGACACTGGTGGCGAGCAACCACGCCAAACGATGCGTCAAAACCGGAACATTGGGGAGGGCCGCGCGGGCTTCGCGCAAAGCCTGGATGGCTTCCTTGGGCTTTCCGGCTGCAAGAAACGCCTGAAAGAGCGACATATGGGCCGAGACATAGGAGGGATCGTATTGAAGGGCTTTTTGCAGCATCTTCGCCGCATCGTCCGCGCGGCGCAACTCAAACAGAACGCTCCCCAGGTTCGCCAGCGCGTGGGGCGAGGTCGGCTCCAACTCGACGTATCGCCGAAGGTGCTTCTCGGCCTCCGCGAACTTCTGCTGTTGGGCATAGGCCACACCCAACCGTGCCAGCGCCTTGCTAAGATTCGGGGACGCCGCAACCGCGGCCTGGTAGTGCTTGATCGCCTCGGCGGCATTGCCTTGCTGTCCCAGGATATCACCCAACGTGCAATGCGCCACCGCAAACTCCGGCGCGATCGCCAGAGCCGCCTCCAGGTGCGTAACGGCCTCATTGAGTTTGTTCTGCCGGTGCAGGGCCTGGCCCATACGGCATAGCCGGGACGGGTCGTCGGGAGCGATCCGCAAACTTGCGGCAAACGCCTTTTCGGCATCCGCGGCACGGCCCAATTCCAGGTAAGCGATCCCCAGCGTGTTGAAGAACTCGTCGGATTCCGGCGACTCTTGCACCAGAGACTCCATGATGGGCAGGACTTCGGCAAAACGCCGCTTGAGCAGCAGCCCTACGGCCTTCGAATGGGCCCGAAGTGCATCGACCATGTCTTTCGGATCGCGCCTGGGATTTGATCCAGCCGCTCCGGGCGGAGAAGACCCGCCGCCCACGTAACCCAGCGACCGCAACCGGCTGCCCATTTCGGCGTCGCGAACCGGACTCGGTTCGGCTCGCAAGGTCATGGCTTTGGTCATGTTCCCGAGCTTCGCTTGCATCTGCGCCGCGATGTCGGAGTGCTCGGCGATGACGTTGACATTTTCGTCCGGATCCTTGGCCCGATCGTACAGTTCGCTCCGCGGCGCTTCGATGTACTTCCACTGATCCGTGGTCACCGAGCGGAGCGAAGCCCAACCGAACCCCAGCCGAGCGTATTCACTTTCCCCGTAGACGGCGCGATCCGTCATTTCTTTCGTTTGCCAGGCGGGCGCCAGGCTCTTCCCTTCGAGGTCCTCGCGCTCCTCCCAATCGAGGAGCTTGGCGATGGTCGGGAACAAGTCGATCAACCCCACGGGCTGGTTCACGACGTGTCCGGAGGGCAGCGCCCTGGGAAACGAGAAAATGAGTGGAACGCGCATGGTTGAGTTGTAGATGAACAATCCGTGTTCCGACTCGCCGTGTTCCTCCAATGCCTCCCCGTGATCACCCGCCACTACGATCAGCGTCTTTTCGCGCAAACCCTTCTCATCGATCCACTTCAACAATCGAGCGACCTGCGAATCGACGAATGCGATCTCCCCGTCGTAGGGACTGGCAATGCCCTCACGAAAGTTCTCGGGCGGTTCGTACGGCGAGTGAGGATCGAAGTAATGAACCCAGGCAAAGAAGGGCTTGTCGGACGGCGCGCCGAGCCAGCGCAGTGCGGCGTCGGACACGATATTCGCGGGGCGCTCGAGCGCCTCCGAAGCGCCGAGATCATCATCGTAGGTGTCAAACCCGCGTCCCAGGCCAAACATTGAATCCAGGACCATACCGGAGACAAAGGCGGCGGTCCGATATCCGCGGTCCCGAAAGACCTCCGCCAGAGTGGCCACTCCTTTGCCGAGCGCCACTCCATTAGTACGTACCCCGTTGGTCGCGGGGTACGTTCCGGTCAACATCGACGCATGCGACGGGAGCGTTAGCGGCACTTGGCAGAAGGCTTCCTTGAAAAGCACGCCGGACCCGGCCAGCCCGTCGATCGTAGGCGTCCGCGCGTTCGTGTATCCGTAGCACCCGATCCGGTCGGCGCGGGTGGTGTCCAGGGTGATCAGAAGAAGCGATGGACGGTTGGCGCCTTGCGAAGAACCGCCGCCATCGTTTCGCTTGCAAGCGCCAAGGGGAAGCCACAAGAGGAAAACGGCGCACACCTGAACGAACAGGAGTTTTCGCATCACCGCGGATCGTTCCTAGTAGGAATACTGTCCAAGCCGCTTCCCCCGATGGGCCGGAGAGGTGGGTGCCCCAGGTAGGTGGCCCAGGTCCTTTGGACCTGGGGAAGTCGATGATCTGCGCTCAACGTCATGCCCACACATCTTCGCAGTTTCCGAGCTAACCGCCGAATGAATAATCCGCAAAGGAAACAAAAACGTCCACTGCTATTGCGATCCGCCGGCAATCATCGCCTTCCCCCACCTCCAAAGGAGGTGTGCCACCCGCCCTATAAATAAGTAGTATACAAGTCGCTGCCCCCTATGGGCCGGAACGGCCGCCATCCGGGTCGAGTATACATCATCGTCTATTGCGATGGTTCTCATGCCAGGTCTAATGGAACTAAAAACTACCAAGAACGTATATTATGCAGTGCGACTGTCTTACTGGTCCTAAGCGGAGGTTCGCGTGTCTGAGCTACGATGGGGAGCCGCACGTCAAATAAAAAAACAAATTCGTGGGATTTTCGTTGCAACCCCCTGTCAATTCGGGTAACATGCCGGTTGTTACGTGGGTGACGCAGTTCGCCCCCGAGAACAAAGATTGCGTCGGGGAGCAGGAAAGATGGCTGCGTATCTCCGAGTTTGCCAAGGGAAGGGAAAGTGTCAATCCTAGGAAGCAGCAGAGTCCTTTCGCCGTTGCGCTCGCCGACCTTATTGGGTCGGGCGGGGCGTGGCATCCGCTCGAGTCGACCGAGCTTTGTTTCGCAAATTGTGATCGCCGTCGCCATCGGTTCCCTGTTGGTAGTCAGCGCCGCTCTCCTGGCCAATGAGATCTATTTCAGGGCGCACCCAGTTTTCGGGTGGTTGACCCTGTTCCCGCTGCTGGCGGTCATCCGAGTCTTTTCCGCGCGCCGAGCCGCGCTTTGCGGCGCGATTTGGGGAGCCAGCCTGTTTTACTTCCTTGCGTTGCAGGCCCACCCGGTCGTACCCCCGACGGTCGCGTCGGCGGCGTTTCTGGTCGGGCTACCTGCCGCCTACGCGTTCGCAATGGGTTGGGTCACGCGGCGCTTCGGTTTTCACCCTTTGATTCTGGCGTTCGGCTGGTGCGGCGTGGAACTCGCTCTGTTGCCGCTCGGCCTACGCGGGGGGCTTCTCGGCGGCATCGCCGGCGGCTCCGGCAGTTTCTTGAGTTTTCTGCAGGGCTTGCTTGGTTACGTTTGCATGGCGGCCCTCATCGTCGCCGTCAACGCCATTGTCCTTTCGTTGCTTACCAAGGCGTATGCCAGGGCGTGCGCCTCGCATCGTTTTATCCGCGGGGCTGCCGCGGGAGCGCGAGTGCGTTTCATCCCGCGGGAGACTCCGATTGGTTGGCACTTCTATGGCCATGCGGCCCAACCCCGCGCACCTCCGGTCGCACTCGCATTCTAATCGAATTCGTCGTTACCGAGTTTTGGTTGTTGGAGTGCCGGCCGAACCGGCCCTGGTTTGTAGAGTTTAGAATCGTTATTGATTAGGATAAGGAAAAGGAGAGAGTTATGAAGGTAAGTAGACTAATTGTTGGGATTATTGCTCTGTCGTTCGCCGCGGCTGCTGCGCAGGCGGCGCCGACCGGCTCTGGAGCAAATACAGTGGTGAGTGGTGTTGGGCCCTGCCTATGCACGTCTGATGGGCTCGGCGGTGTGAATTGTGTCAACGACTATTCATGCGGTACGGGGACCCCCTGTGGCGCGGGAAATACTTGCCCGGCCGGTTTAGTCCCGTGGGCGAATAACTGTTGCGCGGGAGCGGAAGGCGTTTGTAATTGCACCGCGCCGTGCGATGGCGAGACCTGTACCGTCCCCGGCGCCGCTCCAGGTAGCTGCGGCGTTTGGCCGATATGCCCTCCTTCGAATCAGGGCAACGATTGCGCAAACGCGGTCCCTGTTCCGGGCGGTCTTGACCCGTGCAATGACAAGACCCCCACCGGTCCGTTTCCTGCGGGAAGCTGCATGGAGTCAGGCAGCTTTCCGAGCACGACGCTTAACGACATGTGGTTGACTTTCGTGGCCACAGCCACCGAGCACCGCGTTCGCACCGACGTTGCGTCCGCAGGCTCGGACTCGGAGTACCTCGTCTACTCCGGCACGTGCGGGAGTCTGACCGAGATCGGTTGCAGCGCGGATGAGGGTCTTCAGGGCAATGGCAATATCTGCGTCGGCGGGCTTACCGTTGGCGCGACTTACTACGTCCGACTCGGAGCCTGGGCTTCTGAGACGTGTACCTATGTTGCATACGGCGCTAACTACTGTCCTTACCTGGGCTCCTGCGGGGACTATAATGTTACCATCGAGGCCGCCTCGGGCACAACGTGCGGCGACGGCCTCATCAGTTGCGTCCCGGACGCGGAGCAGTGCGATCCGCCGGGTAGTTGCTGCAGCGCAACTTGCCAGAACATATTCGTTTGCGGGGACGGTGTTGTGTGCGGAACTGAGGAGTGCGACCCGCCTGGTCCTACCTGCAGCTCAACTTGCCTGAGTCTAGAAATTTGCGGGGACAACATCATCAATCAGGCGCCCGGCGTAGAAGAGTGCGACGGAACGGCCACTCCGCTCTGTCCCGCGGGGAGCTACTGCGCCACCAATTGTCACTGCGTAGTGGGTATCCCGGCGGTCTCCGAATGGGGCCTGGCGGTGTTGACGTTGATCGGTCTGGTGAGCGGCACGATTCTGTTTGGTCGTCGTCGTGCGGCGGCCCATTAGAGACCCGCGTTCGCCCGACATGAACGGTCTTGCAGTCGGGTGAACCCGTTTGAAGCTTTCGGCCCATGCCCTTGGGGATGGGTAGCGAATTAATAGTAGAGACTCTAGAATCGGGTTTCCCATCCGCCTACGGCGGATGGGAAACCCGACCTCATTGTAGGAGCAGCTATGTCGAAATCAGGACCGGCTTCCCGACTGATCCGCAGGGGAGCGGTCCTGCGCTTTGTGCTTTGGCTCACGGGGTTGATGATCGCGTTCAACGCGGTGTTCTATCTCTGGCTGGCCCAGAGCCGCTTGCTCCAGGTTTATCTATCCTGGAACGCTCGTGCGAGCGCGTGGTTGTTGAGGGTCTTCGGGGAAAGCGCGACGGCCGTGGGGACGAACGTCGGTTCCCCGCGATTCTCGCTGGAGGTCAAAGACGGTTGCGACGCGCTTCAGCCGATGGCGTTCTTCATCTTCGCCATGCTGGCGAGTCCCGTACCCGTGCGTTTGCGATCGCGCCTATTGCCGATCCTGGTGGGAATGTCGGCTCTGCTGCTGCTCAATCTTGTTCGAATTCTCACCCTCTTCTACACCGGCATTTATTTTCCCAAGGCGTTTGAGCCGCTGCACATCGACGTCTGGCAGTCCTTGTTCATCTTCCTCCCGCTGACGTTCTGGCTCGTCTGGGCGCTGCGGGCGATGCGATCTTCGGGCACGACCACCCATGCCGACACCTAGCACCGCGCTGCGTTTTGCCCTTCGTCTCCTGGTCGTCTACGGGTTGCTCATCGCTCCGTGGCCTGGGCTCAAGAGCGGTTACGGTTCGCTCTTTCGAACCTGCGGCAACAAACTAATCCAAGCGTCGGGGTTGCGAGACATGGTGGAGTTTCGCCCCCCGACCGTGCATCAGGCGGCCTGGGACGTCGAAATGCACATGAAGAACCCGAAAACGCGGGAGTCGTGGCATGTGGAATTCCGCTCGCACGGGTGGGGGTATCTGCCAACGGCGGCCATCGTCGCCTTGATCGTGGCGACGCCGCTGGCGTGGTCTCGGCGCTGGATGGCGCTGATCGCGGGGCTTGTGCTGGTTCAACTATTCATCGCCCTGCGGGTTGCGGTGTTACTCCTCTTTGGAATGTACTGGGGCGGGGCTATTCATCTTAGCGAGGTGCAGGCCAAGGCGGCCGAGATCGCACTCGAAGGTTTTTCAAACTCGCCGGTAGCTACGTTCATCGTGCCGGTCGTGATCTGGCTGCTGGTGACGTTCCGCCGAAGCGACCTTGAGGCCATCCTGCCGCGAAGCGCCGCCGAAGCCGCCCGTCAACAACCGGCCACCCCGCGTCGGTTGGATCCGGAATCGCCGCCCATCGACGCACCCCAGCCGCCGAAGGTATAATGAGAGCATCGTTGCGGCGCTGTCGCGACCACCTGCAAACTGCAAAGGAGAACCCGACCATGTTTCGACCATTCCAGGACCCCCAGCTATCCCTTGGCGCAATCCAGGACGAGATGAACCGAATGTTCGACCGCGTCTGGCACGGCGGAGTGTCCACGCGACCGTTTGACGGCCAGCCCTGGGCGCCGGCGATTGATCTTTATGAGTATGAAGACCGTTACGCCGTCTACGCCGAGTTGGCGGGCGTCTGCGCCGAGTCCGTCGAGGTCAGCTATTTGGCGAATTCCCTGACCATCCGCGGCGAAAAGTCGCGGCCCGAAAAGGTCGCCGAAGGGACGCCGTCGCTTCGCAGCGAACGCCGCTTCGGCGCCTTCTGCCGCACGGTCGAGTTGCCAGGGGGGATCGACGCGGAGCGGGCCTCGGCCAAGTGCTGCGGCGGCGTGCTGGAGATCTCCGTCCCCAAGTCCGCCGCCAGCCGGGCCAAGACCATACGCGTCGAGGTCGAGGAAGGGTAATCAATAGGCCGTAGGCAATTGGCCATGGACCGTAGGATGTAGGCAAGCTCGGTGGATGATGCCTTCGCGCCTATGGTCTAAAGCCTATACCTTACGGGCTACATCTTCCGCAACGGTCGCGGCAGAAGCCGCTGCCGCAAGTGCCGCTCGGGCAGTGGGAGTCATTGATGCATGGTTCACCGGCATTAGCCCCGCCCAAACAGGTCTGTACGCAGAGGCCGTCGCTGCAATCCGACGGAACCGCGCATGCCGCCATGTTACAAGCGACCAACGAGGGACATGGACATGGCCCGCTGAAGGAATAGGCGAACTGTTTCACGGCGTCGACCACCGCGAGGATATCCAGGACGTTGATGTCGGCGTTGGGGTCCGGCAGGTTCGGTTGAAGCTGCGCGATCGCTTTCACCGGAGCGCCCGGCAAGTTCTTGAACTTGTTGACGAGCTGGGCAACGTCGATCACGTCCGGCTGCGTTGTCGTCGCAGGCGGGTTAAACTCCGGAGCAATATCACCCCACCTCGCCGTCGTCACCACGAGCAGCCCCGATGTGACCATACAGGCGTCTTCGTTTCCCGCACAGCTCTCCGCAAAGTTTTGCACCTGGTAGGTCGAACTCGGCACGATTTCGGCGCCGATGATGTGCAATTCGCCATCCGCGGTCCAGTCGCGGTAAAGGGGAGTGCATTGCAGTCGCGCGGCAGTGTAACGACTCCCGCCGGGGCTGCTTTGGAATTCCAGGAACGTGCGGGGCCTTCCCACCCAGCGGACGCAGCCCCCTGGGTCCGTGCAAGTCGCTCCCGATTCATAGGAAGAGAGGTCCGGCGGCGGGCAACATTCGATGTTCGGCGGCTGGGGATTCTGCAATTCCACGAGCTTCACCCGCAGGGCGGTGACGGCGCCTGGTGCGGCGGTTGCGGAAGTCGGCACCTGCAAAGAGAGACTTCGGTTCTTGTTGTCACCTGAAACAGCGAGCGGCCTGGTCGGATCACATTCATCCGGAACGCCGTTGATGTTCGTATCCGCCGAACTGCCGGAGGCAATGTCGCAGTCGTCTTGGAGGAGGTTCTCATTGCAGTCAATGGAAAAGACGTTGGGCATGAAGGCGAAGCCGGTCGTCGAACGTAGCCCGGTGTCGTCACCGACTATAAAGGACCGCCTATACTTCCCGTTGCGAATGTCGAACTCCATGATTCGTGCGCTGGTCACGTGCAACTCACCGATCTCAATATAGTCGTTTTCGTCGTGAACTTGACCATCCTCGGCGGCCGGCAGGTCGCGTGTCGCAAACACGTTGCCGTTTAGGCCAAGGCGCAATCCCCACGGACCATCGAGATACAGGGCGCTGGCGGTCCCGCCGCTGTTCCACTTGCCCATGGAAGCGCCCGTCGATCCGTTGTATTGGATCAAGGCGTCCGTGTTGTAGCTGGCCACCAACAGGTTCCCATCCGGCTTGAATACCATCCCCCGCGCCCCGGACAACCCTCCATTGTTGGCAAGGCGAACGAACAGGCGGATGAACGCCCCGGTGGTTCCGTTGTATTCAATGACCTCGGTGCCGCCGCAGGTGACGAAGAGATTGCCATTGGGACCGTAAGTCAACCCAAACGGGCTGATTAATCCACCCGATCCCGAGGGCACGAATGCCGCGATAAACGCCCCCGTCGTGCCATCGTATTTCAGAACGCTGTTGGTGTTGCGGCTGCAAACCAGCAGATGGCCGTCGGGGCCGATGATCAAACCCGTGGGGTAGCTCAAGCCGCCGCTGCCCGCGGGCACAAAATCACTCAAATAGGCGCCGCTGACGGCGTCAAAAGCGACGACTTTGTTGGTTGTCGCGGCGGTCACCAAGACTCGGTTTCCGGACCCTATGATTAAGTCCTGGGCAGAGGCCAGCAGCCCGGTTGTCGAGGTTTTGACCCGCACGCCGCTGAGCGCGTGATATTGGCCGATGTAGTCGAGCACGTCGCTCGCCACCCAGGCATGGCGCGCTCCTTGAAGCTCGGCGATGTCATTGATCCCGTCGCCGTCGCAGTCCTGGCAGGAGTCGAGGACGACGTTGCGATCGACATCCAAAGATAAGTTGACCTGGATTTCGTCATAGTCGGGAGTCCCGTCGCCGTCGCAGTTCGGATCGCACTCGTCGGGCACGCCGTTGCCCCACAAGTCGGGACTGGTTCCCAGGGCAATATCTAGATCGTCGGGAAAGCCGTTGCCGTTGCAGTCCGGTTCGCATTCGTCGGGAATTCCGTTCGCGTTGTCGTCGATGCTTGGGTCCGCTGTGATCTCGGCTGGATCAAGAATGCCATTCGGTTGACAGTCCTCGCACATATCGGGAATTCCGTTCCCGTTTCCATCGGGGGTTCCGCCGGCGATGTCCTCCGTGTCGTCAATACCGTTCTGGTTGCAGTCGTAGGAAACGCAACTTGCTCCCGCCTCGATGAAGTCCCTCATCACACGCCGCAACCGGCGGTGGTACCAGAGTTCCTCCGTGAGATTCCCGCCGCTAACCGTCTGGCTGCAGTAGCTCATGAGCGTGCCGCGTTGCGGAGTCACCAGAGGAAAGCATTGGTCAACAAAAGGACAGTAGTCCGGCGTATGGCAGGCGTCGAAATTGTGACCCAGTTCATGGGCCAACACGCCCGTGTCGTAATCTCCGGCGTTGGGACGGGTGGGGTCCGGAAACCCACTCAGGTAACCGCAGACATTATACCCGAACGACGTACAAACGGCCCCAAGGTAGGCCACCCCTCCGTAGGGCAGGTTTCGACGTCCGCTCAGAAAAGTAGCCGTGTCCCGGGCGATGGCCCCCTCGTTGGTGTTCCAATAGTTGACATATCCGCTTAGAGGATCGGGGTCGTTCATGAAAGGCTTTTCGGACACGGCCGTGCTGAAAAGTCGAACGAACACGACCTCGAACCGCGTGTCGATTTCTTGCATGAAGATGGCGTTGGTACGGGCGAACAGCTCGACGATGTAATCCATGGTCGCGGTGGGATCATTAAAATTCTCGTACAGGTCAAAGTCCGTCTCCACGGCGATCTCGACGGTTCTTAGGCGTTTGCTATAGATCGTGCTTGACGGCGGCTCGGGGCAGCAACCGGCGGTTACAGGGGTCGTTTGACTTCCGCACATCGGGACGTCCGGCAACGGCTCTGCGTTCCTGGGCACGGGGCGGACGATCGCCATGCCCGCAGTCAGGTTTCGACCCATCGGGTCCACCGATGACAGCGTGTACCGTTGATCTTGGGGCCCCAGGTCGATGTGCCCGCGAATCCCACGGGGCGAAGAAAAGAGAACTACGCCGGAGTCGGTGTATCCTTGGACCTTCCCGCGGAGCAAGTGAACCTGCGATGTGTCATAGGCAAAGGGCACGTCCACGCCGTCGGGTCCACCA
>Ga0137429_1000931_pt1 | contig 10244 bp, 9 predicted proteins | sample EasRivERMZT736_2_FD_102304 | JGI IMG/M metagenome (GOLD analysis project Ga0137429, IMG submission 102304) | Soil microbial communities from meander-bound floodplain in the East River, Colorado, USA - East River MetaG ERMZT736_2 | ecosystem: Environmental > Terrestrial > Soil > Floodplain ...
CCTTGCCCGTGACCGTGGAAAACATTTCCACCTGAGAGGTGAAACGACGATAGAGGTAAACGAATACCAACGCGACGGCGAGAATGCCGACGCCGTAGGTGGCGGCGAGATTGTGATTGGTCGGGAAGGAACCGAGCGCTTCGCGCCAGATTTTTGTCGTAAAAACTTCGATGCGCGCGGGCAGGGCGATGATCGCGGGAGTATCGAAACTCTCCACGGCGCGGACAAAGTTAAGTGTCCCCGCGGCGAGTATTGCTGGCCGAATCAGCGGAAAAGTAATGCGGCGCATGACGCCGAATTCACCTGACCCGAGCGTCTTTGCCGATTCTTCGAGCGACGGGTCCATGCTCTTCAGGGCGGCCGCAACGATCAAAAACGCCAGCGGCGTGAGGATTAGAGCTTCGACGTAAATCAGACCGGCCATGGAGTAAATATTGAACGGCCCTTTCTCCATGCCGAACAATTTCACGAACAGCCCATTGATCAATCCGTTGCTCGGATTGAGTAGCATCACCCAGGAGATCGACACCAATATCGGCGGCAATATATTCGGTATGATCGCGGTTAGCTCGAACAGCCGGCGAAACGGCGCGTCGGTGCGGATGGTGATCCAAGCGAGCGCCAAGGCAAACAATACCGATAGACCGGATGCGCCGATGCCGAAGATGAACGAATTCAGCATCAGCGAGTAGGCTTCGGGGTCGCTGTACGCTTTGACGTAATTATCGAGGGTAAACTTTCCCGGCACGCCGAGCGGTGCGTCGGTCAAGCTGCCGTAAAAAAGAAAGTAGGTTGGATAGAGGCTAAGGAACGCGATGATGCTGCCGACGATTAAAAAAACCCAACTGACGGGCTGGCTCAAGAACGCGCCGACTCGGGTGCGGCTCCATGCCGCCGATAGATTGCCATTGACTGCAAGCGCTCTTTCATCGACGGACACGAAACGACCACACTACCGCAGAAAAATCTGCTGGTATTCCTTTTTCTTCTCGGCAAATCGCTTCGAATCAAGGTCGTACATCTCGACGAATTGAATTTTGTCGGCATCGGGCAGCGGCGGGTACACGCCTTTGCGGTTGACAAACTCGCCCAGCTTGGCAAGGACCGCCATGTTCTCCGCGCCGAGGAAATAATCGATGAACGCTTTGGCGGCGTTGGCATGAGGCGCCTTGTTGCCCAAACCCAGATAGTGGCCGTCGCCCATGAATTTTCCTAATCGAACGTAATCCAGTGGTGCGCCCTTCTGGCCGTAGCTGTAAACGTATTTGACGTAACTGATCGCGATGGGTGTTTCGCCGGTGGCGACGCGCTCGACGGCGGGTAAAAGAGACTCGACCAATATCGGTTTTTGCGCCGCCAGATCGCGGATAAATTTATCGGCTTTCTCCTTGCCCATCAATTTATCCAGACTGGCGACCCATTGAGTCGTAGTCGTATGCTGCGTCGGATCGGGCATGACGAGCTTACCGCGATATTGCGGCTTGACCAGGTCATCGAGTGATTTGGGAGCATCGGCGGGCTTGATGATGTCTTTGTTGTAGACGACGCCGATGACGACATTACGATAGCGAGGCCCTAGATTCGGGTCGATGGATTCCTTGGTAAAATCCTTTGCCGCGGGCGAATCGTATTTGGCGAAGATACCTTCCTTGAACATGATCTGCATCGGATTATCGTTGGTCAGGATGATATCGAAGAGCGGCTTGCCAACGCGATATTCGCTGAGCGCACGGTCCAAAACTTTGGTAGCGGAGGCCCGCCAATACTCGACTTCGATGCCGGTTTTCTTTTTAAACGCGTTGAAGGCGGATTCGGCTGCGTCGGTTTCCAACGAGCCATACACGACGACTTTGCCTTCTTTTTTGGCGGCCTCGACGAGTTTCGCGTCCTGTGCTTGAACCGGCAGCGCCGAAGTCGCCACAATTGCTGTGAGGAATAGAAGATGATTAAATTTTAGTTGCACGATCTGAATTTCTCCTTCGCTGGTTCGCCGATCACCAGAGATTAGCGCAGCAGATAGTTCCAGATTTGGCCAATTGAGTCAAGCTCGACTGAGCCCTGCGCGGGACACTTTACTTCGACTTGGTTGACAGGCGTAATTGCCGGTCATATAAAAGTTTTTTTATCTGTGGGAAGGGAGAATTGGATTCATGGCCAAGGTCGATCTGTTGGTAAGAAACGGCGAGGTTTGGACGCCGGGTGGCTTCGTCGAAGCGGATGTCGCGGTGAGCGACGGCAAAATTGTCGCGCTGGGCAAAGCGCCGGTGTTGCCGGACAGCGCCGACACGGTTATCGACGCCAAAGGCAAGAAAGTCATTCCGGGTTTGATCGATACGCATACGCACCATCGCGATCCAGGCTTCACTCACAAAGAAGACATCACCACCGCGACCATGGCTGCGGCGGCCGGTGGTGTGACCACTTCCATCGGCATGCCCAACGTCAACCCGCCGACAACCACCGTCGAACGCTACCGTACGCTGATCGAACACCACAGTAAGAACGCCATCGTCGATTTCAATCACAATCCGTCCGGCACCGTGCCCGAGGAAATTCCCGGGCTGGCCAAAGAAGGGCCGTTGGCGTTTAAAATTTTCATGGTCAAAGACACGGGCCGCGATTATCCGCATATGCCCGGCATCGGCATCAACAACAACGGCGAGTTGTTCAAGTGCTTCGAGTCCGTCGGCAATACCGGGCTGCCGTTGATGGTGCATCCCCACGATCAAGATTTGATGGACGAGATCGAAGGCCGATACTGGAAGAAGGAAGACCGCAGCCCGCAGGCTTACGCTAAAGCGTATCGCGACTACGACGGCATTATCTGGGACACGGCGATGGCGACGTTGTTCCGCATGCAAAAAGCGCTCGGCGCCAGGCTGCATATTCTGCACATGACCACGCCGGAAGGCATCGCGATGCTGCGCCGCGCCAAAGACGCCGGGCGGCCGTGCAGCTGCGAGGTCAATCCGTGGGCGATGTTCTTGGGCACCTGGGAAAACGTCGAGAAGATGGGGCCGTACTGTTTAGGCTTCTGGGTGCCACCGGCCCATGTCAATGGGCTGTGGGAAGCGATCAACGACGGCACCATCGACATGATCGGCACCGATCACGCGCCGCACACCAAAGAAGAAAAAGACCGCGGCTGGGCCGATATGTGGAGTTGCCCGGGCGGCGAGCCGCAGATTCAGGATTACCTGAGCTTGTTCCTCACGGCGGTAAACCAAGGCAAGCTGTCGCTCGACCGGTTGGTGCGAATTTCTTCCTACAACCCGGCCAAAGTTTTTAACATCTATCCAAAAAAAGGCGTGCTGCTGCCCGGTTCGGATGCCGACATGGTGATCGTCGATATGAACAAGGAAGAAGTGATCGCCAACGAGACCACCTACACCAAAGTCGGCTGGACGCCGTACCACGGCCACAAGGTCAAAGGAGTACCGATCCGCACGATTCTCCGCGGCAAGACGGTTATGCAAGACGGCAAGATCGTCGGCAAGCCGGGGGATGGGCGGCTGGTGAAGCCGTTGGGGTAAATTTAGAATCGCTAAGCAGCGCTTCGTTTCAAGGAGAAGACGGGTACTTTGACAGTCCGTGGCGCTTTGCGCCGTCGCTTGCCCAGATTCTAGAGTTTTCTTGCGATGGCAGGGGTGAAGACTTTTTCGCCGCAATGATTACAGACCTTCGCGGGGACTTCCTCGATAACAAATAATTTGTCGCTGATCCCCAGGTCCACGATAATCGACTTTTCTTCCATGTCCCAGTGACACATCCGGCAACGCATGTAAAAAGTTTAGGCTCGTAGAATGGGTTAAGGATCGGAGCGACGAATCCGTCGCTCCATTTTATATTATTATCTCTGAGACGCTTCTAGGATCGTCACTCCGACCAGGCGTCGGCCTTTGTAATCCAAGATAACCCCGTCATCTCGCATTTGGCTACGAGTCGAGCCTGGTCGAGCTTCAAAGTGCAAGTATAGAACGTCGGCTTCCTCGTCGTAATCCAACCACATGTGAGTTGTTGGCAATTGCACGAGGTGGGAAACAGCCTTGAGAAGATGAGACATGCTCTTTTTTTCTAGGATCGCGCTTTTGGCCATGTCAGAGTTCCTTTGTTAAGCTTTGTAGAAACAAAAGCTGTGATAATAAACCCATCGTACCGAGAGATTTCGCGGTATACCACGTTTAGGTATCTTCTCTTCCCGACGGACGAGACTGCAACCAATGCGCCGGCATATCCTCGTACAACCCACATCGGGCGCTCGATCGTCGAAATAACGTTTCCATAGTATGCGCTCATGTAGGGCTTGTTATCAACAATGTGGTTCCACCGTTCTTCGGTAAAGCGAATCGGCACTCCATTGACGGAATTGACAACATCCATGGACTCGTTTGCGCGTCGTTAGTGCGCCTCCGTCTCAATTGTCTCCTCCGGATCGATTTTGTTGACGATCAGACCTGAGCTTAGCTTGGGATAAAAGTATGTCGACTTTTGCGGCATCTTCTCGCCGCTGGCGACGATGGCTTGAATTTCCTCCTTCTTGGTCGCGGCCAGAATAAACGCGGCTTGAAAATCTTCTTTTTCTAAAGATTGCAGCACGGCTTCTTCGTCTTGGGAATAGCGAATCGTATCGCCGCTGACTTGCTGCTCGGGCGACATGCCGAGGATATGTTCGAGAACGAGCAAATGCAGCGTGCTGACATCGAGTTCTCTGAGCGGCGCGCTTATGTCTTTGGCCAAGCGCTGCATGATGCGCTTGTTTTTCAGCCGCAGGATTAAATAGCGCGGGTCGCGCTTGAAGCTGGCGCCGATGACCCGATGTTTCTTGGCGGCGGTCTTGAGCGCTTTTAGAAAAGAGCTCTTGCCTTCCGGCGTCTTGGGATGTTGTTCGACGTAAAAGTAAGTCTGCAACGCTTCTTCCAGTTCCAAAAATGGTTTGTGCGTGAAACCGCGCACCAGCCGGTGCGTCGGCAAGATGACGACGTTTTCATCATTTATGTTAGCGAAATAGGCCAAAATGTAGTTGAAGGCTTCGGTGCCGGTCCACTGGCCGCGCTCACCGCGGATATGATCGCGGTATTGTAGCGTTGCTTCGTAGCGGTGGTGGCCGTCGGCGATGAGCAAGGTTTGCTCTTTCATTTCGCGCTGAACTTTCTCGATAATTGCCGGGTCGGTGATGCGCCAGAGTTTGCATTCGTCGCCGTTATCCAGCTCGAATTCGACAAACGGCGTCACGCCTTCGAGGGCGACCGTGAGCATGCGATCGATACTTTGCTTCGGGTCGGCGTAGAGCGTGAAAATCGGGCTCAATTGCGCGTGGCAAGCGAGCATGAGTTTTAGCCGGTCTTCTTTCGGCGCGTCGAGGGTGTTCTCGTGGGGGCGGATGTCACCCGTCGCCGGATCTTGCAGCTCGGTGAGGGCGAAGAAGCCTCTGCGCAGCTTCTGCTCGCCGGTTTTTAATTTAAACCGATGCGACAGAAAGTAGATCGCCGGCGTCTCGTCACGCTCGAGGATCGCTTGACTCTGCCATTCGTTTAGCAGCTGAGCGACGGCGTCATAGGAATCAGTGTCTTGATTCAGGTCGATGCGGACGAAATTATACGGCGACTTCTTGTAGAGCTTGTCTTGCTCTTCCTTGGAAATCACATCGTAGGGCGGCGCGATCACCTTGCTCAAGTCTTTGATTTTTTTCCGGCTGTAACAAAGGGCTCGAAGAGGTGCGATACGTATCATTACTTTTCAACCTGATAATCAGCTCAATTTTCCTTGGCGACGCCTTGGGTCATGGCGCCGATGCCTTCGATCTCGGATTTCAAAACGTCGCCCGGCTGCAATTTTTCTTGGAACTCCGGTGAATCGGGGTTGCCGGTGGTAATCAAATCGCCGGGATACAAGGTCGTCACTTGCGAGAGGAAGCTGATCAGCGTCGGGATATCGTTGATCATCGCGTCGGTTTTGGCGGACTGTTTCAACTCGCCGTTGATCCACAGCTTCATCCAGATATTATGCGGGTCGGCGATTTCATCCTTAGTCGTGATCCACGGGCCGATCGGCGCGAAGCTTTCAAACCCCTTGCGCACATTGCGCGTGCCGGAAAGATTCTTGCTTAAGCCGTAGCCGCGGGCGGTGACATCGAGCATGATGGTGTAGCCGAAAACCGCGTCGAGGGCTTGCGTTTTGCTGAGATTGCGTACTTTCTTGCCGATGACCACGCAAAGCTCCAGTTCGGGAAAAATCGAGTCGGCGTTCTTCGGGATGATGATGTTATCTTCCGGGCCGGCGATCGATGACGGCGGTTTTAGAAAAATATTTTCGAGCAATTCTTCCGGCGAGGTCTTTGACACCGTGCCGCGGCCGCGGGCGTCTCCCAATCCCGCCGTGCCGCGCTTGTAGTTGCCCGCGGCGGCCCAAATTTTCGACGGATTTTCCAGCGGCGGCTTGAGCGACGTCGCGTCAATTTTGCCGCCCGCGCCATTGGCGGCGAGATTATCCAGCTTGCCTCGGATGGCGTCGTACTGGGCGATCACGTCGAGCATGGTCGAGCCCTTGCGCAGCACATCGCCCAGCAAAATCACTGTGTCATTTTTTATGATTGCGACTTGATTCGATCTAAGCGTGGCAAGTTTCATCGGTGATTTCCTCCCGTCCGTTCATTTTCAATATCTGGAAGCGGCGCTTTTCACAAGATGGCCGGGGCAAAATCACCGAGACAAACAAAGCCACTTCGCGGCCGGAGATTTAACTCCGTCCTTGATTAAACGAGGATGCTCGCCGCCTTTGGAAACCCATTTAAAAGTTCTCGCCTCAAGAGGCGGGTTAACATTGAATTGATCGGTTGACGGTGCTGTGGCATAAGACCTTGTGCAAGAATCTTGGCTCCGTCTTTCGCTCGAAATCGGCGCGGCGAAAATCGACGCGGTGGCGAACTTTCTCGTGGAACAAGGCGCGCCCGGCGTGGTACTCAAATCGCACGGATTGGATGCGTACTTTCGCCGTTCGCGAAACGACACGGCGCTCAAGCGGCGAGTTGGCCGATTTCTGAGCGACACGGAACTTCTCAATCGCCGGGGAGCCAGACCGAGGATAGTTTGGCGCGTTATCGCCGGTGAAAACTGGCATGACTCGTGGCGCCGCTTCATCAAGCCGCGCCGCGTCGGCAAGGCTTTTTGGGTGACACCGCCATGGCTGACGCCGGCAAAATTTCGCTCGCGCCAAGTGATCACTATCGAACCCGGCTTGGCGTTCGGTACCGGCACCCACGCCACCACGCGCGGCTGCATGGAATGTCTTGAACAGGCTGCCGCAGCGCTTAGCGACCGCGGCTTCACTGCCCTCGATGTCGGCACCGGCGCCGGGATTCTCGCTATTGCCATGGTCAAATTGGGCGCCAAGCAAGTTTGGGCCATCGATAACGATGCCGTGGCGCTCAAAGTTGCCCGGGAAAATTTGCGCGCTAATAACGCGTTGGCGAGAGTCCATTTGTCGGGCAGCGAGCTGGGCGCGATTCGGCGCAGGTTTCCCGTGGTGGTTGCTAATCTGACCGCGGAGACGATTGTCGAGCTTGCCGCGGCGCTGGAGAAAAAAGTATCGGCAAAAGGATTTCTCATCCTCTCGGGAATTTTGTCGCATAAGGTCGACGCGATCATGCGCCGCTTTCACGAACAGTTTCAGGTGGTGCGGCAAAAACGTGGCCGCGAATGGGCGACCTTGCTGCTACAGAAAAAGTAAATTCCATGGCGCGCTTTTTCTTGCCGAGCAGACAGATTAACGACAACCGCGGCACCATCGATGGCCCGGAGTTGGAGCATCTGCGCAAGGTCTTACGCTTGAAGCCTGGCGATCGCATCACGGTTTTCGACGATACCGGCTGGGAGCATGAAGCGGTGATTCGTTCTGTGGCTGGCGCGCAGGGTGAAATCGAAATTGTCAGCTCCTACCAAGCGCAGCGGGAATCACTGCTGCATTTAATTTTGGCGGTGGCGCTAACCAAGGGGGACAAGCTCGACTTCGTGGTGGAAAAGGCCACCGAGCTCGGCGTCCAGACGATTATTCCATTCACGTCGGCCCACGCGGTGCCGAAGCTCGATGAACGAAAAATCGCCGCGCGCACCGAGCGCTGGCGGAAGATCGCGCTGAGCGCGACAAAACAGTGCGGCCGCACCGACGTGCCCGCTGTGCTGCCGCTCTGTAGTTTTACCGAGTTGCTGTTGCAGCCGGCGCCGGCGGTCAAATTATTTTTCTGGGAAAAAGAACTAGAACGATCCTTGCGCCAGATGCACGAAAAATACCCCGACGCCAAATCGATGCTGCTCATGATCGGCCCAGAAGGGGGATTCAGCGTCTCAGAAGCCGAGTCGGCCCGCGCGCGGGGATGGGAGTCGGTGCAGTTGGGGCGGCGGATTTTGCGCGCCGAGACGGCTGCGCTGACGGCGCTTTCACTGGTGCAGTTTCTGTGGGGCGATTTGGCTTAACCCGGATTATTCATGCTACGAGGAAACCAGACGACGCTCTGTCGATCGAGGTGTGACACTGGAGGAACGAAGGCACCGGCGCGAATGTTTCATTTTGTGCTCGGCACTCGGTACGATATTTGGCCTTTTCGCTGCCGCTCTCATAAGCAACTTGCCCCGCTTGCACCTTCAAGGCACAACTGTTTTGCCTTCGTTCCGGAAGGGTTGCGCCTCGATCGCAGTTTTACCGCGAATAAAACGGGTTAGCTGCTTGCGTCGACGGTGGGCTTTCTCTAGCATGCGTTTATCTTTGGTTTGAACCGATGAACTGTCAAAATTGCCAAGCGGTGGTGCCGGACGATGCCGAGCGCTGTGAAAAATGCGGCGCCATGTTACTCATTCGCAGGGTCATTTTAGGTGCACCTCGGAACCAGGATTTTACCCTGACCGCCGAAACGGAATCTATCGAGATCGATTCGCCAGTAGACAGTGGCGACTGGCAGTTTCCCGCTCGAAGTGAATCGCCCTCAGCGCCAGCGGAAATTCCCAGCGAACCCGTGCCAAAAATTCGTTACGGTGGCTTCTTTCGCCGTCTCGGCGCCTTTATCCTAGATTTCCTGACGATCCTTTTGCTTTCCGCGCTGATGGGAGTTATGGCCTATATCGGCTACAAAGTAGGGCTCGCCGCCCATGGACGATTCGTCTCCTGGGATAACGCGACGCCGCTGATGGTTTTTCTGACTGTCGGTTGGATGGTGCTAACGACGACTTATTTTGTCGTGTTTCACGGCATGGTCGGCAAGACCATCGGCAAGTGGCTGTTTGGTTTGCGCGTGGTCGGTTGGGCGCAACAACCGATCTCTTGCCGGCGCGCGTTGCTGCGCTGGATTGGCATGCTCGGTCTCGGCTGCGCGACGCTCGGATTGAGCCTTCTGTGGATCCTCTGGAGCGGCGAGAAGCGCGCCTGGCATGATTTCCTGGCGCACACTTGGGTGATTAGAGACTAAGAATTGCGAACGGGTAAGCTTATGGCAAAGTTCAAAATCGGGGTCGTTATGGATTCTGTCGAGAAAATCAACATCGACAAAGACACGACCTTCGTCTTGATGTTGGAGGCGCAGCGGCGCGGCCATCAAGTTTATTTCATGGAATTGGACGACCTGTTCATCCGCGGCGGCACGGCCCATGGCCGACATCGCCGGCTCCAGCTGGCGCGCGGAACGCCGCACTATGAATTAGGCGACTTCGCCGTCGGCGCGCTCGAAGATTTCGACAGCGTGTGGATGCGCAAAGATCCGCCCTTCGACATGAAATTTTTTTTCGCCACTCATTTGCTCAGTCTGATCGATCAGCGCAATTGTTTCGTCATGAACCATCCGAAAGGGCTGCGCGAGGCCAATGAAAAGCTTTATGCGTTGCGCTTTCCGGAGCAGATTCCGCAAACCCTAGTGAGCAGCAACATGGCGCAGCTCAAAGCCTTCATGGACGAGTTAGGTGGCGAGATGATCGTCAAACCGCTCGATGGTTGCGGTGGCAGCGGGGTTTTTTATTTGAACGAGCAAGACCGCAACACCAATTCCATCCTGGAAGCGGCCACCGACAATGGCCGGCGCCTGGTCATGGGACAGCGCTACCTGCCAGAGATTCGCCAGGGCGATAAACGGATTATCGTGTTGAACGGCGAGCCGCTCGGCGCGGTCCTCCGCGTGCCGTTAGAGTCCGAGACGCGCGGCAATATTCATGTCGGCGGCACCTGCGTGAAAACCGAAGTGTCAGCGCGTGACCGAGAGATTTGCG
>Ga0137429_1000934_pt1 | contig 10231 bp, 5 predicted proteins | sample EasRivERMZT736_2_FD_102304 | JGI IMG/M metagenome (GOLD analysis project Ga0137429, IMG submission 102304) | Soil microbial communities from meander-bound floodplain in the East River, Colorado, USA - East River MetaG ERMZT736_2 | ecosystem: Environmental > Terrestrial > Soil > Floodplain ...
TCCTTGGTGTATTCAATCGGCCCCAGCCAAACCAAATTGGCGTTGAGCACCTTGGCACCGGTCATGTTGACCAGCATCTCGTAGTCGCCGCCAAGCACTGTGACTTTGCCCTCCACGCCGGCCATCAGCGCCGCTCCATCGGCAATCTTCTTCACCCTTTCGAACACCTCATCGACCCCCGTCCGCTGCCAGTCCCGCACCCAGCACCACAGCCTGGCGTATTCCGGAATCACGTTGGGCACCTGGCCGCCTTCCTGGATCACGTAGTGCATTCGTACCGAAGAACGGACGTGCTCGCGCATCATGTTCAGCCCGTGGGTGAACAGCTCCAATGCGTCGACGGCGCTGCGTCCGTTCCACGGATCGTGGGCCGCATGGGAGGCCTTGCCCTTGAACTCCACGATAAAATCGACCAGCGCTTGGGAACTCGTGACGTCCGCAAGTGTTTCATCGGCGGGATGCCACGCCAAGCAGATATCCACGTCATTAAACAATCCCTCGCGGGCCATATAGATTTTGCCGCCCACCGCTTCTTCGGCCGGAGTGCCGTAGAAACGAATGGTACCTTTGAGCTTGCCCGCTTGAATCAATTCCTTGATCGCTGTCGCCGCCCCCAGACTGCCCGCCCCAAAGAGGTTGTGCCCGCAACCATGTCCGGGCGCCCCAGGTTCGAGCGGCTCCTTCACAGCCGTTGCTTTTTGCGACAATCCCGGAAGGGCGTCGAATTCGCCGAGGATGGCGATGATCGGGCGACCCTCACCGTAGCTGGCGACAAACGCCGTCGGCATGTGGGCCACGCCGCGCTCGACCTTGAAGCCCTGTTTCTCGGCGTGGTCGGCGAGCACCTTGGATGATTTTGTCTCCAATAGGGCCGTTTCCGCGAAAGTCCAAACCTGATCGCTGAGCTTGACGAGGTCCGACCGTTGCTTGTCGATCGAAGCAACGACCTCCTCCTTTTTCTTAATGTCGCCACCGCCAACAGCTATCGACGGAAGAGCGAACCCAACTCCGAGGATCACCACGCACGATTGTCGCAATTTCATAGAACCCCTCATTCGATCAATCAACTCAACCTACTTGATCCGGCCCGACCAAGTCTCCCAATAACGGCATGCTCTCCCAACCCTCGGGCGATCGGCCATCATACCGGCCCTCCCGCGTGATTGCACGACCGGCCGGATTCGAAATCGGGCCTGGCGTGCGTCCCCTTGGGGTGGCGAATATTCCCACGGGATGTCATTCTAAACGTAGCAAGGAATCATCCTTCGCCCGGCGGAATCCTAGTGCATGTGTGAGCATGCCTCGGCGAACGAAACAAGGGCGGGCTACGTCCGCGGTCGATCTTGAAGCGTGCGGAGCACACCCTACCAATTAACCGACGGAAATGACCCTACTCCGCCAAATACAGGCGCGGCGCAAGAATGCCGTCTTACGCTACAATCCCAACCGTGGACATGGTCATAGCAGAGAATCTGGTGAAGACGTTTCCGAATCCGGATGGCGACGAGAAGCGAGCCGTCGACGGGCTCAGCTTTCGTGTGGCCGAAGGGCAAATCTACGGGCTGCTCGGTCCCAACGGCGCCGGTAAGACGACCACATTGCGGATGCTCAGCGGGCTGATGGCCCCGACGAGCGGGACCGCATCACTCGCAGGGTACGACGTGGCGAGTCAGCCGCAGGATGTCAAACGAGTGCTCGGCTTCTTAACCGCCAACACCGGGCTATACCAACGGCTCTCGGCCAGGGAACTGCTCATCTATTTTTCCCGTCTACACGACATGGATCGCGACGCTGCCCACGCGCGGGCCGAGCAGCTCATCGCCTGGCTGGGCATCGACGACTTCTCGCACCTTCGTTGCGGAGCGCTCTCCACGGGACAAAAGCAGCGGGTCAACATCGCCCGTGCCCTGGTGGCCGATCCGCCGATCCTGGTCATGGATGAGCCGACTCTGGGGCTCGACGTGCTCAGCAACCGCGTGATCCTCGACTTCATTAAGCGCGAGCGTCATGCGGGCAAGACGATCATCCTCTCCACGCACTATCTCGATGAGGCCGAGACCATGTGCGACAAGATCGGTCTGCTGCACGACGGTCGATTGGTCGCGGAGGGCGACCTCGACTCGTTGCGGGCGGAGACCGGCGAGCGGCGGCTCAGCAACATTTTTCTGAAGATCATCCACGCCGATCAGGGCATCGGAGCGGCGGGCGCATGACTTTTACGCACCGCATCCGCACCATCTACGTCAAGGAATTGATCGACATTCTGCGCGACCGACGCACGCTGATCGCCATGATCGTGGTGCCCATCGTGCTCTATCCGTTGTTGATGCTCGGATCGGTGCAGGCGGTCAGTTATCAGAAAGAGGCGATGGAGCAGGAGGCGTTGGTGATCGGCGTGGCCGGTGATCGTCACCGCATCATGCTCTCCCAACTCATTCAGTTTGACGTCGTCGACCTGACCAGGGAAAAGGCCCGTCTCGATCCCAACAGTGACGAAGCGAAGGTGTTAGTCACGCCACTCGGCGACGCCAAGATTCAAGTATTCGACTCGCAGGAGGACCTGCAACAGGCCATCCGCGAGCGGGAGGTCCCAGTCGGGATCGTCTTCGACGGTGAGACGCTGGTCGATTCCATTGAACGTCAGGTGAAGGTGGACGTTTATGCGGACTACAAAGAGCCGCGCGGGACGATGGCCGGTCGCCGCATCAAGGAACTGTTGCTACGAACGAACGAACGGTTGCAAGACTCCCGACTCCAAGAAAGAGGTCTGCCGAAGAGTTTTCTTGAAGCGTACCCCGTTGGGACCGTCGACCTTGTGGCGCCTTCGTCGATACTCGGCCAAGTCCTGCCGCTGATCCTGATCCTCATGACCATTACCGGAGCCATTTATCCGGCGATCGATCTGACCGCCGGGGAGCGGGAGCGGGGGACGCTGGAATCGCTGATGGTCTGTCCGGTGCCGGTGATTGACTTGATCGTCGGCAAGTTCTTGGTGGTGACCACGGTGGCCATTATGGGGGCTGCGCTCAATCTGGGCAGCGTGACGGCCACGGTCTACTTCGGCGGATTCGACAGGTTGATCGCCAGCACCGGCGGGCACGTGCCCATTGCCAAGATTTTGTTCATCCTGATCGCCCTCATTCCGTTCGCCGTGTTGATGTCGGCGATCATGATCGCGGTGTGCAGCTACGCGCGGACCTTCAAGGAAGCCCAGAACTACGTCACGCCGGTGATCCTGGCCGTGTTGATTCCGGGCGGGATCGCCGCCCTGCCCGCCACGCGCCTCGAGGGGATCATGCTGGTGATGCCCGTGGGGAACATGGTGCTGCTGGCGAAAGAATTGTTGCTCGGAGCCGCGGTGGGGCCTTGGGATGTGGTGATGGTGCTTCTTTCGACCACGCTCTACGCCGGAGCGGCGGTGGCGGTCGCGGCCAACGTCTTCGGGCGGGAGTCGGTGGTCTTCTCCGACGCCGGTTCGCTACGCGGAGCGTTCACTCGAAGGATGATGAAGCCGTCGGCCCGCCCGTCCGTCTCGATGACTCTGTTGGTGACGGCATTGCTGTTCCCGACCTGGTTTTTCGTGCAATCGGCGCTTTCGCCGGGAGTGGGCGAAACCGCAGTGGGCCTATTGTATGGCACGGCCTGGTTGATGCCCTTGTTGTTTGTGGTCTTGCCCGTTGCGATCTTGACCTACTGGAAAGTGGACATCGTCAACACCTTCTCGCTTCGGCTGCCACAAGTATGGCACCTCGTCGCGGCGATTTTGATCGGCCTTTCGGCCTGGGTTCCGGCGCATGAGATCAACCTGCTCCAACGGTCCCTCCTCGGTACGCCGGAGATGGTCGTCCAAAGCGCCGAGCGACTCGTCGAAGTAATCAAGCTGTTGCCGCCGGCTACGACGTTGCTCATCCTGGCCCTGTTGCCGGCGGTCTGCGAGGAGCTCCTGTTCCGAGGGTTTTTGCTCGGCGGTCTGCGTGCCTCACGCGGCATGTGGCCTGCAATTGTCGCGTCCGCCGCGATCTTTGGCGTGTTTCATTTCTTAGTCTTTCGATTCGCCGTCACCGCCGGGTTGGGCGTGATTCTCGCGTACCTTTGTTGGCAGTCGCGTTCCATTCTCCCGGCGATGGTGACCCATGCCCTACACAACACGCTGGGTGTCCTCAGCGTGACCAAGCCCGAATGGCAGCGGTGGGTCGGGCTGCACGACGACCCCGACTCGACGACGGAATGGGCCCATCTGCCGATGCCGTTGATCCTCGTGGGATGCTTTGTGCTGATCCTCGGATTGTATTTGGCATCGCGCCCGGCCGAGCCCGTACGTCGCCTGCCCGCGAGTTTGTCCTCACAGCAATAACCGGCCGAGCTATTCCATCGCCTGCAAGCGCACCGTCGTCTCTTGGACTTGTTCGTCGCGCTTGTAGGTCACCCGTACTTCGTCGCCGACTTTGTGTTTCTCTAGTGCGTCGAATAGGGCGTTTTGGCCCGGAGTGGGGTGGTCGTCGATCTTGAGGATCAGATCGCCAAGTTGGCGGATACGCCCGTCACGGGTCACGATCGTTCCGCGAAGCCCCGCTTTTCCGGCGGCGCTGGTTTCAGGAACTTCCAGCAGCAATACGCCTGCAAGGCCCAGCCGGCGAGTCACATGGTCTGCGACGACTTCCACGCCCAGGATCGGCCTGGTCACCCGGCCATAACGAATAATCTCCGGAACTACGCGGTTGACGATGTCCACGGGAATGGCGAACCCGATTCCCGCGCTCGCTCCCGAGGGGCTGGCGATCTGCGTGTTGACGCCGATCAATCGTCCCGCGCTATCCAGCAACGGGCCGCCGGAGTTGCCGGGATTGATGGCCGCGTCCGTTTGGATAACGTCCTTGATCGGTCGCTCGCTGAGCGGCGAGTGAATTTCGCGGCCCAAGGCGCTGACGATGCCCGTCGTGAGCGTCTGATCAAGGCCGAATGGATTGCCGATCGCAAACACCTCTTGTCCTACCTGCAAGTCGGTGGAGGTCCCCACGGCGATGGGCTTGAGGCTGTCCGCCGGGGCGTCGATCTTGAGCACGGCGAGGTCCTTGTCCTCGGCCACACCGACAAGCCGCGCTTCCTTCTGCGAGCGATCGGCCAAGGTCACCGTCCATTTGCTGCTGTCGAACAGCACGTGCATGTTGGTGACGATGTGCCCATCGCGGTCATAAATAAACCCCGATCCGCTCCCGCGTTGAAACTCCACCGGGTTGAGGGTGAAAAAGTCGCGGGTCACGTCGCTGGTTCTGATGTGGACGACGGAGGGCGACGCCTCTTTGAACACGTCGATATTCGCCTGCTCGTCTTCGGTGAGGTTACCGCGGGCGACGACGCCCCGCGGCTCGGCCATCGGATTCAGGACCGGCGTGCCTTGCTCCGGCCGCATCCACGCCCAGACCAATGCGAACACCACCACCCATACCAACCCCATCGCTGCCCAATTGCGCCGTGACGGCGGGTGATACGATGGCGGACTGCCGCCGTTTGCCGGATACTCGTCTTGAATACCGAATCTTGTCATACCTTGCCGGTCTATTCTGCCGCGAGCCATAGGCGAAGCCCAAGCCGCCGGCCGCACTTCATGGTTCCGCACCTGGGTTTCCGAATTTGAAAGCGTTGCGGGCAACGCGTCATCTCACTTTCGCTAAGGTAATGGTAATGCTTTGTTTTGGTTCGATTTCAACGGTGATTTCCCCCGCGGCGCCCCCAATCGATCCTGTCACCATCTCCGTCGTGAGGGTCTCGCTGCGAATAAACAAGCTGCATTCCTGGATCGCCGTTTGCAGGATTTCCGAGTCCGTCGAAAGCCCGAGCTTAATCCGGTCCGCGATGTCCAAACCGGCGTCCTTCCGTAGATTCTGAACATTGCGGATAATATCCCGCGCGATGCCCTCGTTTTTCAAAGCAGGCGTGACCCGCTTGTCAATCAGCACCACCGTCGCGCCGTCCGCGGCCCCGGCCCAATGCTCGCCATACGATTTAGAAATCGTCAAATCTTCTTTCGCCACGATTGCGTCCGTGCCCGCCACCGGCAGACTTACAGTTTCGCCTCGCGCCAGGCGGGCTTCCAAATCCTTCCCATCCATACCCTCAATGACCTTCTTCGCCGCCGCGAGGTATCGCCCGAACTTCGGCCCCAGCGTCTTCATGTTCGGCGACACCGTCACCGTGTACAGCCCGTCGCGGTCCTCGCGAAGGGTTACCTTCTTTACGTTCAGTTCTTCAACGAAATGGTCCTCGAACAATCCGACCGCGTTTCGTTCCGTGTCGCTGCCCGGCACGACGACCAGCTCGGCCAAGGGTTGGCGGATCTTGAGGTTCGATTCCTTCCTCGCCGATCGCGCCAACGAGACCAGCCGGATCGAAGCGCCCACGTGTGCGGATAGCGTTTCGTCGATGAGCTTCGTTTCGGTCTGCGGAAACGGCACATGATGCACACTGCCGGGCGCGTCGCCGCGCTGCTTGGCCACAAGGTTCTGATAAACCGCCTCGGCCACAAACGGCACGATCGGGGCGATCAGGCGATTGAAAGTCGTCAACACTTCGTACAACGTCGAATACGCCGCACGTTTGTCCGCCGGCCAACCCTCGCCGTAAAACCGCCGCCGCGATCGCCGCACGTACCAAGTACTGAGCACATCGATGAACCGCGCCGCTTCCGTGCAAAACCTACCCACATCAAATCGGCTGTACGACTCATTCGCTGCGCCGATCAGCTTGTGCAGGTCGGAGAGAATCCACCGATCCAGCAAGGATCGATCCTTATCGCTCGCGGTGTGTACCTGCGGCTGGAAACCATCGACCCGCGCGAGATTGCAAAAGAATGAGTAGACGTTCCACCAGGGGAGGATCACGTCGCGGCGGACATCATCGCAGTGGTGCGGACCAAAGAGCACGTTCCGCTCCGGCGAAGTGGCCGCATACAGCCAACGCATCACGTCCACCCCGATCCGATCGGCGGCTTCATTGAACTCGATAGCGTTGCCCGACGACTTGTGCATCGGCTTGCCTTCGTCGTCCATGACCAGCCCGTGACCCTTGAGCACCTTAAACGGCGAGCGGCCGACCATCATCGTACTCACGGTGAGCAGCGCATAGAACCAGTTGCGAAACTGTCCCGGCAAGGCCTCCACCACGAACTCCGCCGGGAACCACTGCTCCCAATACTCGCGATCAGAAAAATAACCCATGGTGGAAAACGGCACGATGCTCGCGTCCAGCCACGGATTGCCCACGTCCTTGACCCGTGACACACCGCTGTCACCGCACTGTGCGCAGCGGATTTTCACCGCATCCACCCAAGGCCGGTGCGGCGAATGACTGTCGAACTGATCCCACCCTGTAACTGCGCGGGCTTTCAGTTCCTCCCGCCCGCCGATGATCTCGAAATGTCCGCACTGGTGACATTCCCAAATGGGCAACGCCAATCCCCAATAGCGCTTCTTGGAGATCATCCAGTCGCCCATGTTCTTCAACCAGTCCAGTTCCCGCTCCAGGCCCCATTCCGGGATCCAGCGCGACTGCTTGGCCGACTCCATGATCTCGTCCCGCCAATTCATATTGATGAACCATTCGTCCACCAGTCGGTAGACCAATTCATCCTTGCAGCGCCAGCAGTGCGGATAGCGATGCCAGTATTGTTCTTTGGCGAAGAGCAATCCCCGCTTCTTCAAATCCGCGACTACGTCGTCGGCCACCTCATCGAACCGCTTCCCGGAGAGGTAACCGAACTCCGGTCTGAAACGACCATCCTCAAACAGCGGCGCGATCCGCGGCAGTCCCAGTTCCTTGCCCAGTTGATAGTCCTCGGACCCGCAACCGGGGGCGATGTGTACGATCCCCGTTCCTTCGGACTCGGTGACCGCGTCCCACGCGATCACGCGATGCGCCGGCGTCGCTTCGGCTGCCCCAGGCAATGCGTCGAAGGGGCCGGAATACTTCAGGTCAACCAGCGTTGCGCCGCGCAATTCCTCCACCACTTCGAACGCACCATTGTTCTTGAACATCGCTTGAATGGACATAAGCGGCGCGTTTTTGACTTGATCGGCTTCCACGGGTTGCTTACGAGCATTCTCAAAGTTCGCCTTCCCAACGTAGTAGTAACTTTCCCCTTCGTGGCTATTCACTCGCACCTTCAAGTATGCCATATCGCGCTTGACGGCTGCGGCCACATTCGAACTCAGCGTCCACGGCGTCGTCGTCCACACCAGCAGCGAGTGCCCAGGCCGGTCGAGCAGCGGAAAGGTCACGAACACCGACGTGTGCGCGACTTCGCGATACCCCTCGTTCATTTCCATCTGGCTGATGCCTGTCCCGCACCGCGGGCACCAGGGCATCACGTCCACGCCCTTGTAAACCAGTCCCTTCTCGTGGCACTTCTTGAGGAACGCCCAGATGCCGTAGTTGTTCTCATCCGACATCGTGTAGTAGGAATTGTCCCAGTCCATCCACTGGCCGAGCCGCTTCGACTGTTCGCTCTGCATGGCCGCGAACTTGCACGCCCGGGCCTTGCACTCCTCCACGAACTTGTCGATGCCAAACGACTCGATGTCCTTCTTATTGGCGAACCCGTGCTCCTTCTCGACCTCCACCTCCACCCACAGGCCCTGACAGTCGAATCCGTTCTGGTAGCGCAGCTCCCGCCCCAGCGCCGCGTGGTATCGTTGATAGATGTCCTTGTACGTCCGGCCCCAGGCGTGGTGGACGCCCATGGGGTTGTTGGCCGTGATCGGCCCGTCCAGAAACGACCACTTCGGTTTCCCGCGATTGATTTCCCGCAGCTTGTCGAACGCCGCAGTCTTTTCCCAAAACGCCAGCACCGCCCGCTCCTGAGCCGGAAAATCTACCTTCGGATCTACCTTGTCGAACGCCATGAAGCACTCCGTTCACCCCCTATCCTCCGGGGAGAGGATCGGGGGTGAGGGCACACGCTCGCAACCCCGCGCGACTCGCCGCCGCATCGCGACGCAACCCAGCCTACTATAATCGCTTTGACCCTCGACGTGAATTGCCGGTTGCTGCGACCAGAGCCGCGCCCGTGAGGAAGCGGACCGTTCAAAACGGGTGCCCCGCATTTTTAGAGGTGGGGACTGCCAAGGCAGCCCGAAAGGCTGCTAGACAATAGCCGTGGGCAAGTCCGCCGCAGGCGGACGCCGCCCACGGTCACGCACGATTGAGCATTTCGACCCTGTAAGGGTCGCATACCGGCGCGATCATAGCTAGAACTGCGCCCATCCGAGCCGCGGGCGGAATTGAATCCGCCGAAGGCGGAGCCCGCGCGAACCGATCGCAGCCACAGAAACTGGCCGGATCGTTCATGGGCCGTTATCCTATTCCCGGTTTGACCACGGTCGGGTCGAAAGCCCGATGCATACGCGCCCAAGGAATTGAACCCGGAAAACATGGAGAAAATGCGATGGCAAAATCGCCCGAAGAAGTGCTTGAGTCGATGGTTCAAAACCTCAAGGACAAAACCGGCAGAACCCTGGAGCAGTGGTTGAAGATTGCCGCCGCGACCAAGCTGGACAAGCACGGGAAACTCGTCGAGCACCTCAAGGCCGAGTACGGCATCGGCCACGGCTACGCCAACCTCATTGCCCAAAGGGCGCTACAACCGGCGGGCGGGGCCGCCGAAGGCGACGACTTGGTTGCGGCCCAATACGCCGGCCCCAAGGCCGTCCTACGGCCCATCTATGACTCACTCATCACCGCCCTGCGCAAGTTCGGCGGCGACGTGGAAGTCTCGCCCAAGAAGGCCTATGTCAGCCTGCGGCGGAGCAAGCAGTTCGCCATTCTCCAACCCTCGACGGCCACCCGCCTCGACGTGGGCGTCAATCTCAAGGGCAAGCCCGCCAAAGGGCGCCTCGAAGCGTCCGGCTCTTTCAACTCCATGGTCAGCCACCGCGTCCGTGTCGAAAGCGCCGCCGACGTCAACGCCGAACTCGTCGCCTGGCTCCGCGAGGCCTACGAGTCCGCCTGATCTGTGTTTGAAAACTCCCTCTCCCTTTTGGGAGAGGGTCGGGGTGAGGGCCGTGAGTGCCACTGCTGTGTCAGCAGTGCATCCCACAATCCGAACCCCAAGCGCCATAGGATTGCGCATGAAGCGGTCATGCGGCAGCCCTTTCCAGCGATAGTCTAACATGATAGATCAACAGTTTCGTGCCGACCCATCGCGTCACGCGGGGCAGCGTTCTGACCCACGCCTGCA
>Ga0137429_1000935_pt1 | contig 10230 bp, 7 predicted proteins | sample EasRivERMZT736_2_FD_102304 | JGI IMG/M metagenome (GOLD analysis project Ga0137429, IMG submission 102304) | Soil microbial communities from meander-bound floodplain in the East River, Colorado, USA - East River MetaG ERMZT736_2 | ecosystem: Environmental > Terrestrial > Soil > Floodplain ...
AACATGGGTGCCCAACTGGTCAAAGAGGCGGCCAGCAAGACCAGTGAGGTCGCCGGCGACGGCACAACAACCGCGACGGTCCTCGCCGAGGCGATCTTCCAGGCGGGGTTGAAGAACATCGCCGCGGGGGCCGACGCGAACTCCATCAACCGGGGGATTCAGAAAGCCGTTGACAAGATCATCGAAGCCCTCAAGGACCTGTCCCGTCCGGTCAAGGCCAACAAGCGCGAGGACATCGTTAACGTGGCCAAGATTTCTGCGAACAACGACGAGGCCATCGGCAAACTGCTGGCCGACTGTTTCGAAAAGGTCGGCAAGGACGGGGTGATTACGGTCGAGGAGGGTAAGACCTCCGAAACCACCATCGACGTCGTTGAGGGTATGCAGTTCGACCGCGGCTTCCTTTCGCCGCACTTCGTTACCGACCAAAACAGCATGGAGTGCATTCTGTCCAAGGCGTTCGTGCTCATCCACGAAGACAAGATCAGCAGCGTTCCCAAACTGGTTCCGATTTTGGAGAAAGTCGCCAAGGCCAAGCGACCACTGATTATCATCGCCGAGGATATAGAGGGTGAAGCCCTGGCGACGCTGGTGGTCAACAAGCTCCGCGGTATTTTGGAAGTGTGCGCGGTGAAGGCGCCGGGTTACGGCGATCGCCGCAAGGCCATGCTCCAAGATATCGCCGTGCTCACCGGGGCGACGCCGATTATGAAGGACCTGGGCGTGGACCTCGAGAATCTCTCGATCAAGGAACTGGGCCAGGCGAAGAAGATCCACGTCGACGCGAACAACACCACGATTATCGAGGGCGCCGGCTCGACAGGGGAAATCCAATCGCGGATTACGCAGATTACCTCGGAAATCGAGGGCACGACCTCCGATTACGACCGTGAAAAGCTGGAAGAGCGACGTGCGAAGCTCGTCGGCGGGGTCGCGCAGATCAACGTCGGAGCGGCCACCGAGACTGAACTCAAAGAAAAAAAGGCTCGCATCGAAGATGCCCTGCACGCCACACGGGCGGCGATCGAAGAAGGTATCGTCGTCGGCGGCGGCGTGGCATTGGTGCGCTGCGCGTCGGCGCTCGACCATCTGAAGCTTTCCGGCGACGAGCAGACGGGCGTGAATATCATTCGCGAGTCTTTGTCCGCTCCGCTGCGGCAGATCGCGGCCAACGCGGGGCTGAACCCCGGCGTCGTGCTGCACAAGGTCATGGAGAAGGGCGGATCATTCGGGTTCAACGCCGATACCAACGAATACACGGACTTGGTGAAGGACGGCGTGATCGATCCCACGAAGGTCGTGCGATGCGCCCTGGAAAACGGCAGCAGCGTGGCTCGCGTTCTCCTGAGCACCGAGGTCTGCATCACCGAAAAGCCCAAGGGCAAGGACAACGAAGCGGCCCCGCCCGACATGGGCGAGGATATGGATTACTAACCGAATTACGAATTACAGATTACGAATGACGAAGGAACAGCGGCTGCCGCTATCGAATGGTGAGTGAGCGACGGCGCGCAATCGTAGAAGATTCATAGGAGATGAAGTAGAAATGGCAACGGCAACAGCAACCCCGACGAGGAAGAAGATCAAGTTTCGTCCGATGGATGATCGCGTGCTGATCGAGCCTAGCGAGGCCACCGAAACGACAACGGGGGGGATCATTCTCCCCGACACGGCCAAGGAGAAGCCGCAGCGAGGCACGATCATCGCTGTCGGCCCGGGCAAGCTGCTGGACAGCGGCAAGCGAGGAGAGATGGGCGTGGAGGTCGGTGACGAGGTCTACTACGGCAAGTATGCGGGTACCGAAATCGAGTTCGCCGCGGATAAATACGTCGTACTCCGCGAGACCGACATCCTCGCGGTTGTGGATCGGTAAGCATCGTCCGAGCCGCGACCTTCCGGTCGCGCGCCCGGCGCGCGGGTTGAAACCCGCGGCTCAGAACTGAGCAAGAACAACAACACGAGGAGATAGGGTTCATGGCTAAGCAATTGATGTTTTCCCAGGACGCGCGGCAGCACATCCTGGCGGGACTTTCCAAACTTTCGGACGCAGTCAAGATCACAATGGGCCCGATGGGTCACAACGTAATCTTGCAGAAGTCGTTCGGCTCACCGCGCGTCACCAAAGACGGGGTGACGGTCAGCAAGGAAGTGGAGCTTTCCCAGCCGTTTGAGAACATGGGGGCCAAGCTGATCAATCAGGTGGCGTCGAAGACCAGCGACGAAGTGGGCGACGGCACGACCGCGGCCACCGTGCTCGCCGAGGCGATCTATCGGGAAGGCTACAAGTCGGTCTCCGCCGGGTCGAATCCTATGGCCGTCAAGCGAGGTATCGAACAAGCCGTCGTCGCCGCGGTTTCGGCGATCAAGGGTTTGGCCGTCAAAGTTCGGTCCAACGATGATCTCGCCAAGATCGCGACGATCTCGGCCAACGGCGATGTGGAAATCGGCAAGCTCCTCGCCAGCGCCCTGGAAGCCGTCGGCACCGACGGCGTGGTCGAGATCGAAGAGGGCAAGTCGCTTCAGACGGAGAAGGAAGTCGTTGACGGCATGCAGTTCGACAAGGGCTTCCTCTCGCCCTACTTCATGACCAATCCCGGCTCGCTGGAATGCGTACTGAAGGACCCGGCCATCCTTATTTATGAGAAGAAGATTTCCAACTTGCGCGACTTCGTCCCCGTGCTCGAAGCCATCGCCACCTCCGGCAAGTCGTTGTTGGTGATTTCAGAGGATGTCGACGGCGAGGCGCTGGCGGCGTTGGTGGTCAACAAGATTCGCGGCGTGTTGAGCGTCTGCGCGGTCAAAGCCCCAGGCTTCGGCGATCGCCGCAAGGCCATGCTCGGCGACATCGCCGCGCTTACCGGCGGAACGCTGATTAGCGAAGATTTGGGAATTAAGCTGGAAAACATCACCATCAAGGAGATGGGCTCGGCCAAGAAGGTCGTCATCACCAAGGACGACACCACGATCATCGAGGGCGCCGGCAAGAAGTCCGACATCAAGGCACGCATCGATCAGATTCGCAACCAAATTGAAAAGACGACTAGCGATTATGACGTCGAGAAGCTCAAGGAGCGGTTGGCGAAATTGACCGGCGGAGTCGCGGTGATTCGCGTCGGCGGGGCCACCGAGCTCGAAGTGAAGGAGCGCAAGGACTTGGTGGACGATGCCTTCCACGCCACGAAGGCGGCGGCGGAAGAGGGCATCGTGCCCGGCGGCGGCGTTGCATTCCTTCGGGCGATCCCCGCGGTGCAGAAAATTCGTGACGGCGCCCGTGGCGACGAGAAAATCGGAGTGGACATCATCCTCGAAGCCCTCCGGGCCCCGACGCGGCAGCTCGTGAACAACTCCGGCTGCGAGGGCGAGGTCGTCGTCGAGCAGATTCTTAGCAAGACCGGCGCCTACGGTTATGACGTTCGCGCGGGAGAATATGTAGACATGGTCAAGGCGGGAATCATCGACCCGGCCAAGGTGGCGCGCATCGCCCTGGAAAGCGCCGCAAGCGTGGCGGGTCTGATGCTCACCACTGAAGTGCTGGTGACCGACTTGAAGGACGAGGAAAAGAAGATCGAGCACGCCGTCCGATAGATGGGCGGCGAACGAGTATTCGGCCGATTGCGCAACGGGCGGACGTTCGTCGTCCGCCTTTTGCTTGTCTGCGGCGGGTGACGGCGTGGTGTCGATGAGATAGAGGTTGATTGAGAGATGACCGTGGCGGCCGCCAAACGGGATTACTATGAGGTACTCGGCGTTCCTCGGGACGCGGCGCCGGAGCAGATTAAAAAGGCCTACCGCCGCCACGCGCACAAGTATCACCCCGATCGAAACGCGGATGACCCCGGAGCGGAAGCCAAGTTCAAGGAAGCCGCCGAGGCCTACGAAGTCCTCTCAGAGCCGACGAAGCGGCAGCGCTACGACCAGTTCGGCCACGCGGGACTCAGCGGCGTCGGCGTCCACGACTTCTCGCACATGGGCGTCGATGACATCTTCTCGATGTTCAATGACATTTTCAGCGGCGGGTTCGGCGGCGGACGCCGTGGGCGACGCGGCGGGGCGGACCTCCAAACCGAAGTTACTCTCACGCTCGCGGAAGTCGCCAGCGGCGCGGAGCGGTCCATCGAATTTACCCGCGAGGACTTCTGTGAGACCTGCGGCGGCACTGGCGCCACACCGGGCTCGCAGCGGCGTACGTGCGGCACCTGCGGCGGGTACGGGCAGGTCGAGCAGACCGGCGGTCTGAGCGGCTTGTTCGGGCGGGTCATCACCACTTGCCCGGCGTGCCGCGGACGCGGATCGTCCGTCGTTTCCCCGTGTACGCCCTGCCGGGGCTCGGGGCGGACGATGAAGGACCGGACGGTCAGCGTGCAGATTCCGGCGGGCATTCACGATGGTCAGGCCGTCCGCGTTCGCGGCGAGGGCGAACCAGGCGAGGACGGGGCGCATCGCGGCGACCTGCACTGTTACGTGCGAATCGCCCCGCATCCGTTCTTCGAGCGTCACAACAACGACTTGATTTGCCGAATGCCGATCAGCTTCACGCAGGCATCGCTGGGCGCCAAAGTAGAAGTGCCGACGCTGACGGGCAAGGGTGAGTTGAAGATTCCGCCGGGAACGCAGCACGGGCAATTGTTTCGCCTCAATGGGATCGGCCTGCCTGATTTGCGCAACGGACGGCGCGGCGACGAACTGGTGCAGGTGATGATCGAGATCCCCAAGCGGCTCGACAAAGCTCAAGAGGCACTGCTTCGTGAGTTCGCCAAGACGGAGGACCGATCGGTCCTGCCGGAGTCGAAAGGGTTCTTTGACAAGCTGATGGAATACCTGGGCGGCGGCGCCAACGGATAGTCCCGGCCGCTCGAGCGATCATTGCAGGTTCGTATGAAAACGAGAAACGTCCCAACCGACCAAGTGGATTCACCGCAAGGAGTTGCGGCCAGTGCCGCTGTTGCTCCATCGGGCGACGCGGTTCTGCCGCCGGACCCGTTGGCCGAGCTGCAGTTCAAGGTCACCAAACTGGAGGATTCGTTGCTTCGGGCGAAGGCGGATTTCCAAAATCTCCAACGAACAACTGCCTTGGAGCATGCCGACGCCATCCGATACGCCAATGCGGAGTTGATGAAGTTGCTGGTGAGGGTGGTGGACGATTTTGAGCGATCTCTCGCGGCCGCGTCGAAGCCGGACAATCTGCAGGCCGTGGTCGAAGGTGTGCGCCTGGTGTATGAGAACCTGCGGAAGGCACTGGTCGATCACGGCCTGGAATCGATCGACGCCCTTCATCGACCCTTTGACCCTAAGGTCCACGAGGCATTACTGCACCAGCCTTCCGACGAGTATCCTCCGGGTACGGTGATCGAGCAGATCGCCAAGGGCTATCGCCTGCGCGACCGCGTGATCCGTCCCGCCAAAGTGATCGTGGCCAAGGAACCGGAGCCGAGCGAATAGAGAGAGAGTCGTATGCCCACATACGAATACGAATGCACCGAGTGCGGTAAGGTTGTCGAGCTTGTTCAGCCGATCACCGAGCCCACCCGCCGCCGACTTCGCAAGAGCGACCCCAAGCCGTGCACGTGCGACGCGCCCGTCTCTCGGCGCATCGGCACCGGTGGGGGGATCCTCTTCAAAGGATCAGGCTTCTATCAAACCGACTACCGCAGCGAGAACTACAAGAAGGGGGCCAAGGCGGAGTCCGACGGGGCCAACGGCAAGGCGACCAAAGACGGGGGTGGTAACAAAGACGGCACTGGCAAGACCGATTCGGCAAAGCCGAAAGAAACCACAAAGAAGGAACCGAAATCGAGCGGTGATACGACCTAGACAGCCGGTTCGCTCATCATTCTCAATCGACAAACCCAAAGGCGATGTCCCTTGCCAACCTACGAATGCCCAATTTGCCGGAAGTTCGTCACCGTAGCCCGGAAAGAAGAGGCCCCGTCCCGTCCGTTTTGTAGCCAGCGTTGCCGGTTCGTAGACCTTGGGCGGTGGCTTGACGGCACCTACTCCGTCAGCGAACCGATTTCACCTACCGACCTTGAAAACGAGGCTGACGACGAGCCTGTGGCCGGTACCGATTAGCGGGTGCCCCCAATCGGTGAGCAGGCGTCCGCAAGGATGCGGCAGAAGCGATCTTGAATGGCCTTGTAGGGGGCGCTCCCACCGGGATAGCCGTTGAAAAGCACGGCGAATGCATAGCGCGGTCCGGCGTCAGAATCGACGTATCCGGCCAGTGCTCGGATGCCGCGCATGGTGCCCGTTTTGGCGTGTACGCGGCCGTCGGAGTCTTTTAGGCGTTTACGCAACGAGCCGTCGACCCCGGCAGTGGCGAGGCTGTCATGAAGAACAGGCCCGAAGGGCTGGCGATACGACCAGGCCAGCATTGCCGTAAGCTGCCGCGCCGTGCAGGAGTTATGACGGCTGAGGCCCGACCCGTCAGCGACGATCAGGTTCCGCGTATCGACGCCCGCGCGGCGCAAAATATCCAGCACCGCGTCGCTTCCGAGCTTCCAGCTTCCCCGCGGGTCAGGCAGTCCTTGGTACCTCGCCCAAGCGTAGCCGGCACGTTTCAGCAGGCACTCCGCGAACATGTTCTGGCTGTCCTTCCCCGCCCGGCCAAGTACGTCGGCAAGCGGCGTGTGATGCCGGGCGAGGAGGGTCAAACTAGTCGGTAACGTGCCATCGGGATAGCGGATCCGCTCGCGGCGAATCGGCCCGCGGACGGTGACGCCGGCTCGACTCAGCGCATGGCGCATCGAATCCGCAAAGAGCAGGCCCGGATCAGGAAAGGAAACCGATCCGAGTTCGGCTCGTTTACCGCAGCGACCACTGACGGTGTATTCGAAGGTGTCGAAAGCGTGGTGAAGCGACGGGGTACCCTTGCCGCCGGATTGGCAGGCATTGAGGATTCTGGCTAAGGTTGTGTTCGGTCTCACGGAAACCAACGGCGGCGCGTTTGGCGTCTTGGCCGGTGTGGCCACGAAGTCGAGGCAGTTGTCGTTGAAGTTTAGTCCGCCCACCGGGGCCGCGTACCAGTTGTCCAGGTCGGCTCGCTCCCAGGAAGGGTGCAGCCGTTGGTCATCGAAGATGGTCTCGTCGATGATGAGATCACCGGGAACCGAGGACAATCCTCTTTGGTGAACTACGTCGGCCCAGCGCTCGAAGGGTGCGGCGATCGTTTCCTTGCGACCCTTATGCAACTTCTCATCCCCGAAGCCCGGATCGCCGTCGCCAATGACGATCAGGTTGATGCCATCGGTCGCGAGAATGGTATCGAAGGCGAACTGCGGCCCAAGTTCGGTGAGGGCCGCGGTCATGGCAAAGAGCTTCATGGTGCTGGCGGGGGTAAGCCCGGTTTCGGCATTCTGGGCGAAGACGATGCGATCGGACCCCAGGTCGATGACACACGCGCCGACGGTGGCGGAGGCGTGAGGAAGTTTAGCGAGGACCTTCCGAAGGTCGGTTTCCAGCCCTGGATCGGCCAATGCCCGTGGTGATGATGTAATGAGCAAAACCCAGCCGGTGACTGCGGCGAGTACCGCTCTGCGTTGTTGGCCGCACTGAGCATCCATGTGAATCCCCTCTTAATTGCCCGCCGTGGCCGTTCAAGCAGTGGAATCGGCGGCCGACAAGCGGCAGCTTGCGACTAATCCTCCAAAGGGCTGGTCCGCGCTCGGGTCAACGGGTATCTTTTCGTCCAGGGTTGCCGTCATTGTTCAGCCCTTTTTGACCGACTTCCGTGCCCGTGCAACATGCCATGAGTTTGCAAACGCTTGAAACCGTGGTCAACCCCTCCAAGGCGACGCCTCATTTCGGGCCCGATGCAACTTTCAACATTGCCTCCTATCTCCCTAGGATGGCGTCGACACGCTCGGATCAACGGGCCGTCGTGCTTGCGCGATCGGGCGACGCCCTTACGTTCGCCGAGTTGGAGTCGCTTTCCAACCGCTATGCCAATGGCCTGTCGGCCATTGGAGTAGCCAAGGGAAACCGTGTTTTGGTCATGGTCAAGCCCGGTTTTGAGTTTCTCGCCCTGATCTTTGCGTTATTCAAGCTGGGTGCGGTCCCGGTGATGGTTGACCCGGGGATGGGTGTGGGGCGGATGCTGGAGTGCATTCGCACCGTGGAGCTGCACGGGTTCGTGAGCGTGCCGCTCGCCCATTTGGTTCGAGTGCTCCGACCTTCCGCATTCCAAGGCGTTCGTTGCGTCGTCACGATCGGGAGACGCTGGTTTTGGGGCGGGGCTACGCTCAACGAACTTGAGCGTGGGGGCAGCGGTCAATTCGCGATCATGGACACGAAGTCGACCGACACCGCGGCGATCTTGTTCACCAGTGGCAGCACCGGACCGGCCAAAGGAGTATTGTATGAACACGACATGTTCGACGCCCAAATCCGCATGATCCAGTCGCAATACAGTATGGAACCCGGCGAGGTGGACGTGGCCACCTTTCCGTTGTTCGCCCTGTTCAGCATCGCCATGGGAATGACCGTCGTGATCCCGGACATGGATGCCTCGCGTCCAGCACGAGCCGACCCGGCCAGGATCGTCGCCGCGATCCAAGATCATCGTGCCACGACGACGTTCGGCTCGCCCGCCCTGTGGAAAAACGTCTCGGATTATTGCACGACCAAAGGCGTCAAGCTGCCGACGCTTCGCCGCGTGCTCATCGCCGGAGCGCCCGTTTCGCCGTCGATCCTGGAGCAATTGCTGAACGTCCTGCCGTCGGACGCCGACGTGTTCACGCCCTACGGTGCGACCGAAGCACTACCCGTGTCCTCCATCAGCGGCCGCGAGAGGCTTGCCCTGCGATCCACATCCCGCCCGGACGCAGGAACCTGCGTGGGTCGAGCCTTGCCCGGCGTCGATGTACGCCTGATCCGAATCACCGATGACCCGGTCGCGGAGTGGTCCCACGGACTGTCCGTCCCCGACGGCGAGTTCGGCGAATTCGCCGTCGCAGGACCGATGGTTACAAAGTCGTATGATGGCATGCCCAAGGGGAGCGCGCTGGCTAAGATCAACGAATGTGACAGATTATGGCACCGCATGGGTGATATCGGCTATCGCGATCCACAGGGTAGGCTTTGGTATTGCGGTCGTAGGTTGCAGCGCGTCATTACGGAGCGGGGCACGTTGTTCACCGATTGTATCGAGGGCGTAATCAACGAACATCCCGATGTGGCACGGTCGGCGCTCGTGGGCGTAGGACCGCCCGGCCGACAGATTCCTGTTATCGTGATCGAGCCCAAACCGGGCCGATTCCCTCGCGGAGGGCGAGTCAGTGTTTTCACCCGCGAACTTCTGGAACTCGTTAAACCCCACGCCAATTGGCAATCGACCCAGATTGTCTTTCATCGGTCCCTACCCGTCGACGTCCGCCACAACGCCAAGATCAATCGTGAGGCGTTGGCGCATTGGGCCGCTCGGCGACTCGCATGAAAGCACTCGTTACCGGCGGCGGGGGGTTCCTGGGCAGTGCCATCGTGCGGATGCTGCACGATCGCGGCGACGAAGTGAGCGTGCTGGGTCGGGGCGACTATCCGCACATCACTCCATGCATCAAAAGAGTGTTCCAGGTGGACATCAGGGATGCACCGGCCGTGGCTCACGCGTGTGCCGGAATGGACATCGTCTTTCATGCGGCCGCGCTAGCGGGGATTTGGGGCAGAGGCCGCGATTTCTGGTCCATAAACGTCGAGGGAACGCGGAATGTGATCGAGGCGTGTCGTGCGAAGAGTGTGCGTCGGCTCATCTTGACCAGTACACCGAGCGTGGTCTTTGGCAAGAACGACCTGTGCGGTGTCGATGAGTCAACGCCTTATCCATCGCGATACTTGGCCGCCTATTCCGAGACCAAGGCCGTCGCGGAACGGATGGTCCTGGCCGCGAACTCCCCGACTCTCGCAACGGTTGCGCTGCGGCCCCATTTGATCTTCGGGCCAGGCGACCCCCATCTGATTCCGCGCGTGGTCGCAAGAGCAAGACAAGGACGATTGACGCAGGTCGGCGACGGCAAAAACCTTGTCGACGTGACCTACATCGACAACGCCGCCGACGCCCACGTCAAAGCTGCCACCGCCCTAGCACCGGGCGGACACCCCGCGGGCCGTGCCTATTTCATCAGCCAAGGGGCGCCGGTATCGCTCTGGCCTTGGTTGAACGAGTTGCTCGCCGCGGTCGGAGCACCTTCCGTCACCCGATCGATGTCCTTTCGAAACGCATATCGAGCCGGGAGCGTC
>Ga0137429_1000937_pt1 | contig 10210 bp, 4 predicted proteins | sample EasRivERMZT736_2_FD_102304 | JGI IMG/M metagenome (GOLD analysis project Ga0137429, IMG submission 102304) | Soil microbial communities from meander-bound floodplain in the East River, Colorado, USA - East River MetaG ERMZT736_2 | ecosystem: Environmental > Terrestrial > Soil > Floodplain ...
CGCCATGATCGGTCAGAGTTGGTTCACCGCCAAGTGGTACAACACCCCCCTGCTCAAAACACAGCGCGTCGCCGACTGCTTCCCCAACGAACCGCGAGTGTGGGAGAAGCTCGGCTGGTGTCACTATCAGGCCGGAGATTACGGCAAGGCCATCGAATGCGCCCATCGCGAGCTTCGCTTTGACGATCGCAGTATCCAGAGCATCGCTTACCAACTGATGGGTCTATCCCATCTCAAACAGGGACATATCGACGAAGCTCTGCGTCTGCTTCATCATGCGTTGGAGGTCGATCCGGACAACGATATCGGTTTGTACCGATTGGCGACCGCCTACGATGATCTTGGTCGTCTCGACGAAGCACTTCCCTATTATGAAGCCGCCACCAAGGCCGCCCCGCTGCACAATCCCACCCTCTATCGTCTCGCCGCGGTGTACCGCCGACTGGGCCGAAATTCCGACGCCCGCGCCGCCTATGAAAAGCAGCTTGTCAACAATCCCTACGATGTCCCCGCCGCCCTCGCCTTGGTCGAACTCGACATCGAGACCGACACGCCTGCGGCGTATCGGGACGCCGCCGCGAGGTTGGTCAGGCTGCTTGCCGACGTGGCCGACGACCTCCCGGCGCGCCTCAACCTCTCCGTGTTGATCCTTTTGAAAATCGACCTTTCCGACGTCCCCACCGTCGCTGCCGCCCTCCAAGAGACTGAAGCCCTGCCGCCTAGAGTCGCTGCCGCCCTGGCCTACGCCGCCCTTTGCGAAGGCCGCTTCGCGGAGACCCGCTCGCGTGTGACATCGCTTTGCCGTACCGGCGACGCCGCAACCGACGCTCGACGTCTTCTGGTGACCGCCCTGGAACGCTTTGAGCAGCAGCGCCCCGACGTCCCCTGGACCTTCGGCCTGACCGCCGAACTACTGCTAACCGACGGGCAACTCGACGCCGCCCGCGCGTTTACCGATCTATTCGAATCTCGCTGTGATGAACCCGCCTGTCGCGACTACGCCCGATCACTGCGCCAGCGACTCGTGAAACCTACCTCCGGCGCACCATGACTATCGGTCGTCCAATCCGCGTGCTGCGTCTGAATAATCACCGCATTCCCATTGTCAAACCCGCGGTGTGGCATGTGCTCCCGCAATTGCGTTGGAATCAACCTGCTTTATATCGTAGGTTTTCGATGTGCATCAACTCACCCGTGTCGCAAGGGCACACCGGAAGAGGTGAGACAAAGAAGCAGAGCGATGGTTTCCCCATTGAGGGAATCCCAAGCTCGATGCACGGCCCTGCAAATGAGGGGGAAGCTCCATGTCACCGTCCCACGGTCTTTTTCCGCGCTGGTTTCGTAGTTTCGCCGCCGCCCGAAGCACACGAGTCATGGAAGGTGTAGCGGCATTTGTGCCCCACTCGCGCACTCGTGCCCGGCGTCGGGGAATCGTCGCAGTCCAGGTCGTCGTCATGTTGATCGTGCTACTGGGGTGCGTGGCCCTTTCCGTAGACACCGGCTATATCGGCGACCTTTGTGGGTCGATGCAAAGCTCCGTGGATGCGTCGGCGCTGGCCGGGGCCACCGCCTTGGGGGTTGTCCCTGCTCCGGCGCGCGAACGGGCGGCCGAGTATGCGGCCAAGAACGAAGTGGCCGGTAGCGGTCTCGAGGCAGACGAACTGGACATCACAATTGGTCACTGGTACGGACTTACGAACACGTTTGTGGCGGATGACGGAATGATTCCATCGACCCCGAATGCGATCCGTGTGCGCGCGCGTCGTCCCGACATTTCCTTATACTTCGCCGGGATCCTCGGCGATACCAGCACGACGGTCATACGATCGGCCGCGGCTATGCAAGGCGCCGGACGATGCCTGGGCGTATGGGGCCTCGAGGGAATCGTAAGTCCCGGCGACGTCATCACAGACAGCTACATCCAAGCCGACGGCGCCTACGGTGGCGTGAACGTCCGACCCAACGGCGACATCTGCAGTTGCCGTGACATCACCATCAGTGGAAACACCGAGATTCACGGCGACGCGATCTATGGGGATGGGTACGATCTCACGCTGCACGGCACCTCGTATGAAATCTGGGGCCGGGTGGACGATCAGGTCTGCCAACTCACTCCCCCCACGTTTGACATGCCGGGCGCCATCGCGGTCAACGATAACGCAAGTATTCCGCGGTCCGACGACGGCACCGTTGCCTACAACCCAGGCTCCAAGCGGCTTCGCCTTGTCGGCAACGACAACTTGACCCTGCCGCCGGGGACAGCGGAAGATCCGGCGAAGTACTATTTCAGCGCGGTGCAAATCGAGTCCTTGGCCACCCTGACCATCACGGGCCCCACGGAGATCTACATCTCCGGCAATGCCATGGTTGGCGGCGGCGGCATCATCAACAATACGGGTATCCCCGAGAACCTGAAGGTCTACAGCACGGGTAACTCGATGTCGTTCAACGGATCCGCCACCTTTTACGGTGCGATCGTGGCGCCCACCACCAATCTCTCGTTTGTCGGGGTCAGTGCATTCTATGGCATGATGATCGGTCAAACTCTCGACTTTCGCGGCACGACCAATATCCACGTGGAGGAGTCGTTGGTGATGGACATTTTTGGTCTATCCTCCGTTGCTCCGATGTTGATTGAGTAGCACACTGCGCGAGAGCCCTACGAGCGTCGACCCGCCCTGGATCGGCGAGTCCCTATCCCGAGTTTGCGGTAACACAGCATTCCGGCTATCGAACCCGCCCCGCGGCGCGTCCCCCAACAATTGCATTGGCATCAACTCGCCTCTTATCGTAAGTTATCAATGTGCATCCTCTCGCCTGCGCCGCAAGGGCGCATCAAGAGAGGTGAGACAAAGAAGCAGAGCGTCGGTTCCCCTTTTTGGGGAATCCCAAGCTCGATGCACGTCACTCGAGTTTCGAGGAGGGGGATACATGTCTGCTTTGCGAGTTCACACTACGCGCTGGGGGTACGCCTCGACGGCCGGAGGTTTGGCCGTAGGAGCATTGTTTCTGGCATTAACTTCGGTTTCGCCCGCTCCGGCCCAAGACGGCGGAGATGTCGAGCCACCGCCATTTCCTGAGCCGATCACGCACGTCGAAGAGGACTGGATGTTGGTCCTCAATGAACCCGACGGCAACGTCGACTCGCCGCAATTTAACACGGTGATGTCGCCGTTCCAAGAGGTCGAATCGTTTTTCGCCCAGGTCCTCTGGAACTATCGCGAGACGCCGGACTTCACGTCGGGCGGCGTACAACTCCAGAGCTACGAGGGCGAGAGTCTGCTCCGTCGCAAGAGTATGGAATTTGGCCAACTCAGCACTTCGGCGGAGACCATCACTTGGACTCAGGGTCTGACCACCGACGGCGTGGCGCTCTTTTTCCAGGTCACCAACGGCGAGTCCAGCACCTGGGGCACTTTCGGTAGGGACATGAGTATTTCCTCGGATGCTTCTCTGCCTGATCTGAGCGCCTATAGCCCGGACGTGTCGGCCCAGCAATCGTGCATCACCTACGGGTCCAACCGCGTCGACGAATTGGTCATCACCCAGGTGCGCTACTATGGCGCTTCCGGGCTACTTGGCGTCGACAACACTCCGCGGGTCGTTTTTCAGTTGGACCAGAACTAGCGGGCATACTTAGCACCCACGCCGTCGGAGCAGAAGTTTGCTTCGACGCTGTGCGGTTGATCGTGGAAGGAGGGAGAATCCAATGTTCACACTCCGAATCCCCAAAAGAGGCCCGAAGCGACGGGCGGTATCCTTCGTGATGGTCGGGGTCAGTATGGTCATGCTCCTGGGAATGGCCAGCTTGACCGTCGACGTGGGCATGTTGTATCGAGCTCGGAGCGAAGCCCAGGCCTCCGCCGACTCCGCCGCCATGGCCGGGGCTTGGCGACTCCTCGACCAGGACCGCCTCAGGGGCGCGCCCAACATGACTGCCGAAATCTCTGCGGCCCGCGACACCGCCGCCGAGATGGCAGCGCGTAACGCGATCGTCAATACCTCGCCGACGCTTGACTCCAATACCTCCAATGATACCAACGGGGATATCGTCGTAGGCTATCTGAACGACCCCGACCGCAATCCCAACGAGGGACTCTCGACGCTCGATCCCAATCTGTTCAACACCGTCCGCGTGCATGTGCGTCGCGATGCTGAACACAGCAGTCCCATCGACTTGTTCTTCGCGGGCATCTTTGGGCGGCTCACGGCCGATATCAGTGCCGATGCCTATGCCACCTTCAAGGACGGCGTCGTCGGCTACAGGGTTACCGAAACCACGGGCAACGCCGGAGTTCTGCCGATCGCTCTCAAGGTCACGGCCTGGAACAACCTGCTTAGCGGTGCGTTCACTTCGGGTGATCAGTACACCTACAATGAAGCTACCGGCGCCGTCACACCCGGTCCGGACGGCATTAACGAGTTGAACCTGTACCCCGGGGGCGGCGCAGGACAGTTGCCGCCGGGCAATTTCGGCACGGTGGACATTGGTAACCCCAACAACAACACCGCCGACATTTCCCGCCAAATCCGCTACGGCCTCACCGCTGAAGACTTGTCCTATTACGGCGGGGAGTTGACCCTCGGGGCCGATGGGACCATTGATCTCACCGGTGACACGGGCCTTAGCGCGGCCGTTAAAGACGACCTCGTCTCGATTATCGGTCAACCCCGAACCATCCCGCTGTTCAGCACGGTCGAGGGCCCCGGTAATAATGCCGTCTTTACCATCGTTGGCTTCGCGGGCATCCGCATCATGAACGTCAAACTCACCGGCTCAATGAGTTCGAAAAGAGTGATCATCCAGCCTGCCTTCGTCGTCGACGACACCGTGATCACGGGCCCCGGTTCAGGTTCCAGCTACTTCGTCTACGCACCCGTCCACCTCGTCCGATGACGGGTCGTCGTTTGGCACCCGCTCCCTGCCGGTTCGGACGGGCGGCTGGACTTTTGAATTACAAGACCCCGCTCGTTCCGAAGCGCCGGAACGAACGGGGTCTTGGTCTTACCGAGAATCGCGTACGGTCCTTAGGTGTTCAACCGCATCGACTGGGCAGGACGATCCGCCGGGAAATGATGCTCGAGACGGCACGGCTCGATCAATACTTGAGCCCGATGCGGCTTCCCCAACCGCAGCGCCGCCTTAGGTCCGTCGTCCCTGCCTATGTTGCAAGCGCCTTCCGCATCGACGCCGCGTATCAATGTCGGAGATCTCATTCCGACAATACATCACCAGGATCAAGAAGATTCTTCCCAAAACTAACCGCGAATCCTATGGAACAAGGACTGATTTGCTCATCAGGGCACAACTGCCGCGAGCATCACTGTCGCCATCGTCGTCGGAATCGAACGGTGACGGATTGCCTCGGTCCTTTCAATTATCACACAGGTCGCCTGTTCCATCATGGTCGGCATCGGACTGGGTCGGATTGTCAACTAGGGGGCAATTGTCACAAGCGTCACCGAATGAGTCGCCGTCACTATTCGTTTGGTCATTGGGTTCTAGGTCGCAATTGTCGCAAGCGTCGCCGAATTCATCGTCATCAGCATTCGCCTGATTCGAATTGGAATCCTCCTTACAATTGTCACACTCGTCGCCGATGCCGTCGCCATCTTGATCGCACTGCTGTCCCACAGCTTCGCCTGCATCGGTAGTGTCGCCGTCGTTGTTGCAATCGGTGACTACCATGTTGGCGGGATTATCGACTGTGGGGCAATTGTCGCAAGCATCGCCGAGGGCATCAATATCTGAATGAGCCTGGTCTTTGTTGGCCTTGGATTTGCAGTTGTCGCAAGGGTCCCCCACGCCATCGGAATCCGTGTCCGTCTGGCTGGGATTCCAGTCCAGCGGACAGTCGTCAATCTGGTCAAACAGCCCATCGCCGTCAGTGTCCTGCGTAGGACAATCAGTTCCAGCTTTCTCAATCGAAAACGTTCGTGCCTCCGACCAACCGGTCCATTGTTCGTCGACAAAGGCCTGCACGCGCCAGGAGTATCCGGTAAGAGGGAGAGAATAGAGGTAATTGAAGTCTTCGATAGGAAGAGGTGGTATGGTCGGGTCACCGGCTCCGATGAATTCGCTATCGATCGACGGCCAGAAAGCCCACTGCGGGTTCACAATCTGGAAGTGGTACCGTTCCGCGTCCGTCACGGGCACCCAATCAAACATCCAGTTACGCGGATTGAGTCCGTCGAAGCAGCCGTTGTCCAACACCGCCCCGTTCGCCGGTGAATTCAATTCCGGACCATCGCAGCCCCGGGCATCGACTACACGTCCGGCACCAGTTCCGGGGCACTGATCGAGGTCATCGGCGACTAAATCGCCATCAGTGTCTCGTTGGCTAGGCGCGCAGCCGTTAGCGTCGACGTTGGCGGCCCCTGTCCGCGTGTTCGGACAAAGATCCCGGTCGTCTTTGACGCCGTCGTTGTCGGTATCTCGCTGACCCAAAGAGCAGCCGTTGGCATCCACAACCTGCCCTCCCGGCGTGCCCGGACAACGATCGTTCGCGTCCACCACTCCGTCGCCGTCTGCATCCTGCGGGATCGGAACACATCCCCTTGCGTCGACCCCGGTCGCGCCGGCCGGAGTATTGGGGCAGAAGTCCTTGTTGTCTGTGACGCCATCGTTATCGGAATCCCTTTGGCTTGCGGCGCAACCCTTGGCGTCAGCGGCGTGCCCGAGCGGCGTATTCGCACAAGTATCAACATCGTCAGTGACGCCGTCCTTGTCCGTATCGAGTTGATTCGTCGCGCATCCTTCGTCATTGACAGTCTTGCCAGTGAGCGTATTAGGGCAAGAATCGTCGCTATCGGCAACGTCGTCATGATCGGCATCCGGAGGCACGGGCGGCGGGGACGTATCATCCTCTAACACAAACGTCGCAGTCACGGCGGTTTCCGCAGCGGGCACAATCGTAAGCGGGTTCGAGGTGGAGTTCACGGATCCGGACCAGCCCACGAATTCCCATCCGTCATCGGGAATGGCGCGCAAGGTCACGGAGGCTCCGTCAATGTCCTGGTCTACCTCGCCATTCCCATGAACTGTCACTTCTAGTACGACTACGGGCGGGGGCTCATCATTGTCATTCGTTGGTGGATTGGAGTCAGGCGGGACCGGAACGCAACTGAAGAACAACGCACTGAAGACCATTGCCGCAAGGGAAGCAGATGAACGCATGGAAGGCACTCCCGGTAATACAAAAGCCTCTGCGGAAACCGAGCCCGGGTTCAACCCAGGCAACGCGGGCTCACGCCCGTGGTTATAATCTGCATGTTATTCAATGCCGTTGTCGAGGTCAACCGTCAGTCCTAGGAACGGCAAAACGCGAGAAAACCAGGCCTTATCGGGAATCGTACGGTTCGCGCGACGCCGTCGTTCATCCTGGCAGGGAGTCGGTGTCAACACTAAAGGGCATAAACGCTTCCGGGTGCTCCGACTCCGTACTCCCATTCGCCGTCCGCTTACGGAATGCTCGATCCGTAGATGAAGTAGGTCTCACCGCCGTTTTGGACGCCCACGTCGGTAATCGGATCGCGCCGGGGGTCGGCAAGAATGGACCCAATAAGGATGTCGGCTCGGCCGTCGCCGTCGACGTCGCCGGCCCCTGCGAGCCCGCGCGACCGACCCCGTCCCAGCTTACCGGCGATGCCGCCTTGGGCCGTGTCGCCTGCGTCCCCGCCCCCTATCCGGTCCCCTCTGTCGGATGGCGCCCCGCCAATGCCGCGCCGCCCGGCGATAATCAGACCGCGGAGTTGCGGCTTGCCGAGCTGGTTGATGTTGACAGTGAAATCCGTGCGCCCGCAAGGCTTACCGGTAGGGCATTCCGTTGACGTACTGCACGCAATGTCAGTGTCCTTGCACGTCTTGAGCTGGTCCAGCCGGTTGCTTCCGTAAATGACGTACACCAGCCCTGCCTCCAGCAGATCGTCGTTACCCGGGACCTCGTCCCTCACGCCGTTGAAATCGAGATCCAAGCCCGGCATGGTCAACTGGTCCGTCCCGTCGTTGGGATTGGCGTCGAAGCGCGGCGTGGCATTGGGGGCGGCCACCAGCAGATCGTCGAGACCGTCGCCGTCAATGTCACCCGCGTTGGCGATGTTGAATCCGAATTGACCGTTGGGGGTCCCTACATCGTCGGTGTCCAGCGGGTTCCCGCGAATCCGCACAGCCACCGGCCCGCCCGTTGCCGTCCGTTTTACCGATAGCAAGTCATCGACCGTGATCCCGCCCGCCGGGCTAACGATGCCTGTCCCGCCGAATACAATCAGCACTTCGCCCGCCCCTTCCGCCGCCGTCGGACTGCTAACGGCCAAGTCCGGGATCCCGTCGCCGTTGAAGTCGAACCTACCCGCAAGGCTTGTGCCCAGCGAATCCGTCGACGTGGCCTTGATCAGGACGCCCTCTAAACGCTCCGGAGAGTTCGGCGCCAATATCAGCTTGTTGAGAGCGAAGTCTCCTTCCAGCCCGCCGAATTCTCGCCGGTACGCAATGTACAATCGTCCATTCCCGCCGTCCGCCAACGGCCCTCCGACCGCAATGTCATCCCGTCCGTCCCCGTTGAAATCGTCGATTCCCAGCATGTTCTGAATCTTATCGTTCGCATCACCGCTCATGCGCGTCGCGCTGACGTCCGGCGACCGGTTGTCCCCACAGTGACTCGGGAACCCCGCGATGTACTGATTCGGCGTCGGCGGGATTGGTGGAACCGGCACCCCTGAATCATTCTCGCTGCCCCACAAGAGCTGATTCAACGTGATATACGCCACACCAGAATTCACCAGGGTGCCCGAAAGCCCATCGATCTCGGCAGGTGTGCCGGTGCGATTCGGCGCACTGATGATCAGGTTGACGAGGGTGTCGTCCCCGAATGGACGACTCACCGCCACCGACGTCCCAAACCGATCTCCTGATTTGCTGCCAAGTACGCGAGCGCCTCGCGGCTCAAGGGGGGTCGCCGTCGCAGGGTAGAACCCAGAAGCAATACATCCCGGAGCCACCTCGGTCACGCAGACGAGAGCCTCTTCCGTGGTGCTTTCGGGGATTGGTTCGAACGGAGGATCGAGATTAAGTTGCTCCCAGCAAGGAGGTGCGAGCGTGGTCAGGAATCCGGCCGACGCTCCAATAATCGTATCTAGGACGCTATCTGTCCCGGGGATGCATTCGGCTAAAACCTCCGGCGGACCGGGAGAGCCCTCCTGGAACACCTGCCGATCGGCCAGACACGCCGCCGTGCCGCCGGGTGTGACCGTGGTATTGGAGAAATTCCGTCCCACCGAATCTAGACCGATCACCGAGTTCGGAGGCGGCGGATCCTCGAGGCGCGCCTTGAGGGCTGAGTTGTCACTACTTAGAATCACAATCCCGCCGGTCAGGAACTGTCCCGAATTACATAATGTCACTCCCGCCGAATTCGTTCGTGGGAAACCAAACACCAACTCCCCTTTTCCATCCCCGTCCGCGTCCGGAATCGGCGTGATGTCCGATAGCCCATCCGTGTCGCTCGAATCGCTGACCGTGCGCACCCCGCGCAACGCGACTCCGCGCAGACGACTCGTCCCAACCGCGTTCAGGTGATACGAACCCGACAGTCGATGCAAACCCGTCCCGCCGAAGATAACGTACGCCTCTCCCGGCCCGATCCCGCTAGGGTTTACAAAAAACGGCTTCCCATATCGCGACCCGATCACGAACTCATCAAACGAATCTCCGTTCAGATCTCCCGCCGTCGTTAGCGAAGTCCCCGAGTTGTCTTCGAAATTCACCCCCCCGAAAATCGCTCCTTGGACGCCTGAATCGGCTTGCGCCAACGAGCCGAGCCACAGGATGGTCGGCAGCGTGGTAACCCGGACGTGCTGCGGGGCTGCGTCCTGCACGAACGTGCCGCCATCGAGGTTCAGACGCACCGTGATCTCGAACAGACCGGGGGTGGGGCTGGAGAACTGCGCCTCTCTCTTGGTGATGTCCCCGTCGTTCAAGATGGAACGCTCCGGTCCGAAGGGATCCCCCGCCGCATTCACCGTCTGATAGTAGACATCGACCGTCCCCGAATCCGCCGGCGCGTTGGTCGTCCATTTCACGCCTACGTTGGCCCCCGGGGCGACGGACAACGAGGTCGCCGGAGCGGTGACATCCAATGTCACCGTGCGCACGACCGTAAACTTGCCGGTGGCGTACTCCGTCACCGCCGGGTTGATGCCATCATTGATCGTC
>Ga0137429_1000942_pt1 | contig 10200 bp, 13 predicted proteins | sample EasRivERMZT736_2_FD_102304 | JGI IMG/M metagenome (GOLD analysis project Ga0137429, IMG submission 102304) | Soil microbial communities from meander-bound floodplain in the East River, Colorado, USA - East River MetaG ERMZT736_2 | ecosystem: Environmental > Terrestrial > Soil > Floodplain ...
CCCGGCGGATAGAACATGCCCCTGCGGTCCGCCGGGTCGTTCGGTGTATTCGGCAACAGCGGCCGGAATTGCACCCCGTCGAATACCATCGGGCCGCTGAAATCCCAGAAGTAGACTTGCTCCCCCGTACTGACGAGGGCTTGAGTCTCACCGGCGCCGATGCCGTCAGCGATCAGCTCGACCTGCCACTTGACCGACCCGCCAACATAGCGCAGGCGATAGACCGAACTTGCCTTGAACGCGAGCACGTAGTCTTTGAAGGCGCAGGCGGTAACCCAGCCCCCCGGTCTATGCATTACTTCGGTCGAAGTAACCGCCTCGCCCGTCGTCCAGTTCGTGTAATCGCCGATATCGGAGGTCGCGAAATCGGCCCCCGGCGTCGACGCATCCGTCCCAAGCGCCATCACGACGTTGGATTGCACGACGACGAAACGCGCTTTCGGCGCCGCAGCAATCTCGGCGAAAGCCGCTACCCCGCCGGAATCACGCTGCAGGATTTTGTGTCCGCTCCCGTTCGCCGCAAGCTGACGACTGCCGACCTTGGCAAAACTCCAAGTGGATGCGCTGTAAGTGGTGTGGCTGCGGTCCACGAGGCCCCCGGCGCCGGAACTACCGACCCACAACTTCGTGGTCGTGCCGAGAATACCCTCGCCGCCCACGTCAACCGCCCAAACGCCGGTACCCGGAGAAGTAAGGGACATGGCCCCGATATCGCTCATGAATCCGCACATCGCGCGATACGTTCCGTACGGCGTCGGGTACATGTTCGTAACCGAATACCACGCCTCCTTGTCGCGCGGGTTCGCGTACGGCTTCCACTTGCGCATGGGTTACTTCCTCTGCGACGTATCCGAAACCGCAGCATCCGGGTCGCGGTTCGCCTTGCGGTCGCTCCACGCCTTGAGCCGCTCGATGCTGTTCAGGAACAAGCCCCCGAAGAGTTTCGCGTTCGGCTCGTCTTTCGCGTAGGCGCACATCTCGGCCACGACACCGTACAGGTACACGTCCGGGTGTGATGCCAGAACCCAGTTGACAGAAGTCGCGTTGAGCGAGGGGATTTTCGCGGCATAGACCAGCGTCCCGAAGACCGTGGTTCCCGGAATCGGGCCAAAGCGGAAATTCGATCCCTGAATCGCGTAGTTCTGCGGGGTACCCGTCGAAGACCCGTAGACCGCCGTCAGGAGGTCGTCAGCATAGTAGACGAGGTTTTTCTTCGGGTCGTTCAGGTAGAAGGTCTTGACCTGCAAGAAATCCGTCGGTTGCGCAACGTACTCTCCACCAATGGTGAAGGTTGCCGACTTCGTTTCCTGGTCGATCACCCGCAGCTCACGGTTGAGCTTCGCCTCGGTGAGCGAGATTCCCTCCGGCGCCCTAGAGGCCAGGTCGGCCCGCGCGGTCCAATTCGCCACCGCTTGCAGCAGTTCGGTCGTCGTGGTAATAGCCATTTGATTCTCCTTATGCCAGTCGCATCGTCAGGCCAGTACCCAGACGGTCCCGGTTGCCCTGTGTCTTGATCTCATCGAGTACCGCGTACATGCGGGCCTCGTAACGCCCCGCCCCGGAAACGTCCCCGGCGTACTCTTGCAACTCCGCCATCACCCCGTACAGATAGGCGTCCGGGTGACTCGTCAGTAACCAGTTCGTGGACGCCGTCGAGGTCAGCGCCGGGATTTTCAGGAAGTAGACGAGCTTCGCGCTATAGCTCGCGTCGGGAGCCGGGGCGAACCGGAAATTCGCCGCGTGGATGTTGTAGAACCTCGGTTTTCCGGTATCGGTCGGGTAGTCGATGGCCTGTTGGTCGTTCGGCCTGTGCTCCAAGTCCAGCCTCGGAAGCCCGTTCAGGTAGAACGTCCGAACCCCCCCGAAATTGGACGGCAGGGCGACGTACTCACCGCTGATCGTGAACGTCCCGTTGGTGGTTTCCATTTCCCGGACGCGCAACTTCCGGTTGATCTTCGCTTCCGCCAGCGGGATCGCGTCGGACGCACGTTCCCGCGCCTCTGGGTTCTTCGTCCAGCGCGCGACAGCCGCGAGCAATTCCTCGTGAGTCGAGATCGACATGAGCCTCCAATGAACAAAGGCCCCGAAGGGCCTTTGTTATCGCTATCGTTTTCGCACCTAGCCGCAGGCCGGAGTTATCCGGCTCCCCTTTCCTGATCGCCTCGACAAACTCGCCGACCAGAACCTCCAGCGGCGATGGGATTGTCTCTACGTCCCAGAACTCCCGCCCGTCCGCGATGAATCGCAGGTATTGCCATTCCTTGCTGACGCGAAAGTCAACATCCCGCGCGCCGACATCCAGCGCCATCGCCGCAAGATGCGGAATCCAGTTCCACAGCGGGTCGGGGTTCGTTTCATTGACCCCCCCGGCATAGGCGACTACTTTGTTGGCCGGTCTTTTGAACCGGCGCCACGCCGGCGAGTAAAGCCGCGTATGTCCGGCAAATGCTATCCCCCCGTACCCGCACAACCCCCAGGCTTCGCGCTCATCGAGCGTCACCGGCTTTTCGATCAGCGCCGGGATGCCGAGGCTCAAGGCTTTTTGCGCGACCTCGAAATGAAATTCTGACTTGCAGGCGATGATAAGCCCGTCCTGGCGCTCCCAATCCCTACCGTACTGCGTGAAATCAATGCCCATGCCGCGCAGCGTGCGGGCATAGGTATCACCCCAGTAACCGCGCCCTACGATGCCGAGACGCATTGAAACGTCGGCAGCGGCGAGTAGATCGCCCCCCTGTAGCCCTCGGAGCGCAGCCGCTTCACGATGGGCTCCCCGTAGTGCCAAGCCATCAGCAGAACAGCCTCGGGCTGCTCCTCGATGATCCTGCGGTTATTCACTATCGGGATGTGTTTCCCGGGCAGGAACTTTCCGAGCTTCAGGCTGTTGTGCAGCTCCCCCAGGTACGGCAGCAGGTCGGGGGTCACCCCGAAAAAGTTGAGCAGCGTGGAGCATCGTCCAGGAGCAGAAACCCCGGCGACACGCAAACCCTTCCGCCGCGCGCGGTAGAGAAACTCCATCGTCTCGTCGCGGCTTTGATACACCCGCTCCGCGAACCCTCGCCACGCCTCCGGCGTATCCAAACCCTTATCAGCCTCGGCCCGCAGCACTTCCGCAACGCAGGGCGAAACCTTGTGAAACCCGGCCCATCCGACATACGCGCGGATGTTCCCGCCGTACCGGTCGGCCCGATGAACATCGAATATTTCCATTCCGTATTGCGGGAACAGCTTCACCAGGGATTTGAGACTGTACGTCCTGATGTGCTCGTGATAGATTGTGTCGAACTGCGTCTTTTCCAGCACGTCGAGCAGGTAATGGCTCTCGGTGATGAACACTCCGTCGCGTGCCAGCAGCCTTTGCAGACCCCTCATCACCTCACCGAGGCCCGCCATGTGCGCGAACACGTTGGTCATCGTCACGATGTCGGCCTGGCCGTAACTTACGGTCAGCTCGCGCGCCAGCTTTTCGGTGAAAAACTCCTGCACCGTCTCGATCCCGTTTTCGCCCATCGCGATCTCGGCAATCTTCGTCGGTTCCACCCCCACGACGCGGCAGTGATGCCGCTTGAAACCCGTCAGCAACGTGCCGTCATTCGAGCCGATGTCGACAACGGTCCCGCGACCGAACCTCTCTACAACCGCGTCGGCAAACGCCCGCTGATACTCCTCCAGGGGCTTGGAAATCCCCGAACGGTACGGATACTCGGGATAGTAGATCTCCCGCCCGTCCACGACGTAATCAAGCTGCGCCAACCCAGAGTGCGGACACAGATTCAGCCGCAACGGGTAGGTCTTTTCCGGCTGGTCCAGGCGATCTAGCAGCGCATCACAGGGCGGTTGATACCCCAGGTCGATGACCGGGAACAGATCATGCGACCCGGTGACCTGACACCGGGTGAGCGGACCTACGGCGGCATCGTGATCCACGCCTTGCGCGGCCCCTTGTAGTGCGCTATGTGTACGTGCTCCAGACTGTCCTCCCGCTTCGCGGGCGTGAAGTTGTAGCTCGATGGAAGTATCTCCACTTTGAAGTCCCGGCGCTTCGCCAGTTCGCAGGTCACAAACTGCTCCCCGCCCCAGTCGTGCATGCCGCCGGGTAATGACTCAACCCCCTTGATGACTGTCTGCCAGAATCGCGGGCATCGCGAGAACACGACCCCGAAGTTGTACGGATTCACCCGCGCGTATTCGCCGTCCGCCCAGATCGTTCCCTCGCGCGAAGCAAGGGCTACGTCGAACGGCTTGTCAAAAACGTCCCTGACGTCCTTGCGAAACACCACGTCGGAATCCACAAAGCACCAGTCGCCTGTCAGGCGCGCATAATGTTCGAGCCTCCGAATCCCCATCGGCATCGGCTCGACAATCCGGATACAGCGGCCCATCGCGGGGGTCTTGCCGTCGGTCAGGTGCCATACATCAACTTTCGGCATTACCTGTTTTGCCGAGTCGATCAGGTGCTTCGCGATCGCGAGGTGCGGCCCTTCGCCCTGCGCGAAAAAACCTATGAGCATGCGTACACCGGGGGGGCGCAACCACCGGTCTCCACTTCCCCGGTCTTCAGCCTCGCCGCGACCTTCTCGATGGGCCACTTGTCGGCCGAGCGGTCTTGCTTGAAGAGTTCCAGCGAGTCGTACCACCGATGCTTTTCGGAATCCGAGGAGTAGAACCAGCGGTTGCGATGCGGCACCAGCACATGACACTTCTTGCCCAGCGCCCCGCAAAGATGCACTATCGCGGTCGTCGTGGACACAACACAGTCCAGCTCGCTTACCAAGGCCGCCGTTTCGTCATAGTCGACAAGCTTTTCCGTGGCCCGCTTCCAGTGATGGATCGTGATGCCGTGTTTCTGCTCCAGCTCTTCTATCTGCTCGGTAGGGTCATTGTATTGCAGCGATACCCACGTTATACCCGGAACCCTGAGGATCGGCAACAGCGCCTCAAGGCTGAAACTCCTTCGATGCTTGAACGTGTTATCCAACCCGCCGGTCCACGCGATCCCCACCTTGCGGCCGGGCAGCGTGTCGAGCAACGACCTCCACTGCAGTTGTCTTTCGGGGTCCGCGATGAGGTAACCCTTCCTCGGGAAATCCTCATCCTTCTGCCGGTACTCGCGGCACAAGGAACCTACAAGGCACTGCGCGCCGAACGGACCATAGTCCGGTTTTTCCGTCAGGAACCTGGTTCCGTGAACCTCCACGCCGGGGAGGCTTCGGCGCATCAGGCCCTCCAGCCGGTTATCGCACTCGAACACGATGCTATGATGCTTCGCCGCGTCTGGAATCACCGAGGCGTAGGTGATCTCATCGCCGATGCCCTGCTCCCCCTGCACCAGGAGGCGCAAATTCCTCTGTCCCGGCTCCCAGTATTTGCCGCCCGGGTGTTTCCGGTATTTGCCCCCGAGAGTAAATTCGTAGTGCCCGAATCCCTGCACCCAGTTGCCCTCGTGCAGCCTCACGTAGCCCAATGTCTCGTGGGCGCTCACGCTCTCTGGATCGAGGGCAAGGCACTCCAGCGCAATCTCGGCCGACTCCTTCAAATTCTTCTTGTGCAGACAAACCAGGGCGAGGTTCGCCAGCACGGCGGCGGTGCCCTGTGGGTCGGCCGCCTTCTTGCGCCGCGCCCTGCGAAGCAACCCCTCCGCCTCATCCAGAAACCTGTCCTTGCCGGTAGAACTTGCAAGACTCGATGCCGCCATCCCTAAATTATTGTAGATTTCCGGGTATGCGGGAGACTTGTCCATTACCCGCTTCATCAGGTTGTACGCGGTCCCCCAGCACGATTCACGTGAAACAATGCATGCCACCATCATCAACGCGGCCATGTCGTCGGGGTCGCGGTTCAGCCGGGCGTTCACCAGCACCATCGCGCCCTTCAGGTCTCCCGCTTCGAGGCGCTCCTGCGCCTCCATAACCACGCGACTTACGCCAGTCGCTTGTCGGTCGCTTTGCACTTCGGGTATTCTGTATCCAGAAGTTGTAATACGCGTTTCCTCTGATGTTTGTCGTAGAAGTTCACCCCAAACCGGGTTTTCATGTCCACGATCACCAGATCGGGCACGAACGCGGCATAGGCGAAGGATTCCTTGACGCCTTTTTTCCAATGGTCCGTATCGGCCCGCGCTCGGGCTGCGATATCGAAAAATGGTGTTACGTCCTGCTGGTACTTCACGATGTTCCGGCCATCTTCGAAAGCGGTTGAGGTCAACAGCCCGGTCGTCTGGTCGAAACTCAGGAATTTGCGTGACATGTCATCAAAAATCAGGGAAGAAAAAGGGGGCGAGGTTTCCCCCGCCCCCGTACAAAGCCCCTTACAGGGCGCCGTTCACGTCGGCTATCTTGCCGGACGATTTTTCGTTGCGGGCTTCCAGCGTGTAGTCGCCGAGAATCTGCGCCTTGTCGCTGTCACCGGTTTTCGCCAAGCGCTCCATCCTGAAGCCGCGCAGGCTCGCGATGCCCCAATACTCCGGGTCGATCACGAGAACCGTCCTCGCCCGCTGGAGGCGGCTGGGGACGATGGTCGTCACGCCGAAATCGGACACATACACGTCCGCCCCGGCGATGATCTGCGCCTCAGACTTCGACTTGACATCGCGGAATCGCGTCGCGAGTCCGGTGAACGAGGTCGAAATCTTCTGCTTCACTTCGGAACCGACCATGACGAGGGAGGGATCGCCGCCAGCGTCCCAGCACGCACGGATCACCGCCTTGAGGGAGGCTTCCGTGAGCGTTCCGGCCACCGTCGAGTCCGTCGGCGCCGTGACCGGGGTTCCGGCCGTTGCGTCGATACCCGGGGTCGTCTGAGCCGTGCCGGTCCCCACCGAGGTGCGGTTGGTCCCCAGCCAGCTTTCCGCCGACGCCATGAGCGGAGCGGATGCGGCGGCTCCCGCCGTCGCGTAGCCGTTCTGCGTGAGCGAAGATTCCAGGTCGCGGCCCAGCTCGGCCATGCGCTTCTTCAACTGATACTCGAACTCATCCGAACGCCCAGCCGTCACGATCTCGCGGGAGCGGCCGGAAACACTGACCACCTTGCGAAGCGTCTGGAGCTGGTTGTTCAGGCGGACGGTCGGATCGGCGGTATTGGCCGAGGCGTCGTCGCCTTCGATGATGGCGTTGGTGGCCGACGCCGAGGCGAGGGCATCCGTCTGCCATTCGTGCTTGCTTGCCGCCGCCTTGGTTTTCTTGACGGCGGAGGTAAAGGGTTTTTCGGTCGGCGAAATGTCGTAGATCGCCTGTGTCAGGTCTTCCCGGCGCCCGATCTGCTGAAACGTCTGGAAGGTCGCTGCGGGTACGGTCATGGTCTTATCCCCTTGATTTGTTTCTCAACAACTGGCCGAAGGCGGGGTCATTCCATTTGCCGCCGCGTTTCTGCCATTCGTTGTGAAGTTGTCTGTCTTTCGCGCCGGAGTCTCCAGCGCGGCTCGATTGGGTCGCGGCGGGCAGCGTCTTCGTCTTTTCCGCCAGCCTCGCCTTCGCCTTCGCCTGATCGGCGACCATCACGTCGTACTGATGGGCCTTCCACGCGAGACTTGTCCCGGCGGCCGAGTAGTTCAGGAACTGGATCGCCCGCTCCGGCAATCCCGCATCCCTCACATACTTGGCGAGCTTTTCGCGGCTCTCCGGCTTTTGCAAGTCCGGGAACTGCTCGAATAGCTTCGGGGCTTCCAGCGATAGCTGATGCTGCGCAATCTTCGCCTGCTCTTCGTCCAGCATACTCATCTGCTGGCGCAACCCATGGGCGTAGCGGTCCTTGTTGTGCAGCAGGATCGCAAGCTCGCCCTGCACGCGGTTGTATTCGACAGGGTCCTGCGCCAGTTCCTGGGTCTGCAGTCTCTGCTGCAGGTAGGAGGCGTGGTCTTGCATGGCGAATAACTGCGCGTGGTACGGAGCCATCTGCTGGGCTTGCTGCGCGAGCTGCGTAGCCGTGGCCGTCAACTGCTCCAGTTGTTTCTTCGTCGCGGCAACTTCCATCGTCTTCTGACGGTAGTCTTTGTCCGCCATCACCCGGTGCTTCACCTTCTCGGGTATGAGGAATTTTTCGCCGTCCACGTCGACCTCGACCATCGGCACCGCCGTCTCAGGAGTTGGCGTTTCCGCTTCCTGTTCAGGCGCTTCGGTCGTGGTTTCCGGGGGCGCCCCCTCCTCGGGGGGAGATTCCGCGCTGATCTGGTCCGGGTCGGGGTTCGTGTCCAGATCGTCGAGGAATCCCCTCGCAATACCTGAAATGCGAGCGTCGATTGTGGGTGTTGCGGGCGCAGCCGTAGGCGCCGGGGTCGATACCGGTTGCATGTCTGACATTTGGTTCCTTTTAGCGGGTCATGCGCCGGATACGGGCATTCAGCCGACCAACAGGGCCGGGCAGCTCGTCTTGTTCCAGCTCTTTGCGCGCGGTCTCGGCGTCCCTCATGTAACCCTCCATGAGCCGCTTTGCCTTCTCGACCGCCTGCTCCATCAGCACAAGCCGGTACGCGCCGTCCGTATCCCTCGGTCCGAGGGCGAGGCGCAGCGACCGGATATCCTGTGTGAAACTCTCGATTGCCGCCCGGTATGCCGGGCTGTCCAGCACTAGCTGGGCCTGTCGGCCCCGCTCGATCTTGTCCTCAGGCGACAACGAGGTCATATTGCGCTTGAGTGATCGGCAACACCCCTCCGGTCTCCCCGGCAATGGCCGTGTCGAGTACCACGTCGTTCTTGTATTGGCGCAGCATCCCGTAGTCGGCCAGCCCGCCCGAAGCCGCGCCAACCGTCGGCACGAGGGTTACGATCTTCACGACGATTTTTGCCATGGTTGCGCCCTGTATTTCGTTTGCGTCGGAAACTTGAAATCCAACTCCTCGACCCTTCCCGCGATCACGAAGCAATTTGCCTCGGATTCGAGGAACTGGAACCTGCCCGTCTGCGGAACCTGCAACACCCTGCCGTCACGGGTTATCAGCGCGATCTCCATGACCTCAAAGCCGTTGTCCGAGTAGAAGTCGTGGTACAGCGTCGGATTCAGGTTCCAGAATCCGTGGTTGCCCCAGTTGAACGGGTTTTCGTGGATGATGACCCCGCCCACCCTCAGCAGCGCGGCCATGTTCACAAGGGCCTGCGCGACGTTGAAGCAATGCTCCAGCGTTCCCACATCCAGCACATAATCGAACTGCCCCAGCGCGTTGGCGGGTATCGGGTGGTTCAGGTCGACCACCACCTCGCACCCGCGCTCGCTCACGACATCGAATACATCGAGGGTCGCGCCGTACAGCTCGAATAACGATTCGGCATCCGGTACGTCACGCAAAGCCAGACCGTGACGCCTGCAGATCGCTTCCGAGTCCTCGCGGTAGCGGAGCCGCAAAACCTTGTCCCCGATCAAATCCCGCAGCCGGTCCGGCGGATACAGGATGTCGGGATAGCCCATCGAGGCGATGGCGTCGCCGTCCTTCAGCTTCCCAAGCAGCTTTTCCAGCGCGAGCGGGTTAAGCGCCACGGAACAGCGCCATCAACCGGTCCATCAGCGCGCGGATAACCCCCCTCACCCGCTCCTCGTGCGCCATCGCCAGATCAATGACATCCGCGTCGTCCTGGTCAAGCGCCTGTTTCCTGAGAACCTGGATCTGCTCGTTCACCTTGCGGTCGAACGCAAGGGTTGCGTTCAACTCGTTCAGCAGCCCGTAATCCAGCCCAGCCACGCTCGGCAACGGGGGCAGGTTCACCGGGTCCAGCTCGTCAACCGGGCGCGGTTTGGCGACTACCTGTTGCTGTTTCTTCTTCGGCGCGGCTACCGGTTCCGGCAGCTCCCGAACTTCCGCGAAATCCGAGGCTTCGTCAGCGGTTCCGTAGAACACCCGATCGCCGATGATCCAGCGGCGCGAGCGGCCCTTGCTCGACTTTCCGGCGCCGGAGCCCGTACTCGCGGAGCCCGTACTCGCCGAGAAAAACTCGCCGCCGAAAAACGCACCGCCAAAAAAACTAGTGGCCATGAACGTCCCTCATGAGCGAGTCCCCGTAAATCTCGAACTGAAGGGCTGGGTTGTCCCTCACGAGCCATCCAAACTCGTCCACCGTATTACTCATCTGCGGGGTCGTTTTCCACCGACCCGGCTAAATCACCCTTTGTTTTGGTCCGTAGTGCGGCCCGGCATGCCGGAACGAGGCGCCCCCGACCTCCTGAATGCTCGCGTGGAATCCGAACAGCCGGAACTTGCGAATCCCGAGAATCCCG
>Ga0137429_1000944_pt1 | contig 10187 bp, 9 predicted proteins | sample EasRivERMZT736_2_FD_102304 | JGI IMG/M metagenome (GOLD analysis project Ga0137429, IMG submission 102304) | Soil microbial communities from meander-bound floodplain in the East River, Colorado, USA - East River MetaG ERMZT736_2 | ecosystem: Environmental > Terrestrial > Soil > Floodplain ...
CCGCTTCCGAGAAGGCCGGTCTCACCGGCACGCGAGGGGTGTTCCAGGTAACGAACGGCGTCAATACGCCCACGTTCCTGGTGTTCCGCCCGTTCAAGTCGATCGCGGAGTTCGACGCCGACTCGGCGCTGAACGCGACCGTGAGGGCGCAATACGCTCCCGGCGATTTCGAAAAAATGGAGAAGCTCCAGGAGGGCGCGATCCTCACGTCCGAGAGCAACATCTACATGGTCTCGCCGAAGCAGAGCTACCTCCCACCAAGCTATGCGGCGATCGACCACTGGAAGTCGAACCCGGTGTTCGTCGCGGCCGCGCGCAAAAGCGCCGTGACGCTGGCCGGCACCGCGAAGGAGACCAAGAAGCCCTAGCGCCCAGGGCGTAGAGTTGCCCGGACCCCGGGGTATCGCGCGAGCACTCGGCGCGCGTGCTCCGGGCCCAGGACCGTGAGTGCGGTCGCGAGCGCGTCGGCGAGCGCGCCATCCGTGGCGATCACGATCGTCGTGGAGCTGTTCGTCAGTCCGAGGCCAGTGCTCGGATCAACGACGTGCGAGTAGCGCACACCGCCGATCTCGACGAACTGCGTTTCAGGGCCAGATGTCGAGATGTTGGTGTTGACGATGGTGAACGACGAGTCGCCGGCGGAAATTGCCCAGCCCTGTTTGCCGGGTGGGGCGTCTCCCACCGCGATGTCGCCTCCGGCCTCGACCAATGCGCTCGGCGCGCCGCGCGTGCGTAGTTCGACTATTGCGCGCTGCACGATGTCTCCCTTCGCGATGCCGCCGAGGTCGAGGTGCATCCCGGGAATCGTGAGGCGTACGCGTCTTCCTGTCGTGTCCATCTTGATACGACGCCAGCCGACGAGCGCGCGGGCCGAGTCGAGCTTTCGCGGCTCGGGGAGTCGCCTGGTGCGACGTGATTCTCGCCAGAGAGCCACGAGCGGCCCGACGGTCGGATCGAACGCCCCATCAGTTACTTCGGCGATTTCCACAGAGCGCGCCAGGATACAGAAAAGGGGCTCGCTCACGCGAACCCATTCCCCCGGTCGGCGCTCGAGTCGGCGTAGCTCGCTCTCCGCGCGATAATCGCTCATAATGTTCTCGAGCTCAGCGATCTCGTCGAACGCCGCGCGCGCCGCGGATCGCGCGCGGGCTTCGTCGGCCGCGTAGAGCACGATGCGAACTTCCATGCCCATGTGCAGCTCTTTGAACTCGCGCCGTTCCTGGGCGTCCAGTCGCGCGATACTCAGCGCGAGCGCCACGCTGCTCGCGACGCTCGCGTGCCACCACGCTCCGCGGTACGTGCGCGATGCGATTCCCGGCACACTCGTCGAGTTCGACATGGTGCGAGTGCCCGGACTCCCGATCATGATAGGACGCACGGAGCTGCTCTGGGATGCATATGATGCCTTCATGATGTCTCCCGCTCCGCAACCAGCGACCGACGCCGTCGCCCGGCCGTCTCGGCCTTACGGTGCGCCCGACTATGGCTGGGGCCACCGTGGCTATCCGACCATCAGCGTCGCCCGCGAAGCGGCCGAGGCGTTCTGCGCCTGGCTCTCCACGCAGACAGGAAAAAGGTACCGACTCCCGACCGAAGCGGAGTGGGCCCATGCAGCGTCGCTCGCGCGCGGCGCGGCGTCCCCCCCCATCGACTCGCTCGCATGGCACGCCCGGAACTCCAGCGGCAGGACGCACGCGGCGAAGGCGAAGGCACCCGACGCCCTCGGGCTTTACGACCTCTTCGGCAACGCCGCCGAATGGGTGACGACGGGCGATGGACAGCGCGTCACCCGAGGTGGATCTTTCCGGGACGCGCCGGGCGCGGTTGGCCCGACTGCGCGCGCCGTGCAGGACGAGAACTGGAACGAACGCGATCCGCAGATTCCCAAGAGCCGTTGGTGGCTCTCCGATGGACCCTTTGTCGGTTTCCGCATTGTGAGGGAGTTACCATGAGTACTCGTCGTGACTTCGTGAAGGGCGCCGCTGCTGTCGCTGCCGGTGCCATACTGCCCACTCCCCACTTCCCACTTCCCACTTCCAACGCGGCCACCATTCGAGTCGGGCTGGTGGGATGCGGAGGCCGGGGAACCGGTGCCGCCCGCGACTGTCTGCGTGCATCGGAGGGTGTCGAGCTCGTGGCGATGGGCGACTTGTTTCCCGATCGCCTGGCATCTGCCAGGACCAATCTCGCCAAGGCAGCGGCGGCGGAGCCCGCGCTGGCCGCGAAATACAACGTCACCGACAGCCGCAGCTTCAGCGGCTTCGACGCGTATCAGAAGGTGATCGACAGCGGTGTGGACATGGTGCTGCTCGCGACGCCGCCGGCGTTTCGCCCACAACACCTCGCGGCAGCAATTGCCGCGGGCAAGCACGTCTTCATGGAAAAGCCCGTGGCAGTAGATGCCACCGGCATTCGTTCCGTGCTCGCGTCGTCCGAGCTCGCGCGCCAGAAGAGCCTCGGACTCGTGGCGGGCACGCAGCGTCGGCACGACGCCGGGTACCGCGCCGTGATCGAGCGTGTCCACGGTGGCGCCATCGGCGACGTCGTATCCGGACAGGTCTACTGGAATCAGGGAGGGCTCTGGATGAACGCGCGCAAGCCCGAGTGGACCGACACCGAATGGCAGCTGCGCAACTGGCTGTATTTCACCTGGGCTTCGGGCGACCACATCGTCGAACAGCACATTCACAACATCGACGTGGCCAACTGGGTGATCGGCGCGCATCCCATCCGGGCCGTCGGCGTCGGCGGACGTCAGTCGCGCACCGATCCCGCGTACGGGCACATCTTCGATCACTTCGCCATCGACTTCGAGTATCCCAACGGCGCTCGTGTCATGAGCATGTGCCGTCAGATCAACGGCTCCGCGGATCACGTCGGCGAGCGGTTTACCGGTACTCGCGGGCACACGGACGCGGCCAAGACGATCGAGGGCCTGAGTCCCTTCAAGTTCGAGGGCGAGTCCCGCAACCCGTATGTCCAGGAGCATGTGGATCTCGTCGCGAGCATTCGCGCGGGCACACCGCTCAACGAGGGCAGGCAGGTCGCCGAAAGCACGTTGTCGGCCATCATGGGACGCGAGGCGGCGTACACCGGCCAGGTGATCGAGTGGGACGCGTTGCTCAACGCCAAACAGGACATCGTCCCTCCGGGCGTCGCGTTCGGGTCGCTCAAAGTGCCGAGCGTGCCGATGCCCGGGCAGACGAAGCTCGAGCGCACCTGGGCCGAGTCATGATCGATCGGCGTGAGTTTGTGAAATCCTCGATGGCCGCCGGTGCCGTGTTGGCGGGTGGCTCGGCTCCGCTTTCCACTCCCCACTTCCCACCTCCCACTTTCAAGCTCAAGTACGCACCGCATTTCGGGATGTTCCGCCAGCATGCCGGCGAGGATCTCGTCGCTCAGCTCGAGTTCATGCGCGCCGAGGGGTTCACGGCGCTCGAAGACAACGGGATGAAGGGCCGTTCAGTCGCGGACCAGGAGCGGATCGGCAAGGCCATGGAGCGGCTCGGCATGCGCATGGGCGTGTTCGTCGCGCACGAGATCGCGTGGAACGAGTCGAATATCACGAGCGGCGATGCGGCCAAGCGCGAGGCGTTCATCCAGCAGGTGCGCGAATCCGTGGACGTCGCGAAGCGGGTGAAGGCGACATGGATGACGGTGGTTCCCGGCCATGTGGACCGCCGCCTCGACATGACGTATCAGACGTCGAACGTGATCGAGACGTTGAAGCGCGCGACCGCCATTCTCGAGCCGCACGGGCTGGTGATCGTGCTCGAGCCCCTCAACACGCGCCGCGACCATCCGGGCATGTTCCTCACGCACATCGGCCAGGCTCACGCGATCTGCAAGGCCGTCGCGAGTCCGTCATGCAAGATCCTGTACGACATGTACCACCAGCAGATCACGGAAGGGAACATCATTCCGAACATCGACCGCGCGTGGGACGAGGTCGCGTACTTCCAGGTTGGGGACAATCCCGGTCGCAATGAGCCGGGCACGGGCGAGGTGAACTGGCGCAACGTGTTCCGCCACATTCACAGCAAGGGATTCACTGGCGTGGTCGGCATGGAGCACGGCAACGCCATGCCGGGGCGCGAAGGGGAACGCGCCGTGATCGATGCGTACGTCAGCGCCGAGCGCTGGGACTAGACTGCGTCACTCAGACTCGTAAACGCGAAGTCCCTCACCCTGATCGCCGGCATCACCAGCCCAGACGAATCGCCCGATAGCCGCACCGGACGCCCGATCGCCTCGAGCTTCCCCAGCATGAAGAGCGGGCTCTCGTTGAATCGCATGTTCTTCACCGGCCGCGAGATCTTGCCGTCTTCCACCATGAACGTGCCGTCGCGCGTGAGCCCGGTGAAGAGGAGCGTGCGCTGGTTCACTGGCCGGATATACCAGAATCGCGTGACCAGCACCCCGCGCTGCGTGGACTTGATGATGTCCTCCAACGATTCCGTGCCGCCCTCCAGCTTCAGCGACGATGGTGAGCCGGTCGCCACCTTGCCCTGCTTCTGCGCCCAGAAGCGCGAGTAGCCGAGGTTTTTCAGAACGCCGTTCTCGACCCAGACCTGACGCGAGAGCGGCTGGCCGTCGTTGTCAAAGGGCGTCGAAAGTATCGCGGCGTCCGCTGGATCCGAGACGAAGCTCACGCGTTCGTCCACGATCTTCTCGGCCAGCTTCGTACCGCCTCCGGGCTTCGAGAACGCGCTGCGCCCTTCCTCGGCCGAACGGGCGTCCAGTGCGCCGGCCATCAACGACACCAGGTCGCCCACCGCTTGCGGCTCGAGAATGACGGTGTAACGCCCGGGCTCGATCGCCGTCGGATTGCGCGACAGACGCGCCTTCGCAATCGCGCGATCGCTCGTCGCCTTGAAATCGATTCTCGACCAATCCCGGTGATTCGCGCCGGCCCAGCCCGAACCAGTGCCGTCCGCGGTGCGGATCGTCGTGGTGAAATCCACGGTCGTGGACGGATGATATGCAAAGAGCCCACTGCCGTTGCCCAGCGCGTCGATGCCGTTGGTCGTGACCAGCAGGCCGGCGGCTTTGAGGTCGCCAGCGGCTTTGGCGGCGTCGAGCGTGATTGCGGCGGCGCGCGCCCGGGCTTCGGCCGACACGTTCGCCGAGGACGCGAAGTGGCTGCGCACGTCCCTGTAGGTCTGCGCGCCAAGGAGGGGAAGAGCCTCAGGGTCCTCGGGCGCGAGTCGCGCGAGCGTCTCTGACTGGCGAACCGAGCGCTCGAGGCCGGCGTCGCTGATGTCGTTCGTGCTGGCGACTGCGTGGCGCTTGCCGAAGGCACTGAAGATCCGAACTGACACGTCGCTCGCGGTCCCCGATGTCGTGATGCGATTGTCCGCGAAGCGAATGTTCTTCTCGTCGCCAGCTGCGAGGCTCACCTGGACCCCGTCGGCCTTCGACAGCTTGACGACGCGCTCGATGAGCGCGCGCGCTTCATCACGGGTCATCATCTCGTCCGCCCCGTGTTGATCACCGTGAGATTCTTGAAGCGGCTGGGCACGCACCCATGACTGACCGCGCTCGTCTGCCCGGGCTCGCCTTTGCCGTCGCTGAATGTTGCCCCGAGCTCGTAACTGTTCTTTCCGCCGATCATGTCCATGGAGCCCCAGAAGTCCGGCGTCCGCATTTGATAGGCGACGTCCTTCAGCTGGCCGACGATCTTTCCGCCGCGGACCTCGTAGCACACCTGCGCGCCGAACTGCGCGTTGTAGCGCTGTTGGTCGATCGAGTACGTGCCGCGGCTGTACATGACGATGCCTTTGTCGGTGGCGGCGACGATGTCGTTGAGACCGATGTCCTTGTCGCCTGGCAGCAGCGATACGTTCGGCATGCGCTGGAACTGCACGCTGTTCCAGCTATCCGCGTGGCAGTTTCCGTGTGAGCGCGTGGGCCTGCCCTGCTTCTTGTACCACCAGTCGAGCGTCGGTGCCAGTTCGCGCGTCGTCTGGTAGTCGTTGAAGATGCCGTTCTTGATGAGGAGAAAGTCGTCGGGCTTGATGCCGTCGTCGTCGTAGCCGATGGTAGCGCAAGCACCCGGCTGCGACCGGTCGCCCTGGATGTTCATGATGTCCGAGCCGACGCGGAACGTGCCGAGCTTCTCACGCGGGGGCGCCAGGAAGCTGGTGCCCGCCATGTTGGCTTCGTGTCCCAGCGCGCGGTCCAGCTCCGTAGAATGTCCCAGCGACTCGTGAATCGTGAGGAACAGATTCGAGGGCGTCAGGATCATGTCGTAGACGCCCGCCTCCACGCTCTTCGCCTTGAGCTTCTCTGCCGCTTGTTCGCCCCAATAGCGCGCCTTGGTCGGCAGGTCCTGCTCCAGGACGTACTCGTAGCCGCGACCCATCGGCTGGACGCCGTTGCCGCGCGACTGCGAGTCGGAGTTGTCCGGGGCGACCGCCGTCACGGTGTAGGGGAGGTCACTACGGATGATCGTTTGCGAGATGATCGATCCATCGGTATTGGCGTAGTGCTTCTCTTCTTTCACGAACGACATCGAACCCTGCACGAAACGAACGCTCGGGACCTTGAGCGCCTCGGCGTTCGCCTTGAAGAGCAGCTGGGCCTTCTCCTCGAGCGCGACGTCCCACGGATCGGTTGCGTAGGCGGACTTCCAGCTGACACGACCGTGTTTCTCCCCCGGGGCCAGCGCCACAGGCTCGGCGCCGGGTATGCGGTTGGCTTTGGCGATCGCAATTGCCTCGCGCACCGCCTTCGACACGCCGTCCGGCGTGAGGTCTCGCGTTCCCGCGAAGCCCCAGGTGCCCCGCACGAGCGCACGGACACCGATGCCGATCGTGTCCGTATCGACGACGTTCACGATCTGCTGTTCGCGCGTGGAGATGGTTTGTCGTCTGTAGCGGCCGATGCGCGCATCCGCGAAGGACGCACCGGCGGAGCGCATAGCGTCCACGGCCTGGAGGAGAAGCTTTTCGATGTCGGCCGACTCGGGGACGAGGCTCGCGAGCGCGTCGGCGGGGCGGAGCAGTCTGCTGGCGACGATCGCGCCTGCCGCGACGGCGCCGCTCTTGAGAAAATCGCGTCGTTTCGTCATAGCGACGAAGCTACGCTTGTGATCCCGACTGTTCCATGGGATGTTGAGCACATGCGGTCCATCCCAATCGCGGTGCTGATGCTGGCTTGGCCCACGTTTGTATCGGGCCAGAGGTTCGCCGATTCATCGCGCTACGCGGTCTCGTTCAGCTATGGCAGCTTCGAGTACGACCTCTCGCGCACCGGCAAGTCCAGAATGGTGGCGCTGAGAATCGAGCGGCCAATAGCGAAGTTCGTGATGGCGGAAGCGGGGATTCTCTACGCGCGGCCGTACAATCAGTCTGGCGATTCGACGCACTTCTGGGTGCCCGAGATTCAGGTCCAGGTGCAGCTGCCGCTGCGCGTGATCGCGCCGTACATCGGCGTGGGAGGAGGGGTGGCCTATGACTCCGGCCACGATTCTCCGACGGGTCCGCAACAACGCGGACACGTGACCGATCCCACCTTTTCCGCGGCCGCCGGTGTTCGCGCATGGTTCACCAGCGTTTTTGGCGCCCGCCTGGAGATGCGCGTGCGGGGAATCGGCGGGGATTTCCAGGGATCCAGCACCGAATGGACACTTGGAGCCGCCCTCAGGCTCTAGTCTCATTGTACGCGAGTGACGTTCACGGTTTTATCAGAGTTGTGATGAAGATGCGATATCCCTCCGTCGTCCTGTCGGCGCTATGCGTCGCCGCGCCACTGCTGGGCCAGGGCGAACGGCTCATGCCTGGGGATCGGTTTAGTGAGCGCGTGGCCGGATTTTCGTGGTATTCGCCCGCGGCGGCGAGTTTGGGAAGCATTGCCAACCGCCGTGTGTACCTGACAGGGCTCCGAACCGAGCGGCTGTTCGTTGCGGCGGGACCGTTTGCGCTTGGTTACACCATGGAGTTGGTACCCCTGGCCATCGTCGAGCGCACCGGCGGCAACACTGAGCAGTGCCGACGGAACCCTGACTGGCTCACGTTCACCTGCCGGTACGACCGGTCGGCCCGCGTGTCGGTTGGCGCTGGAGGGTCGCCCGCAGGGTTCAAGTTGTACTTTAACCGTGGTCAGCTAACTCGATTCTACGCAGCGGGAGGCGCGGGTGCGTTGATCTTCTCCAGCGACGTGCCCGTAGAGGATTCCAGGCGCGCGAATTTCACGTTCGAATATGGCGTCGGCATGGAGCGATCCGGGGTTACCGTCGGCTACAAGTTCCATCACATCTCCAATGGCGGAACGCGCAGGCTGAATCCCGGGCTGGACGCCAACATCTTCTACGTCGGGATGGTCAGCCGCCGACGGCCGGCTTCAGGCACCAACTAGAGCCCAGGAAGGGACTCGGACCCAACCATCCCCGCACTTGAGTTGTCAAACGACTATAGTCAATATGACCATAGTCGAGAGACACAGCAGTGATCAAGCCAGTTGAGTTGCTCGTCCTCACGGTACTCTCTGCCGGCGACCGGCATGGGTACGGCATCCGGCAGGACATTCTCGCGAGCACGGACGGCGAGATCGAGATCGAAGCGGGGAACCTGTACCGCCTGATCCGCGGCCTCGAGGATCAGGGTTTCGTCGATCAGGCTCGGCCGCCGCGCAACGAGACCGACGAACGGCGCATCTACTACAAGCTCACGCCGGGCGGCCGCAGAGCCCTGGCCGCGGAGATGCACCGGCTGCGCGACCTGGTGCGGCTGGCCGAAGCGCGCGGGATCATCGCCCCCGCACCGGCATGAAGCTGATCGACTTGCTCGTCCGCCTGTATCCGGCGGATTTCCGTGCCCGGTACGCGGCGCAGATGCGCGCTTTCCACGACGAGCGCATGCGAGAAGGCGGCGCGTCGCTCGCCCGAGTCATCCTCGACCACCTCACCTCGGCCCTCGCGGAACACATGCAAACCCTCGCGCAGGACGTCCGGTTCGCGCTCCGTGGCCTCGTCCGACGCCCCGTCTTCGCCGCGGTCGTCCTGGCGACGATCGCGCTCGGCGTCGGCGCCAACGCCGCCATCTTCAGCGTCGTCAACGGAATCCTTCTTCGGCCACTCCCATATCCTGAAGCCGACCGCGTCGTGAGCTTCGGACACAAGCCGCCGCAGTGGCTCATGAGCGAACGCGAGTATCTCGACTACAAGCGCGACCTGAAGTCGTTCGAATCCCTCACCGTGTACACGCGGAGCGAAGGGACGCTCGAAACCGCCGAGGAGCCCGAACGCATCGCGATGGCCGCGGTGACCCGCGACTTCTTTGGGACGCTCGGTGTGCGTCCCAAAATCGGACGCCCCTTCGCCGAGGACGAGGATCGGACTCGCCGGCCGACGGTGGCAATCATCAGCCACGCGCTCTGGCAGCGGCGCTTCGCCGGAGATCCCGCGACCGTGGGAAAGTCCGTCGTGTTGAACGGGCTGAGTCGGACGATCGTCGGCGTCATGCCACAGCACTTCGACTATCCCACCGTGCAGACCGACCTCTGGCTTCCGCTGGCTCGGTTCAACATGGACAGCCTCCAGGACCGCGGAAACCATTACCTGTTTGCCGTGGGCCGAGTCCGGCGCGGCGTGTCCATCGATCGCGCGGTGAACGAAGCGAACACCGTGGCGCGGCGGATGACTCAGGATTTTCCCGGGACCTACAGCGACCAGAATCCGCTCGTCCCCTCGATCGCGAGCGTGAGCGAGAGTCTCGTCGGCACCACCCGCCCGTATCTCCTGGCATTGCTCGGCGCCGTCGCCTTCGTGCTGCTCATCGTGTGTGTGAACGTCGCCAACCTCCTGCTCGCGCGCGGCGAGGGGCGTCGCAAGGAGATGGCGCTCCGCACCGCGCTTGGCGCGACGCGGGCGCGGCTCGCTACGCAGCTGCTCACCGAGTGCGCATTCCTGGGAATTCTCGGCGGCGCAATCGGGCTTGGACTCGCCGTCGCGGGGCAGCGCGCCCTCATCGCCCTTGCGCCCGCCTCCATCCCGCGCCTCGGCGAAATCGGCGTGGACTGGATCATGGTCGTGTACACTTTCGCGATTTCGATGATTGCAGGATTGCTGTTCGGCCTCGTGCCCGCGCTGCGGGGCGCGCGCGAAGCGCCCGCCGAAACGCTCAAAACAGGTGGGAGGACCGCGCATCAGGCCGGATCCCGCAGGACGCGTCGTGTGCTGGTGATCG
>Ga0137429_1000945_pt1 | contig 10160 bp, 10 predicted proteins | sample EasRivERMZT736_2_FD_102304 | JGI IMG/M metagenome (GOLD analysis project Ga0137429, IMG submission 102304) | Soil microbial communities from meander-bound floodplain in the East River, Colorado, USA - East River MetaG ERMZT736_2 | ecosystem: Environmental > Terrestrial > Soil > Floodplain ...
AGAAGCAGAGCCCCAGCATCCTGATGTTGATCTCGCTCTACTCGCCCAACGGCAGCTACGACGCCAATTTCCTGATCAACTACTGCGGGATCAACCTCCGCGACCAGATCCTGCGCATTCCCGGCATCGCCCAGGTCGACCTCTTCGGGGGCACCGACTACGGCATGCGGATCTGGCTGCGGCCCGACAAGCTGGCGAAGCTGGGGCTCACGCCCTCGGACGTGATCGCGGCGATCCGGGAGCAGAACCTCCAGGCCCCGGCGGGCCGTGTCGGGATGCGGCCCTCCCCGGCGGACCAGGAGTTCACCTATACGGTGAGCGCCCCCAGCCGGCTCGTCACCGAGGAAGAATTTGCGAACATCATCATCCGGGGATCGGAGGCCGGCGCCCAGGTGCGGGTCCGGGACGTCGCCCGGGTGGAGCTGGGCTCGCAGGACTACAACTCGTTCGGGCGCCTGGACGGCCAGCCGGCCGGGGCCATGGCCGTCTACCTCCTGCCGGGAGCCAACCAGCTCCAGGCCGCGGAGGCGATCTACGAGACGATGCATCAGGCGAAGTCGTTCTTCCCCGCCGACATGGACTACCGCATCGTCTATGACACCACGCCCGCGGTGGAGGCGTCCATCGAGTCGATCCTCCACACGTTCATCGAAGCGATCATCCTCGTCACCCTGGTCGTCTTCATCTTCCTGCAGAATCTGCGGGCCACCATCATTCCCCTGCTGACCGTGCCGGTGTCCCTCATCGGCACGTTCATCTTCTTCCCGCTGCTCGGCTTCTCCGTCAACACCCTCTCCATGTTCGGTCTCGTCCTCGCCATCGGCATCGTGGTGGATGACGCCATCGTCGTCGTGGAGGCGGTGATGCACCACATCGAACACGGGATGAGTCCGCGGGAGGCGACCGTCCAGGCCATGAAGGAGGTGTCGGCGCCCGTCATCGGCATCGCCCTCATCCTCACCGCGGTGTTCGTCCCCGTCGCGTTCATTCCCGGCCTCACCGGCCGGATGTACCAGCAGTTCGCGCTCACGATCGCCATCTCGGTGCTGCTGTCGGCCTTCAGCGCGCTGTCGCTGTCCCCCGCCCTCGCGGCGATGCTGCTCAAGCCGGCCAAGCCCGCCACCGGCCTGCTCGGCAAGTTCTTCGGGGCGTTCAACCGCGGATTCGAACGGGTGACGAGCGGGTACGTCGCCGGCGCCCAGCTTCTGGTGCGCCGGTCGATCCTCACCATCGGGATCATCGGCCTGGTCGCGGTGGGCGGCGCGCTCTTCGGCGGGGCCCTGGCCGCCGGCTTCATCCCCGAGGAGGATCAGGGGATCCTGGGGATCAACGTGACCCTCCCCGCCGGCGCCTCCCTCGAGCGGACAAGTGCCGTGCTGAGCCAGGTGGAGGAGATTGTCGGGAAGTCCGAGGGCGTCGAGTCCTACCAGACGATCGGCGGCTACGGCGTGGTCACCTCGACCTACCAGCCGAACTTCGGCACGGTGTTCGTCCGGCTCAAACCGTGGGGGGAGCGGCACGGCGACGAGATGCACGCGCGCGGGTTCATGGCCCGGCTGTCCGCCCAGTTCAGCCGGATTCCCGAGGCCATCGTCTTCCCGTTCAACATCCCCACCATCTCGGGCTTCGGGGCCTCCGCGGGCTTCAACTTCCTCCTGCAGGACCGGAGCGGCAGCCTGGGCGTGGATCGCCTCGGCGAGTTGAGCCGCCAGTTCCAGGAAGCCGCCCGGAAGCGGCCGGAGATCGGGAACATCTTCACGTCGTTCGACCCGCGGTACCCGCAGGTGAAGGTCGAGCTCGATCGTGAGAAGGCGCGCAAGCTGGGCGTCCCCATCGATGAGGCGTTCCAGGCCCTCTCCGCGAGCCTCGGCGGCAGCTACGTCAACGACTTCAATCGCTTCGGGCGGCTCTTCCGCGTCTATGTCCAGGCCGAGGCGGACTTTCGGCGCAACCCCGAGGACATCCGCCAGATCTGGGTCCGGAGCAAGACCACAGGGGACATGATCCCGCTCGGGACGCTCGTGACCATTTCGTCCCAGGCCGGGACGGAGCTCACCAACCGGTTCAATCTCCTGCGCTCCGTGGAACTGAACGGCGTGCCCGGTCGCGGCTTCGCCTCCGGCCAGGCGCTCAAGGCGCTCGAGGAAGTCTTCCGGGAGACGATGCCGTCCGAGGTGGGCTTCGCGTACTCGTCGCTTTCGTACCAGGAGAACACCGCGCCGCCTGCGGGGCCGACTTTCGTGGCGGCCATCGTGTTCGTGTTCCTGCTGCTGGCCGCCCTCTACGAGAGCTGGCGCCTGCCGTGGGCGGTGCTGCTCGCCTCGCCTCTCGTGGCGCTGGGGGCCTTCTTCGGCGTCTGGCTCTTCGGCTACGACAACAACGTGTACGTCCAGATCGGCAACATCATGCTCATCGGTCTTGCCGCCAAGAACGCGATCCTCATTGTGGAGTTCGCCAAGGCGAAACAAGACGGGGGAATGGGAATCCAGGAGGCCGCCCTGGAGTCGGCGCGGCTGCGATTCCGCCCGATCCTCATGACGGCCTTCGCCTTCATCCTCGGCGTCGTGCCGCTGATGCTCGCCAGCGGCGCCGGCGCGGGCGCGCAGAACGTCATGGGGACCGCCGTCTTCTTCGGCATGTTCGTGGCCACGGCGCTCGGGGTCTTCCTGATCCCGGGCAACTTCGCGTTCGTCGAACAGCTGGGCCGAAAGAAGAAGCCCGCGGCGGACGCACCCCCGGCCCAACCTGTCCCAGCCACGAAGCCGGCGCACTGACATGACTCGCCGCCTGCGTGCCGCCGCGCTCGCCCTAATCCTCGCCGGCTGCGCCGTCGGCCCGAACTACGAGCGGCCTGAGGTCGTCGTGCCTGTGGGCTGGCGCGACAGCACCCTCGCGCTTCGTGACTCCTCCTATGCCAACCTCCCCTGGTGGGAGGTGTATGCGGACACGACGCTTCAGGGGCTCATCCGCATCGCGCTGCGCGAGAATCAGGACGTGCGCATCGCCCTGGCCCGCGTCAACGAGGCCCGCGCGCTGCTGGGGATCCAGCGCCTCGAGTTCTTGCCGCAGATCGACATCTTCGCCTCCGGTGAGCGATTCAAGCTGCCGGATTCCCTCACCGGACAGCCCCAGTCGGAGCGGAATGCGTTCCAGGTCGGCGGGAGCCTGGCGTGGGAAATCGACCTCTGGGGCCGGATCCGCCGCCTGAACGAATCGGCGCAGGCGTCCCTGCTCGCGACCGAGCAGGGCCGCCGCGGCGTCATCCTCACGATCGTGAGCGAAGTGGCCCGCGCCTACCTCGAGCTCCGGGACCTCGACCAGGAGCTCGATATCGCCGAGCGGCAGCGCGAAATCCGCCGCCAGTCACTGCAGCTCGCGCGGGCCCGGTTCGAGGGCGGTCTCACCTCGGAGCTCGACGTTCGCCAGGGCGAGGGCGCCCTGGCGAATGCGGAGGGCACTGTCTTCCGCCTGCAGCGCGAGCGGCAGCAGAAGGAGAACGAGCTGAGCATCCTGCTGGGGCGTGCGCCCGGCGACATTCCCCGTGGGGCGCCGCTGACCGAGCAGGACTTCCCAGACGTGATTCCGGCGGGGCTGCCGTCGGAGCTGCTCCAGCGCCGGCCGGACGTGCAACAGGCGGAACAGGAGCTCCGCGCCGCGAACGCCCAGATCGGGGCCGCGATCGCGGCCCTCTTCCCGACCATCAGCCTCACCGGGAGCGGCGGCACCGCGAGTCGCGACATCGACAACCTGTTTTCGGCGGGCACCGGCTTCTGGAACCTCGCCGTGAATCTGTTCCAGCCGCTCATCAATCGCGGCCGGAATCTCAAGCAGGTGCAGGCGGAACGCGCCCGGACCGAGGGCGCGATTGCCTTCTACGAGCGGACGGTATTGACTGCCTTCCGCGAGGTGGAAGACGGCCTCGTCGGCGTCCAGCGCCTGCGCGACGAGGCCGATGCCGCCGGAAGGGCGGCCGAGGCCGCACGCCAGTCGGTCGGGCTGGCCAGCCTCCGGTACGAGGGTGGAGTGGACAACTACCTCAACCTGCTCGACGCGCAGCGTGAATTGCTCACCGCCGAACTGCAGGAATCCCAACTGCTCCGCCTGCAGCGGGTCGCCGTGGTGCAACTCTACAAGGCGCTGGGCGGCGGTTGGGATCCGGTCACGGATACGCTGGCGGTGCCGCTCAATGCGACCCAGACGGCTCCGGAGCAGCAGTAGGGCACACTCGTTCATGGCCCGACGAACTCATCACCGGCGAGCCTGCCGGACACGGATACCGTGATCGCAACGTCGAGAGGAACCCCGATTCAACTCTGGTACTGGCGCTGGCGCCTGAAAGGCCGTGAACCCGAGTTCTGCCTCGGATGCGGCGGGCCGCTCGAGACCCAGACGATGGCTCTTTGTCGCGCGGCGGCCGGCCGGGTCCAGCTCACCCTGCACGGCCTGCCCTTCGCCGCGTGTGCCAACGGCTGCCGCGACCGGCGGCTCCCGCAGCCCGGCTTCCTCCAGCGACTCGAAGCTGCGCTGGTGGAGGGCGGGCAGTTGCCCATCGCGCGCACCCAGACCCCCAGCGGCTCGGTCAGCTGTCATCGGTGCTCGAGCCGCTCCTGGCGGGCCGGCACCGGCCGCGCCGAGGTCCGCGGGCTGGTGAGCCTGCCAGGGGTCTCGCCGTTTGCCGCCACGGTGAGCGGTCCGGTGCAGACCTGCGGCAGCTGCGGTCTCCAGCAGTTGATCCCGAGCGCCGAGTTGCGACGCGATCTGGCCCTGGCCCTCACACGTGCCATCCGGGCCGCGGGACTGCGCACGCGGTTCCGCTGATCCCGCCGCACGGCTCACCGTGGCGAACTCCACCTACTCCCGCATATATACCGTGGTGCGCCGGATCCCCAGGGGCCGAGTCGCGGGTTACGGGCAGGTCGCCCGGATGGCCGGACTGGGTGGCGCGCGCCAGGTCGGGTACGCGCTGCACGCCCTGCCGCGTGGCTCGACCGTGCCGTGGCACCGGGTGCTCAACGCCGAGGGTCGGATCAGCCTGCGCGACCATCACGCGCTGACCCAGCGCCTGCTGCTCGAACAGGAAGGCGTGGGATTCGACGCCCGCGGGCGGGTCGACCTGGCGAAGTTCGGATGGAAGTCGCGAAGCGCCCAACGGTCACGAAGGAAGTCCTGATGCGGAGCCACCTCGGGCGAGTTCACCTCGCCGCATTCCTGCTGGCCGCCCCGGCTGCGGCCGCGGGCGCGCAGGACCGAACCGCCGATTCTTCCGCCGCCGCCCTCGCGGTGCACGCGTATCATCGGGCCCTCGAGGCCGGCGACAGCACGGCCGCCCTCGCGCTGCTCGCCGACGACGCGGTGATTCTCGAGGCCGGTGGCGTCGAAACCCGCGCCGAGTATCGCGCAAACCATTTGCCGGCCGATATCGCGTTCGCCCGCGCGGTTCCCGAGGTCCGCTCCCCGCTCACGGTCTCCGTCCAGGGCGATGTGGCGTGGGTCTCCTCGTCCTCCGCTTCGGACGGCACCTACGAGGGCCGGGACATCCGAAGCCAGGGGGCGGAGCTGATGGTCCTGACCCGGGATGGCACGTCGTGGCGCATCCGGGCCATCCACTGGTCCTCCCGCCGGCGTCCCGCGGGTGGCCCGTGATGGATCGTCCCATCGACTCCCGCGTGGACATCGGCCACGTACATCTCAAGGTGGCCGACCTCGAGCGCGCGCTCGCGTTCTACTGCGGTGTGCTGGGCTTCGAGCTCGTCCAGCGCCTCGGCGACGGGGCGGCATTCATCTCGGCCGGCGGATACCATCACCACATCGGACTCAACACCTGGGAGAGCCTCGGCGGGTCCCCGCCCCCGCCGGGCACGACGGGTCTTTATCACGTCGCCATTCGATACCCCGATCGCCCGACCCTGGCGGACGCGCTCCGCCGCCTGCGGGATGCCGGCATCCGGCTCGACGGGGCGAGCGACCACGGCGTGAGCGAGGCGCTGTACCTCCGTGATCCGGACCAGAACGGGCTCGAGCTGTATCGCGACCGCGCTCGCGAGGAATGGCCCCGTGACGCCTCGGGCGGGCTCATGATGACCACGCAGCCGCTGGATGTCCGTGCCCTCCTCAAGGAAGCGCCCTGAGGCACGGCCCATTTCTGAAGGAGGGTGACCATGCCGTCGCATGTCGGAGAGGCCGCCAACGCCACCTTCGCGGCCGCGTGGGAACGACTCACCGCCGCCGAGCGGCGCGTCGTTGAATACTTCCTGGCGCGCCGCGGGGTGGCGCGCGACACCAGCCGGGAATGGCTCGACCAGCGCACGACGGGCGAGCGCCTCGCCGACCAGATCGCCGCCTTCGGCGGCTCCTGGGCCTTCATCGGGATCTTCTTCGGTGTGGTGGCGGCGTGGGTCGTGGTGAACACCGTCCTGCTCGCCCGGCCGACGGCGTTCGACCCCTTCCCGTTCATCCTGCTCAACCTGGGGCTCTCGATGATCGCGGCGCTCCAGGCGCCGATCATCCTGATGTCCCAGAACCGCCAGGCGGCGACGGACCGGCTCCGCGCCGAGCACGACTACGAGGTGAACCTCAAGGCGGAAATGGAAATCCGGAGCCTGCACGAGAAGCTGGATGGGCTGCGTGAGCAGAGCTGGACCGACCTGGTCCGGATGCAGCAGGAGCAGATCGGGATGTTGCAGCAGGTGCTGGCCACCCATTCGAAGGGATCACCATGAGCGGCAGCCATGAGATGACCACCACGGCCTTCACACTCGAGGGCTATCGGATCGTCCAGAACCTGGGCATCGTGCGCGGCATCAGCGTGCGCTCCCGCAATCTGTTCGGCGCGGTCGGAGCACGGATCGAGACCCTGTTCGGCGGGAACATCACGCTGCTGACCACCCTGTGCGAGAAGACCCGGCGCGAAGCATTCGACATCATGCTCACGCACGCGCACGGCATGGGCGCCAATGCGGTGGTCGGCGTCCGCTATGACGCCACGGAGCTCATGGCGGGAGTCTCGGAAGTCCTGTGCTACGGCACCGCGGTGGTCGTGGAGGCGGAGTAGTGCCGCTCCGCGCGCTCCGCGCGAAGCTGGCGCGCGAGATGCCCGTCACCCAGTCCCTTGGTATCCGCGTGGTGGGGCGGCAGGATGGAGGGCTCGTGCTGGAGGCGCCGCTCGCCGCCAACATCAATCACACCGGCACGGCCTTCGCCGGGAGCCTGAACGCGGCCGCGACGCTCGCGGGGTGGGGTACCGTCTGGCTCCTCCTCCGCGAGCGCGGGATCCGTGCGCACGTGGTGCTCCAGGACAGCACCGTGCACTACGTCCGGCCCGTCACGGGGGACTTCACGGCGCGCTGCCTGGCGCCGGACGACCACGCGGTGGCCCGGCTGGTGGATGCCCTCGCCCGCCGGGGCCGGGGACGGATCGAGCTGCACGCGGTCGTGTCCGATCGCGATGGCGACGCCGTGACCTATCGCGGTCGCTACGTGGCGCTGCGCGAATCGAAGGGTGGGAGCTAGAAGTCCTTCCTGCGGAACACGCGAAGCGCGAGCGCGAGCGGCACCACCGCCTGGACCACCAGCGCCGCCAGCACCGCCACCCGTCCTCCCGCCGACCCGAAGAACCGTTCGAACACCGCGCCGGTGTATCCCATGAGGGCCGCCGTGTCGAACTGGAGCAGGAGTAGCACGCGCCCGAGGTCCACCGGGTTCATCAGGGTGAGCGCGAGGACCGGCCCCTCGAGCGGGTAATCGCTGAACCACGAGACGACCAGCAGGATCAGCCCGTCGTAGATGATCGCGCAGGCCAGCCACACGAGAATCGCGCCGCCGAGACCCTTGGCCCGGTCGTCGAAGTGGGTCGCCAGCAGCACGGCGACCGCCGTGAAGACGAACGTCAGCAGGAGCCCCGCCGCGAGCAGCATCAGGAGCGGGCCCCAGAGGGCGGCCTCCGGCGTAGCGTGCAGGATGAACGGGAGCCCGACGCCGGCGAGAAATGCACCGGCTAGCGGCAGCGAGAGCCCGAGATACAGCCCCGTGAAGAGGGATCGCCGGCCGACGGGCTGGGCCAGCAGCAGCTCGGTGAACTCCCGCGCGCCGTACACGTACATGGTCCCGAACAGGGCGCTGACCAGCGGCACCAGGATCAGCACCACGTTGAGGAGTGACAGGACCACGCGCGCGCCGCTGCCCCCGAACCGGAACAGGGCATCGGTCAGCAGGAAGAGGAGCGCCGCGTACACGAGCACCGTCCGGCTGCGAAGCACGTTGTGCAGCTCGTACCGCAGGATCCGCCGCGTCGCCCTCATGCGCGTCCCCCGCCCAGGAGCGCGGCCATGGCGCGCTCGACGCTCCGTTCGCCGGTCTGCGCCTTGAGCTCCGCCAGCCCGCCCGCGTACCGGATCCTGCCCTCCACGAGGAAGACAAGGTCGTCCGCCAGCTCCTCGATCTCCCCGATGAGGTGAGAGCTCAGGAGCACCGTCGTGCCCTGCGCCCTCAGGGCGCGGATCTTGTCCTTGAGCCGGCCGCTCGCCACCGGATCGAGCCCGGCGGTCGGTTCGTCGAGGATGAGGAGCGCCGGCCGGAACAGGAACGCGATCGCGGCGTTGAGCTTCTGCCTGGTCCCCCCCGAGAGACCCCGGACCGGCCGGTCCATGGCGCCCGACTGCGCGAACCACTCGAGCAGCTCCTCATCGGTGCCGGCGCCGGAGCCGCGCAGGTCTCGCAGCATCGCGACGACTTCCCGCGGCGTCAGGTTGTCCGGGAAATGCGCCGCCTGCGGCATGTAGCCGAGGCGCCCGCGATAGCGCCAGTCCCGGCCGAGCGGCTCGCCGTCCAGGACCAGGGTGCCGGTGTCCGGATGCACCAGGCCGAGGATGGCCCTGATGAGCGTGGACTTGCCCGCGGCATTCGGCCCGACGAGCGCGGTCACCCGGCCGCGCTCGATCGTGAGGTCGAGGCCGTCCAGCGCCACGACGCTGCCGAAGCGCTTCCCGAGGCCGCGGATCTCGAGGGCGGTGTTCACGCGGGGGCGCGCATGAGCGGCCGCTCGTCCACCAGCGTCTCCGGCGTGAGCACGGGAAGCACCCGTTCCGCCGCGTCCAGCAAGTCCACGAAGAAGCTCCGCAGGAGGATCAGCGCCGGCTCGTACCGCTGGACCAGCATCGAGAAGAGCCGCACCGGCCGGAACGGAATGTCGCCGTAGCCGTCCCGGTCGAGATCATACCCTTCGTACTGATCCCAGTAATTCTCGCGGAACACGCTGTAGTTGCTTCGGCTGTTGGTCGCGACGTCAAACGAATTCCCCGTGAACCGGTTCCGGGTAAAGGTGTTTTGCTCGGCGTCGGCCAGCAGCCGGACGGCCCATCCGTTGGAAACGAACACGTTGCCGCGAACCTCATTGCGCGACGAACCCTCGAGGTACAGGCCGACGCTGTTCCCGCTGATGGTATTGCCGGTGATCCGGCTGTCGCGGATTTCCTTGAGCAGCAGGCCGTAGGCGGCCGCGCCCCAGTTGTCCTCGAAGCGGTTCCGGTCCATCACCACCTGCCGCGAATACATCACCGCGACACCGGCGCCGTTGGCGGCGAACCGGTTCCCGCGGTACTCGCATTCGTGCGAGAACATGAAGTGGAGGCCGTAGCGGTGGTTTGCGGTGCTCTCGTTGCGGAGAATCCGGGCGCCGCGTGAGAACTCGAGGTAGATCCCGTCCCGGTGCCCGGTCAGCAGGTTCCCGTCCACCGTGATGTCGGACGAGTTCCAGAGATGAATGGCGTTGCCGCTGTGCACTTCGGACGTGCCTTCTCCTGCAATCACGTTGCGCGACAGCCGGCAGCCAGTGCTCCGCGCCAGGTAGATGCCGAAGAAGGTGCCCTCCAGCCGCGAATCCTCGACCACGCACGCCTGTACGCTGTCGAACCGGATGGCCGCCCGGTCTTCGATGAAGCTCGGCGTCACGCGGCGGAGCGTGAGGCCCCTGAGCGTGACGTGGTCGGCGGTGACGAAGAGGATGCCGTGATCACCGCCTTCGAATACCGCGCCGCTGTCCCCGATTATCGTCACCGGCCTGGTGATCCGGATCGCCGGCTCGCGGTAGGTGCCCGCGCGCACGCGGATCGTCCCCCCGGCCGGCGCCAGCCCCAGGGCCTGCGTGAGCGTCGTCACCGGCCCGG
>Ga0137429_1000947_pt1 | contig 10144 bp, 9 predicted proteins | sample EasRivERMZT736_2_FD_102304 | JGI IMG/M metagenome (GOLD analysis project Ga0137429, IMG submission 102304) | Soil microbial communities from meander-bound floodplain in the East River, Colorado, USA - East River MetaG ERMZT736_2 | ecosystem: Environmental > Terrestrial > Soil > Floodplain ...
ACGAGACGCTCACGGAGCGCTACGATGCCGACTGGTGGCGCAACCCGCGCGCCGGTCCCTGGATCGCCGAATCGCTGTTCGCGGAGGGCCAGCGCGAGCTCGCCCACGAGCTGGCGAAGCGCGTGTCGGGTCGCGAGCTCTCGTTCGCGCCGCTCGTCCGGGAAATCGAGCGCCTACTCGGGTGAGAACTTTCGAGTACCTAGCTGATTGCCCGCGCCGCGCTTAGGTTGAATTCCCGTGAGCACATCGATGGCCATGGGGTCTGACAGGCCAGAGCGCGTCCGCAGCTTCAACCTGGACACGGCCGATGTCGGCCTCCGCGAGCTCATCGCGGTGCGCGAGATTACCCAGGCGTTCCTCACCGCGCGGCGCCCCGGCGAGGTGTACCAGTTTGCGCTGGATCGCGTTGGCCCGTTGGTCGGTGCCGCCTTCGCCTGCGTCTATCTCATCGACGACGCATCGGAGCTGATGCGTCTCCAGGCGGTGCACAACTGGCCGGCGCGATACACGGCCTTCCTCGGCGAAATGCGCGTACGGTTGGGTTCTGGCCCCAGCGGCACAGCGGCCAGCGAGCGGCGTGTCATCGAGGTCCCCGATGTCTTCGCCGATCAGTCGCTCGAGGACTGGCAGGAGGTCGCGCGTGAGCTCGGCTTCCGCTCCCTCGTTTCGCTTCCATTGCGAACCGCCGACGCCGTGCTGGGCGCGATCACGTTCTACTTCGCCAGCTCGGGCGCGGTGACCGCCGAGGCTCGGGGATTGCTCCGCGTCGTCGCCGACCAGATGGCCGCCACAGCCGAAAAAGCGCGCTTGATCGACGATCTGAGCCGAACCAACGGCGCGCTGCAACACACCAACGCCGAGCTGGAGAAGCAGTACGTCGCGGTCCTGGAGGCACGTCGGCTCCAGGACGAGTTCCTCTCCAACGTCTCCCACGAGCTGCGCACACCGCTTACCGCGGTGCTCGGCTACCTCTCCGTGATGGAAGAGGGGCTGGCCGGCCCGATGACGTCGGAACAGCTGGATACCCTGTCGCAAGTCAAAGGGTCGAGCGAGAAGTTGCTCACCCTCATCGGCGATCTCCTGGACCTCACCGCGCTCAAACGCGGCGAGGTGAAGGTGACCGTGAGCGACTTCGACCCGCGCGATGCGCTGCGTGCGGCGCTGGAGTGCACCACGGGCCGCCGCGAGTCCGTGGCGCTCGTAGTAGACCCGTCGGCCGCGCCGCCGCTCATGACGAGCGACAAGCACAAGGTGACGCGCCTCGTCAGCGCCCTGTTGAGCAATGCCTTCAAGTTTACGGAGAGCGGCGAGATCCGCGTCGCGATCACCACCCGTGGCGATCGGCTGATCTTCCACATCAACGACAGTGGCGTCGGCATCTCGGACGCGGCGCAACAGTTCGTGTTCGATGAGTTTCGACAGGAGGACGGGTCTGCCACGCGCCGGTACGGTGGCTCCGGACTCGGTCTCGCGATCGCACGCCGCCTCGCCCGGGTCCTTGGCGGCGAGATCGCCGTGTCGTCTCAGCGGGGCAAGGGCTCTACCTTTCAGGCGGAGCTCCCACTGGTGTACCGCACTCCATGACAGCATCTCAGCGCACGTTACAGGAAGCCACCACGAGCCTCTCGCCCGGCGATGTCCTTGCACGCGCCACGGACTTCTTTACCAACCGCAACCCGTTGTACGCGACGTTCCTCGAACAGGAAGGGCCGGGACATGCGACGTTCCGTGGACAAGGCGGCGAGGAGATCGTGATCGCGGCCACGCCGAAGGACGGAGCGACGCTCGTGACCGGCTCCACGTATCTCTTCGACATGCAGATCGCGCGCTTCTTCGCGACGCTGCCGCCGGCGCCGAAGTGAGCACGGACTTCGTCACGCAGCTTCGCGCATCCCGCCCGCCGATCGTCCTCACGCCAGCCGGCGCCGGCACGATCACCCTGCGGGTGGAAATCGCGGAGATCTGGGAGACGGTCCGCGTCGTCGCGGATCCGGATACGACCGTTGCGGAAGTGAAGCAGCGCGTCGTCACGGACTTCTTTCCGACGCACGGGTTCCTCGACGAGTTCGTCCTCAAGCTGCGGGGCTGGGAGATGCTCGACGAGCAATTGTCGCTCGCTCGGGCCGGCGTCCTGGACGGGTCGATTCTGCTGCTGGCGTATCGCCGCCGGCGGCCTGTCCGCTGACACCTACCGCTTTCATCTCGCACTCCGACTGCGGCCGGCACGACACCGGCTGGGGTCATCCCGAGCACGTCGGACGCATCCGGGCGATCCCCAAGGCGCTGCGCGAAGATCCCGACCTTCTGAAGGCGCTGTACCACGCCGAGGGACGGCATGCCAATGAGGACGAGCTCGCGCTCGCGCACGACGGCGCCTACATCGCCGCGGTCCGTGAGCTGGTGCTCGCCGGAGGTGGACGGCTCGATGCGGACACGGTCGTGAGTGAGGGCTCGTGGGATGCGGCGACGGCAGGCGCGGGGTGCGTGCTGGACGCCGTGGACATGGCCCTGGACGGCCGCGCCGATCGCGCGTTCTGCGCCGTGCGTCCGCCGGGCCACCATGCGCTGCGCGATCGTTCGATGGGGTTCTGCCTGTTTGGAAACGTGGCCATCGCGGCGCACTACGCCCGACAGCGCCACCGTCTCGAGCGTGTGCTGATCGTCGACTGGGACGTGCACCACGGCAACGGCACGCAGGCGCTCGTCGAGAACGAGCCTGACATCCATTTCATCTCGATGCACCAGTGGCCCTGGTACCCGGGCACTGGAGCCGCCGCCGACCGGGGGCCGCACCGCAACGTATGGAACGTCCCGATGCGCGCGGCGTTGCCGCCGGAAGCGTACATGGACGCGCTACGGCGCGCGGTGGACGAAGCGACACAGGGCTTCACTCCTGACCTGGTGCTCATCTCAGCCGGCTTCGATTCGCTCAACGGCGACCCGCTTGGCGGGTTTACGCTGGAGCCCGAGCATCTTGCGGGGCTTACGACGGAGCTCGTGGACCGGTCGAAGACCTGGTGCTCCGGCCGGCTCGTGAGCACGCTCGAGGGCGGGTACGCCCCCGAGCGTCTCGCGCAGGCGAGTGTCGCGCATATGCGGGCTCTCGCGGAAATGGCTACCTTCGGGTCATGACAGAGCCCGCCAAGCCGGCGGCGGATACCTCGAGACCGGTAGTCTATTATGTCGACACCGACGGCAAGCTCCGGCGTGAGTTGAGCGTATCGGAGCTGGCCGACATCATCCGGAGCGGGAAGGGCGAGCTTTGGGTGGACATGCGCGTCGGTAGCCGGCAATGCAGCGCGATGCTCGACAACGTCTTCGCGTTCCATCCATTGGCGGTCGAGGACGCCCTGAACCCCATGAGCCGGGTAAAAGTCGACGAGTACCCCGGCTTTCTCTTCTCCATCGTGCGCGGCGTGCGTTTCGTCCCGGAGACGGAAGACCCGTACGATCTCGAGACGTTCAACATCTCGTTCTTTCTCGGCCCGAATTATCTCGTCACGGTGCACGGCGGTGAATCGCCCGCGCCCGAAGCCGTCGCGGAGCGGGTCATTCGCCACCCCGATCTCCTGCAGCGCGGCGCAGAACGCGTCATGCACGCCATCATGGACGCGGCGATCGACGCATACTTCCCGCTCCTCGGCAAGATCGACGATTTCATCGACGGCGTGGAAGAACGCGTCTTCCAGCACTTCGATCAGACGGCGCTCAATGACATCTTTCAGGTCAAGCGAGTGGTGCTCACGCTGCGCCGGCACCTCGGCCCGCAGCGGGAAGTGTTCAACGTGCTCTCCAACCGGCCGACGCCGCTGCTCGCGCCGGACAGCCAGGTCTACTTCCGCGACATCTACGATCACAACCTGCGGATCAACGAGTCATTGGAGACATATCGCGACCTGCTCGGGAGCACGCTCGACAGCTATCTCACGCAGGTCTCCAATCGCCTCGGCAATATCACGAAGGGCCTGTCGGTCATTGCGACGATCAGCATTCCGTTCGTCGTCGTGAGCGGGATGTGGGGAATGAACTTCGCCCACATTCCCTGGTCTGAAGAGCCCAGCGCGTTCTGGTGGATGCTCGCGCTGCAAATCGGCATTGCGGCGTTGCTCCTCATCATCCTTCGGCTACGGAAGCTGATCTGATGTCATTGCGCGTGTACGGAGTGGTGATGCACGATGGCCAGGGCCCCTCGAAGCTGCCGTCTGCCGTTCGCCTGCTTCCCGTGCGTGAGCTCGCGGCGGTTGTCGAGGAAGGAGACTTCCGTGGTAACGAAGTGGGCATTCCGGAAACCGAACGGCATCTGGAGGTCGTGGCAGCGGTCTTCACGCAGGACGCCGTGCTGCCCGCGCCGGCCGGGACAGTGTTCCGGACGGAGGACGTGCTCCAGAAGTGGATGGAGCTGCACTATGTCGCGTTGTCGGACGCGCTGGCCTGGATCGAGGACCGGCTCGCGGCGCGGGTGCACATCACCCGGGCGTCGGGGCGCGAAGGCGACAAGGAAGCGGGCTCGGACCTCGCCGCGATCGCCGCCGAGGTGGCCCGCTCGCTGCGACGCCACGCGGTCGCAAGCGTCCCGCTCCGCAGCGAGCAGGTGACGGGCATCGTGCTGAGCGCGGCGTATCTCGTCGAGCGAAATCTCTGGCAGGAGTTCGCGGATGCAGTAGGGGACGAGCGCGAGCGGCATCAGCTCGTGGCCATGGAGCTCACCGGTCCGTGGCCGCCGTACGATTTCGTCCGCTTTCAGTTCGGAGCCTGAGTGTTCTGTCCTGAATGCGGCACGTGGAATCGCGGGACGGCGGCGGCCTGCTCCCGGTGTCGCGCGAAGCTTCCCGAGGTGGCGAGTCCCACTCCCGACAGCAGGCCCGACGAAGAGATCTCACTGCTTCGCCACGCGACCGGAAGCCGGTATCGCGTGCTGCGCCGGCTTGGGGGCGGCGGCATGGCGAGCGTGTACGTCGCGGAGCACGCGCAGCTGGAGCGCCTCGTGGTGCTCAAGGTGCTGCATGGGCATCTCGCGAAGGATCCCGAGATGCTGGAACGCTTTCGGCGCGAGGCGCGCGCCGCGTCGCAGCTGGTGCATCCCAACATCGTGCCGATCATCGACGCCGGGGGCGGCGAGAACGTGTCGTATATCGTCATGCCGTACATGACCGGCGGCTCTTTCGCCGAACGCATCGCAACAGGACCGCGTCTCTCGCACGAGGTGGCCTCCGTCGTCGCGCAAGCCGCGACCGCGCTGGACTACGCCCACCGCCGTGGCATCGTGCACCGCGACGTGAAGCCTGACAACGTGCTCTTCGATGACGATGGGCACGCGCTCGTCACCGATTTCGGCATCGCGGAGACGCGGTCGCAAGGCCGGCTCACGGCTACCGGCCGGGCGATGGGGACGCCGCACTACATGTCGCCCGAGCAGGCCATGGGCAAGCTCGTGGACGGCCGGAGCGACGTGTACTCGCTCGGCATCGTGATGTACGAGGCGCTCGTCGGTTTTCCACCTTTCGACGGTCCGGATGCGTTCGCCGTCGGCTACAAGCAGGTGCATGAAGCGGCCGTGCCGGCGCTGCAGGTGAACTCCGAGATCCCCGCGGAGATGAATGAGATCGTGATGCGATGCCTGAACAAATCCCCTGGAGATCGATTTGCCCGCGGCAACGACCTTGCCGACGCGCTGATCGGCCTGCTCGAGAACCAGGCAGACGCGGCCGGTGCGTTGCGCGCGGCGTCGGTGGCCCGGAGCGTGTCGCCGACGCCAAAATGAAGCTGCTGCACGACCGCTACACGATTCACCCCACGGTCCCTTTCGCGATTGCGCGCAGCAGCACGACGGCGTACGACCGGGTTCGCATACGGCTGGTGGACGACGCCGGCGTCGAGGGATGGGGCGAGGCGGCACCAAACGCGTTCTATGGTGAAAGCGCCGAGACCGTTGTCGCCGCGCTGCCCCAGCTCGAGCGGGTCGTCTTGCGTTGCCGGTCGGTCGGTTCGCTGCGGGACATCGACGTGCTCGAGGAGTGGCTCCGCACGGACGCGCCGGGCGCGGCCTCCGCTCGTGCCGCGGTCAGCGCCGCGGCGCACGATCTCCTGGGGAAGAAGCTCGGCGAGCCGGTCTGGAAGTTGTTCGCGCTGGAACCCATGCGGGCGCCGCCGTCCAGCTTCACCATTGCGATCAGCACGAACGAGCGCGAGCTGTTGAAGCGCGTCGAGGACGCGCTGCGCTATCCGATTCTCAAAGTGAAGCTCGGGACCGACCGCGACGAATGGATCGTGCGCACAGTGCGTCGCGGCGCGCCGACCAAGATCCTGCGTGCGGACGCGAATGCCGCGTGGGACGTGCCGAAGGCGGTCGCAATGGCAAAGTTCCTCGCGGAGCAGGGCTTCGAGCTGATCGAGCAGCCGGTCGCATGGGACAATCTCGACGGACTGCGCGAGATCTACCGGCAGTCACCCATTCCCGTCATCGCGGACGAGTCGTGCCTGACCGCCAGCGACATTCCGCGGCTCGACGGCGCCGTCCATGGTATCAACATCAAGTTGTCGAAGTGCGGCGGCCTCGCCGAAGCGCGCCGCATGAACCACGAAGCGGCACGCCGGGGCATGAGCGTCATGCTCGGCTGCATGATCGAGTCGTCGCTCGGGATCACCGCGGCGGCGCACCTCGCGCCGCTGGCGAATTACGCCGACCTGGATGGGGCCGCGCTACTGAAAGACGATCCTTTCATCGGCGCATCAATTGAAGACGGGTTCATCAAGCTGCCGGCCGAGCCGGGGCTGGGCGTCAAGGTGCGCTGAACTGTCATCCCGAGCGTAGCGAGGGATCTGCAGGTTATTGTGGTACTGCAGATCCCTCGTCGCTGCGCTCCTCGGGATGACACATTGTCCATGCTCGTCTCAGTCGCGGTTCCCCTGCCGTTCTATGGCGCCCTTACGTATGAGGTGCCGGACGAATTCACGGAGCGTGTTGCACCGGGGAGTCGCGTCGTCGTCCCCGTGCGCGGGCGGCGCGAGATGGGCTTCGTCGTGGGCGAAGCGAATGCGCGCGACGGCCTGAAGCCAAAGAAAATCTTCGCCGCACCCGACGCGCAGCCGGCGGTGGACGTCTCGCTTCTCGAGCTGTGCAAGTGGGTCGCCGACTACTATTTCGCGCCGTTAGGTGTTGTGCTGCGCACGGCGTTGCCCGCGGCCCTCACCGGCCCCGCTACGCCGGTGCCCACCGCAAAAACGCGGCGACTCGCTCGCCTCGCTCAGCAGCTTCCTACGCTGATGGAGCGCGACAAGGCATTTGCGCGGGCCACCAAGCAGCGCGAGGTCTACGAGTTGATCGAGTCGGTTGGAGGAAGCGCGCCGGTCGAGCTGCTGCTCGAACGGATGGCGTTCTCTCCGTCCGTGCTCAAGGGGCTCGCCGACCGCGGCCTCGTCGAGATTCGGGACGAAGTGGTTGACCGCGATCCATTCGCCGCCCGCGCCGCCGCCGCCGACCCAAAACACACCGCGACCGCCGCACAGCGTGCAGCCATCGATGCACTGACGCGCGGAAAGCCCGGCGAAGTGTTCCTGCTCCACGGCGTCACGGGAAGCGGCAAGACGCTCGTGTACCTCGACCTGCTGCGTGCGGTGGTGAACGAGCAGGGCAAGGGCGCGATCGCCCTCGTTCCCGAGATCGCGCTCACGCCGCAGACCGTCAGCCGGTTCCGCGCAGTCTTCGGCGATCAGGTAGCCGTGTTGCACAGCGCGTTGAGCGATGGGGAGCGCTACGATGCGTGGCTCGCGCTGCGCACCGGCAAAAAGCGCATCGCGGTCGGCGCGCGCTCGGCCGTCTTCGCTCCGATTCCAGACCTCGGCGCCATCGTCGTGGACGAGGAGCACGAGACCACCTACAAGCAGGGCGAGGCACCCCGCTATCATGCCCGCGAAGTCGCCATCGTGCGGGCGCGTACGCAAGGCGCGGTCGTCGTCCTTGGCAGCGCGACGCCAAGCGTGGAGAGTTGGGCGAACGCGCACTCCGGCAAGTTTCGCCTGCTCACGCTCCCGGACCGCGTCGGCGGCGGGAAACTGCCCAGCGTCCGCATCGTGGACATGCGCGTGCCCAAGCAGGAGTGGGGGGCCGCAAAACCGGTCCGCGCGACCACATCCGAGGCGCTGGCGCGCCTCGTGTTGAGCGAGCAGCTCGAGGACGCACTCCGCGAGCGCGTCAAGCGAGGCGAGCAGTCCATTCTTCTGCTCAATCGCCGCGGGTACTCGGCCTTCATCCAGTGCGCGCAGTGCGGCGAGGTGGAGGCGTGTCCCAACTGCAGCATCAGCCTCACTTATCACCGCGCGCCGGAGCGGCTCGTGTGTCACTACTGCCAGCACGCGGAAACGCCGCGCTCCACGTGCCGGCGGTGCGGCGGGTCGGTCCTGCGGCAGCGCGGACTCGGCACGCAGCAGGTGGAGCGCCTCCTCGCCGAGCGCATCCCCAGCATCCGCATCGCGCGCATGGACGTAGACACGACGTCGCGCAAATGGTCGCACGCCGAGATTCTCGACCGCGTCGAGCGCGGCGAGGTGGACGTCCTGCTCGGCACCCAGATGATCGCGAAGGGCCTCGACTTCCCGAACGTCACGCTCGTGGGCGTCGTGGACGCGGACGTCGGCATCAACCTGCCGGACTTTCGTGCGTCCGAGCGCTGCTTCCAGCTCCTGAGCCAGGTCGCTGGACGCGCGGGCCGCGGGCCCAAGGGTGGCGAAGTGTTCATCCAGACACGCGAGCCAGGGCACCACGCCGTGCGCTGCGCGGTCGAGCATGACTACGGTCAATTCGTGAAACAAGAGCTGGACGGCAGGAGGGAGCCGGAGTATCCGCCCACGGTGCGTCTGATCAACGTCGTGTTCAGCGGAACACGCGAGGAAGAAACGATGCGCCTGGCCATGAGCGCCGCCGACCGCATTCGCGTCATGCTGGCCGAACGGCCGGACAGTGTCGTCGCGATCGTGGGACCCGCAAAATGTCCGATCGAGCGCATCAAGAACCGGTGGCGCTGGCACTTGATGCTGAAGTCGAGCCACTCGGCGCAACTCACACGCGTCGGCCGCTACCTCGCCGAGAAGTTGCCCGTCCCTGGTAAGGGCCAACTTCGCTTGATCGTGGACCGGGACCCCGTGTCGCTCTTGTAGGGAGGAGGGAGGAGGGGTTTCCGTCCTGCCTCCTCCCTCCTGCCTCCTCCCTTAGTTTTAAGCCGTGAAACTCGAGCACCCCGATCTCACCAAGCCTGAGCTCAAAGCGGCACCCGACGCCAGGTTTGCCGCTGCGCCCGCGGACGGCGTGTTCCCCGACAACTTCTTCTCGAGCACCAACCTGCCGACCTACGTCAAGGTGAAAGGGCAGTGGAAGACGCCGTGCGAGCCGCGGATGGACGCGGGCCTGCTGCTGGACGAGAAAGGCGACGTATGGGCGCGTGAAGGACGCCGCGTGAAGGAGGGCCAGCTCGTCGCGATCGGAACCGCTGAAGACGGAACCGAAGGGATCCTCGTGCACTCGGCCTCCTTCTTCGGCGACGCGGAAGGCGGGTTCAGCTTCATGAGCAGCGAGGTGTCCCGCGAGAAGCCGATCGACTACCCGCAAATGGCGTCGCTGCTCGTCTCGGAACGCGAGCGCGGCGGCTACCCCATCTGGGTGACAGGTCCCGCGCTGGTGCACTCGCGCGCCCGCAACGACATGAGCTGGTTCATCACGAACGGCTTCGTCGGAGCCCTGCTGGCCGGCAACGCGGTCGCGGTGCACGACATCGAGGCCTCGATCTACGGCACGACGCTCGGGATGACGCGGACGGGCGAGATCGCCCCCGGAGGGCACGGGCTCCACATGCGCGCCATCAACATGGTGCGCGCCGCTGGCTCGATCGCCGAGGCGGTCAAGCTGGGAATCATCAAGGACGGCATCATGCACTCGTGCGTCGTGAGCAAAGTGCCGTTCGTGCTCACCGGCTCGATTCGAGACGACGGCCCGCTGCCGGACGTGATCACGGACATGCTGCAGGCGCAGGATGCGATGCGCGCGCACACCATGAAGGCGACGCACGAGTGCATGATGCCGTCCTTGATGATTCCCAGCTTGACCGCCTCGGCGATCAAGCTGGGAATCATCAAGGACGGCATCATGCACTCG
>Ga0137429_1000949_pt1 | contig 10127 bp, 6 predicted proteins | sample EasRivERMZT736_2_FD_102304 | JGI IMG/M metagenome (GOLD analysis project Ga0137429, IMG submission 102304) | Soil microbial communities from meander-bound floodplain in the East River, Colorado, USA - East River MetaG ERMZT736_2 | ecosystem: Environmental > Terrestrial > Soil > Floodplain ...
CGGTCGAATCCCGGCCGGTTCCGGCTAGCGGCACGCCATTCATGGCCACGATGACATCCTCGGCCCGCAACCCGGCCTTGGAGGCTGCGGTGTTGGGGATAACTTGCGTTACCCTGACACCCGACTCGATGTCCACGCGATGCGCGCCCTTGGTGTCCCTCGGTTCGTAAGGGGCCAGGCTGATTCCCAGGAACCCATTGCGGTCGAAGACGTAGTGGTTCAGATAGGCGGTGCGCACCACCTGTTCGACGCGCAGGCGCATCTCCAGATCGTCGGTTTGCTCGTAGGCGGTCCTTAGTTTGGCGAACGCGGGCGCGCCGATGTCGATCAAGGAAGTCGTGGCCGCTTCGCGTTGTTTGTAATCGGGAGAAGCCAGCAACGGAATCAGTCGGTCGACGTTGGCGGCCTCCGCACCCTCCAACGAAAGCCGAAACTCGTCATCGTTCAACGGACCCAGCGTCGGGGGCGCCGGCAACGCGGGAAACACTTGGGGCTGACCGAGGACCGGGACGGTGCAGAACCCCAGGAGCAACCCAACTCCGGTTATTGTCGCTTGTCGCTTCTTCATGGTTGTCCAACTCGTTACCCCATCCTAACACATTTACCGTACATCTTCTTCCCTGCCGCGGCAATGACGAATCCGGTATGGTCCGATACTCAAGCGGTTTCGCAACTTGAGCCGACAGATAGGGTATCAGGACGGGGCGGCCCAAGTGTACAAGCCCTGTACCGGGCGGGGAGAACGATCCACGCTGGACAGACCTGAGATTGCGGCGAGAATCGTCCCCGGCGCGGGTCAGACGCGACTCGCCTGCGAGTGGGGACCCTCCCGGACCCTCCCTACTCGGTCGGCTCGTCTGACCCTTGGTCGGGTCGTCTGACGGTGCGAGGACGGTAGGCGATTGATGCGGCTGAATTCGTTCGGCATAACGCTGGCCATGCTTGTCGGCATCGGCACCGCTCCCGAACAGAGGAACAAGGCGGCTGCCGATCCAGCGATCCCCGGCATTCAGGCCCACCTTCGGGCTACGTCCCAGCACGTTCCCATCAACCACCCGATTTGGGTTCAATTCTCGATTGAAAATACGACCAACGAGCCGGTGACGCTGACCGTCCCGGGCTGCGAGCCTGCGATTCCATCGCCGGAGATGGGCCTCCCCCTGTCCCACGTATTCAGCGGCGGGGCGACGTCCGGCGTCCTAGTCACCACCGAAGCGGGGCGGCACTGGGACCAGCCCCTCGGCTACCGCACGCCCACTCAAGCTCCGATTTTGTTGCTTGCGCCGCGCAGTACGGTCGGAACGACGCTGGATTTACGGGAGTATTTTCCGTCCCTTCGCGGCGCCGGTCAGTTTCGGCTCTCCTGGAAGCCCTATGCGGCCGGGGTGACGAGCGAAACGGTTTTGTTGACCATCGCCCCGCGGAAGCAGGTTGAGTTGGTGACGGACGATGGCACGATGACCATCTCCTTATTCTATGACGACGCCCCGCAACACGTGTCCAATTTCCTGGAGCTCGCCAAGTCGGGTTTCTATACGGGCAAGACCTTTCATCGGGTCGAACCGGGGTACATGATCCAAGGCGGCTGCCCCCGCGGCGATGGGACGGGCATTCGCTTGGACGGCAAGCGGATTCCGGCCGAGATCAACAATCGCCTCCACGAGAAGGGCTCGTTGTCGATGGCTTTGCTCGATGACGACCCGGACTCCGCGAGTTGTCAATTCTTCATCAGCAACACTCGGCAGAAAGATTGGGACAGTCGCTACACCGTCTTCGGGGAACTGGCCGGGGAGTCGTCGATGCAAACGCTCGACCGCCTCATGGCAGGTCCGGTCGATGACCACAGTCGTCCGAAGCAGAGCCTCTACATCCGAGCCGTCCGCATCATCGACGCACCGATCGAGACTCCGTAGAACGGGAGTCCGTGACGAGCACGCCGAAAGCAGAACCGCCCTTGAGCGGTTCTACGAGGCTATCGGTGCACCCAGCTGGTTGGGCCGTGCCGATCGCAATTCGCCGCCCCAACACTCAAGGGTGTTGGGGCTACTGGTGTCACGGCGGGCACGCGACGATCCCGGTGTAGGCGTAAGGAAAGCCCTTAAACGCGTCCACGGCCGACAATATATCGAGGGCGTTGACTCCGTTACCGGGGTCCAAGATCGCGGGTTGTAGTCGTGCGTACACTTTCGTCGGGGCGCCGGTTAGATCCTTGAACTTGTTCACCAGGCCAACGATGTCAATGGTGTCGGGCTGGCTTTGGGTAGAGGGCGGATTGAAAGGCGGATCCACGTCGCCCCAACGGGCGGTGGCCAAGGTCAGCGATGTCGAGTAGTTGGTCTCGCCGCCCTTGACGTCACACTCCGGCTCAATCGCTTGAAGGTGGTAAAGCGAACTGGGCATGATCTCCGCCCCGTAGACATGCACCAATCCGACGGTCGACCAGTCCCTGTAATAGGGGGTACACTGCAACTTTGCGGCGAGGAAGGTCGGTTGAGGGGAAGTCCGTTCAAGGTACTCGACCGGTGCTCCGACCCAACGAACCTGGTTTTCGTGCGCGGAGAAGTCGGTTGGCTCGCGTCCAGGCAAATTCGGCGGGTCGGGATGCTGCAACGAAGTCAGCCTCACTCGCAAGGCGGTGAGTTTGCCGGGGTTGCTACCTTGAAACGAGATGAAGCGGTTCTTAAGGTTCGCGGCTGGTCCGGCCTGCGGCGGGTTGACGGGTTCGCAGCATTCATCCGGAATCGTGTTGTGGTCCGCATCCACCGAGTCGCCGAAGAACAAGTCGCATTCGTCCAGGACCCCGTTCGCTTGGCAGTCCACACTCGATCCCTGGGTGATATCGCAGTCGTCCGGAACGCCGTTGCCGTCGCAATCGGGTTCGCATTCGTCGGGGACGCCGTTGGTGTTGCAGTCAGTACTGGTAAGGGTGGTGATGTCCAGCTCGTCGTCCACGCCGTTGCAGTTGCAGTCCGCGAAGTTCGGAGCCGTGATTCGGAAAGACATGTCGGACTTGCGTCCGCCGGTGAACGAGCTCCACGGTTGGAATGTGGAGGAACCCACGCAGGAGCCGCGGACATAGGACTCGCCCCCGAAAAAGAGGAGCGGCGGCGGTGACGACGAGTGGCTCGACGTCCAGTAACTCCGCCCCGTTCCGCCGGGGCTGTCCGCCGTGGCGACGCCGATCCACCAGATTCCGGGCGGCAAGGTCAAGTTAAGCCCGGTCACCTCATAACGATAGCGCGGGTAGATTTGCCCGGCCCCCAGCGCCGTACGCGTCACCGTTCCGCCTTCATCGGGCACCCACATTCCGATCCACATCGCCGACCCGTCGGGCGCCGCGGCGCCGGTATCCGGGTAGATTTCGAGGCGAATGCGTCCGGACCAGGTGAAAGCCGATTGCTCTTCGTTAAACCAACGAAGGTCCTGAATCAAGGCGCCGTTCGGGAAGTTGACGTCGTCGACGGTCATACAGTCGCTGACCTGTCCGCCGAATTGCGAGAGCAGATCGTCGCCGCCATTGGGAAGGCCGTTGTCCCAGAGGATGGAGTCGGCGTCCCCGGCGGGGGCGGTGGTAATCAACTCAAAGGCCATGTTCGCGGAGGAGCAGGCCGGAGAGACTACATTCCAAGGACCGTATTGCCAGTCGACACCTGCCGTCGCCACCGCGGTGGAGTATGCGGCGTGGGTCCCGTGCGCATTAGCCGTCGAATGCCATCCCCAGAAATCGCCGGTCGCCGCGTTAGCGGTCAACGTCGGCACGCAGTCGCCGCCGGGTGGATCTTCGTCGTAACGGACCCCCACGACGGCTTGGATGCCGATTTCATAGTCGAAGCAGAGCTCCTCAAGAAAGCCCATCCGCTGTGCGGGGACCACCGCGCTACGGCTGTCTGCGTCGGCATGGAGGAGGCAGCAGTCCGCCAGGTAAACCTCATACTCAAGGACCGCATGGGGCGGATCACAAACGGGAATGGGCGTCGGTGTAACGGTCACCTGTTGGGCCGCACAGAAGTACAGCCCCAGAGCAGGCTCCGCGGGCTGCATTGGAGTCAGCGGTTCATGGAAGCTGATGAACCAACCGTCCGGTGGTGTCGTGGGATCAAGAACGCTGCCCCACCATCGGACGGATCGGATGGGGCGGGCGTCGGACGTGTAATCATCGACCAGAACCTGGTTCGGGCCAAGGTCCGTCCAATCCATGTTGGACGCGATGTCTTCCGCGTCCACGGTGGGAAGCTGACTGAAATTTGCCTGCTCGACCTCGCACGTGTCATCACGGCCGTCGCCGTTGGCGTCGCCGACGCAGGTGGTCTTCGGCCCGGCCCAGTATCCACTTTCGTCCGCACACTCATCCTCCTTAGAGATGAGGCAGCCGGCGGGCGGCGGCAAACAACACGCGCCCGAGCAGGAACACCCGATCTCCAGAGTGTAAATCCCTCGAGCCGCCGGGGTCCGCGCGGACAATTGCACGTAGTACGTTTCGCCGACGGTCAGTCCGGTGACACAGAGCGAGGATAATCCCGCTGCGCCGCATGCGCCGTCCTCGCTGCACGCGATCTCCACGAGCGACCCGCAAGCATCCGAATAAACCGCGAAGGTGGAGTCTTGAGCGGCGCTGCCGCAGGTGGAGATACTGGCTGAGATGGCCGTCGCCGTGAAACGGAACCACAGGGTCCCATCGTGGTCCGCCCCGCTCCCGCAGCCATAGGGCGGATTCGGGAGATTGCTCACGTTGGAGTTGTCCATGCTCCTTTGACCGTTGCATTGTAGTTCGAACGCTTGTTCACAGGATGTATGGATGGGGGGAAAGTCCCATCCGATGGCGTCGAACATGTCGCTATCGCCGGAGCGGAAGAAGTCGGGATAGAAGGTTTCGCCGGAGCCGAAAGTGGGGTCCATGATGTAGATTCCCGGATTCCGGGCCGTGAAATGCGAGGCCTGGTTAGGCACGCCGTCGGACATTTGGTATTCGACGGCAATGAGGTCGGAGTTGACGTCGTCGTTAGTCGTAGGCGCATCCTTGTCGACCATGCGGGCCGTGGTGGTGAACTCGGCCAGGGTGTCGGGGTTGTATTCGCCGATTCCGTCGCTTCGTTGGAATCGGTAAATGTCCAAGGCTTCGATGTCACTGACGCGGTAATCCGCCCCGGAAGTGAATCCCAACGCATGTCCGACCTCGTGGGCGATCACCGACTGAAAACAGTAGGCGCCCGGGGATATCCCATTCTGCGGCGTGTAGTCCCAAGAGAAGTTGGAGCTGAAGGTCATCGAGGCCGCGGTTCCCGCCACCGTACCGATCGCCGCACGGTAGTTCGCCAGGGTGAAGAACACGCGGTCCTCATTGGTAACGGAGGATAGGTTGCCAATGTAGCGGACGGGGATGGTGCTTCCGGCCGGAAGATAACTCTGGATGGTGTCATCCGGGTCCATACCGGCTTGGAGGCCCGCCAGCGCGTTGGGCCAGGTCGCGATGGTAAACGAGCTACTTGTCTGTCCGAGGACACCCTGGGGGAGGGAGGCGAACCCGATATTGACCACGACCGTCACCGGGTTGCTGAACTGACTTTCAATGTACTGTTCTACGGCCAGCAGCGCCTCGGATGCCCCCGTCGGCAGTGCGGTGGTCACGTTGAAGACCAGATCGAAGCCTCCGAGGCCTGCGACGCCGCCTTGGGCTACGCCGACCCACGTATGCGCGGCCGCCGCTTCTTTGGACAACTGTGCGACCCGTCGAAGTTCATCCATCGTGAGTTGGGACGTGTCGCTGCCGCACATCGGCCGCCAGACGGTCTCCGTCGGCACTTCGACTTCGGACCCGTCCGAATAGAGGGTGCTCTTCTCTCGTGTGCCGGGTTCGACAAGAATCGGAGGGGAGGGTTTTTGTTGGGCAGGCTTTTGTTCAGCCGCGAGAAGTTCCGGTACGGCGACGAGAAGGAGGATGGCGCACCACCGCTGGTCAAGAGAATAAACTCGTCGCACGCCAGAAACTCCTTCCGCGAGGACCCCCCTGTGGCGGATTCGATGGTTGACCCCTCGTTTACCCGACGAACATTATAAGCCTACCGGAACCCCGCGGGCAATACAAAGGCGCTCACGAAAGGAATCTCGAAAAGCTGCGATTGAAAGAGTTGCGGCGGGCTTTTATGGGTCGATGTTGCGGGCGGAGGGAATAACGAACTGGGCCTGGAGGGATTCGAACCCCCGACCAAGCGATTATGAGTCGCCTGCTCTAACCGCTGAGCTACAGGCCCGGCGCTACGGTATTGCATCAGCGTTTCCGCCCATCGTCAACGATTCGATGCTGCTGGTCCCAGCGTGCCGGATGAAATAGCGGGCTTGACAATAGATCGCCGATTAGAGGGCGAGCATGGCACGTTGCAGGGCGGCGAAGTCGAGGAGGTCGATGGCGGAATCGGCGTTGGAGTCCAAGGGAAGGCAAACTCCCGCAACCGGGGAGTTGCCGAAGCAGTTCTGGAATGCGGCGAAGTCGCGTAAATCCGCGTCGCCGTCCCCGTCGATGTCGCCCGGAGCGTAGGTGAACTCCACGCTCTGCACGCCCACGCCGTCGTTGAAGGTGAAGCGCGTCGTGGCGTTGTAGGGGATGGGTCGATCGAGCACGATTTCGACCGTTTCCGGCGGGCCGTTGTCCAAGCGTCGTGTGGCCACCACCGTTGGAATGGCGGCGGTCCCCGTGCTTTTGACTTTTTGACTTTTTGACGTTTCGACGTTTGCGACCGTGATCTCATCAACGTACACGTAGTTCGGCTCGTCGTAGGTGACGGTGAATCGATCCAGCGGGGCGTGGGTACGCGCATCGACGAACCCCCCTCTCCCATTCGGGAGAGGGTAGGGTGAGGGCGGCTCCGACGAAATAATCTCCTCGCCGTACCTGATCGTCCCGTAACGAACGAAGTCCCATTTGTTGATCGTTGGAAGTGAGTAGGGTCCGCTCCGCGGACCGTCACGTGGCACCATGACCGTTGATCGAAGGTGCCACGACGTGGCATGATGAATACAAAGAGGTCCGCACAGCGGACCCTACGGAGTTGCATCGTAAGTAACGAGGTCGCGCTTGGGCGCGACTGCTGGAATAGTGGAGTCTTCGAGGGCAAGATCGAACGCCGGGCTACGCGCAATGAACGTTCGCCCCAACGCTCACGGGCGTGGACCCTCCCTTCTCGGTCGGCTCGTATGACGGTGCTGCCTGGGGTCGATAGGAGCCGGTAAGCGTTACCAAGAGACCCGGCAGGGCGCAAACCAGGGCCACCATTCGTATGGCGAAGGCCATGCACACGATCTGCGACGGACTTCCAAACGCGGCGAAGAAATAGCGGTAGGCAAGCTCCACGGTCCCCAGTCCCTGTGGCGGTCCGGGCAAAGCCTGAATAACAACCCCCGTGTAGAAGTAGGCGTAGTATTCCAACACGTTTCCCGCATGAGCGTCCAGGGCGACGGCGATGGCCACCACGAAATACGCGGCGAGGGCCAGCGCTTGCAGGCCGATGGTGATCAGGATCGCCGCGACGAGCGTCCCCTTCCGACTGACCAAGGTGCGAGCGGTCTTATCCACCCGCTTCAATTGATGAAGCATGGGCAGGCGGCTGAGCCACCGGAAGTTGACCCAGCGTTTTCGCAACGCCGGGGACAGGTACGCAACCGCCGCAACAGTCCCCATCCCGATCATGCCGAACATGTACGGCCGCAGCGCCGCCAGGCGGCCCTGCGCGGGGCTGAACGCGGTAATGGCGGCTGCGACCAATAGCAGACTCCCCAGGCCGATGAAACGATCGAGGACCACGGTGGTCACGGCCTCGGTCTTGTGCTCCGTGTGCAGCGAGGCGAAGTAGGCTTTGAACGCGTCCCCCGCGTGCGAGCCGAAGGGGGTGGCAAAGTTGAGAAAGTTTCCCGCGAAGGACAGCTTGACGCATTCCCAATATCCGACGGTGATGTTCTGGGCCCCGAGCAGCCACTGAAACCGCAACGCCTGCGGGAAGACGACCGGGAAGTGAATCAGCACGGCCAGCAGCAGGTAGCTTTTGGTGCTGTTTCGCCAGGCCGTTCTCAGGCCAAACACGATCTTCGCCGTCCCATCCTCATGGTTGGCGATGTCGGCGCGAGAGACGCTTTGTGTCTCGCCGTCCGCTAAGCGGATTTCGACGGTGTTCCCGTCGCGGATCACATCACCGACCAGGTCCGTTCCGTTGAGGAGGGTTACATGATCACGGATCGTCACGCCACGCACCACGATCCAAAGCGCGGCCACACAGACGGCGATCCGAAAGGCGTCGAAGGCCCTTTTTCTGGTACGCGGCGTCATTCGGTTCTTCCATCGACCGCTGGATGGTAGGTCGGTCTTAACGGCTACCTCTGCACGTGCCTCCGCTCCGCTCCGGCAGCAGCCGACGCATGAGTCCCAGCGGGCTAGCGGAGTGTTTCCACCGAGATTTCGCGGTTGGTGAAGACACAGATATCCGCGGCGATGCGCAGGGATTCTTCGACGATCTTCTCCGCCGGGAGTTGGGTGTGGGCGAGCAGCGCCCGAGCGGCGGCGACGGCGAACATCCCGCCCGATCCGATGCCGATGACCCCGTCGCTGGGCTCGATCACATCGCCTGAGCCGCCGATCATGAGGGTAGTCTCCTTGGAGACGGCGATGAGCAGGGACTCCAGTCGCCGCAACGCACGGTCGGTCCGCCAGTCCTTGGCGAGTTCGATCGCGGCCCGCCGCAGGTTGTCTTTGTGTTGTTCGAGCTTGGCCTCGAACCGTTCGAGAAGGGCGAAGGCGTCCGCCGCGGACCCGGCGAACCCACAGAGCACCTTGCCGTCGGCGAGGGAGCGGATCTTTCGGGCGTCGTGTTTGATCGTCGTCTGACCGAAGCTGACCTGTCCGTCGCCGCCGATCGCGGCCCGCCCGTCACGACGAACCGATAGAATGGTCGTCGAGTGAATCCGCGTTTCCAGGTGATCGTGTGACATCATCATTGCAGTTTCACGACTTGGAGACGGTACAAGAGCACGTTGGATTTTGCAATCATCGCCCTCAACGATACTTGGTTTTTCCGTAAACATCGGTGCTCAGGTATTTCAGACCGGAATCCACCATCAGTGTAACGACTTGAGCATCCGGTCCCAATTGCTTGGCCACCCGAATCGCGGCAACGACATTGGCCCCTGAAGACGTCCCCGCGAATAAAGCCTCCTCCCTTGCCAAGCGTCTGGCCATATCCTTCGCGTCGGCGGTGGCGACCGGAACGATCTCATCCACGAGCCTGGGTTCCCATAGGGGAGGAATATAACCAATACCCACTCCCTCAATTTTGTGAGGCCCGGCTTGACCACCGAGTAATACCGCGGACTCGGCCGGCTCGACGACTACGATCTTAATATTCGGCTTGTAACGCTTTAACACAGTGGCCACACCGCGCGAAGACGCCGCAGTACCCACACACTGCACAAGGGCATCAACCTCTCCATGGGTTTGATTCCAGATTTCCTCGCCCAATGGATAGTAGCCTGTGATACTGTCGTGATTATTGAGCTGGTCGGTCCAGTAGGTGTGAGGCATCTGCGCAATCTCTCTGGCAGCCTCAACCATATCCAGAATCAACTTTTTGGTAGTGAGGCCTCCCTCGCTCGGTACAAGCGTAAGGTCCGCACCAAGAGCCGACATGTGATCAAGCTTCTCATGACTAAATGCATCGGAAGTGACGATATGAAGACGATAACCTTTTGCAGCGCAGATGAGCGCAAGGGATGTGCCCGTGCTGCCGCCCGTGTACTCAACAATCGTATCTCCGGGCGACAAACGGCCGTCTTCCTCGGCGCCGGAAATCATGGCCTGTGCGGAACGATCTTTCATGCTTCCGGTCGGATTCTCCCATTCAAGTTTGGCGAAAACACTCCCGCAGCCGGGTGGAACAACACGACGAAGCTGCACCAGCGATGTGTTGCCGATGGCCTGTAGAAGGTTACAATTACCACTATCTCTCATGTGCATGGCCTATGATTCTATCCGAACCCGGCGCGCAATAGGAATGCGCGCGAAGCAGTGCTTTACTGGCGCTAAATAGTTGTGGCTGCTAATGTTGCGCCTCCGTGCAGTGTTCAACAAACATGGAGGTAAACAATGA
>Ga0137429_1000950_pt1 | contig 10126 bp, 7 predicted proteins | sample EasRivERMZT736_2_FD_102304 | JGI IMG/M metagenome (GOLD analysis project Ga0137429, IMG submission 102304) | Soil microbial communities from meander-bound floodplain in the East River, Colorado, USA - East River MetaG ERMZT736_2 | ecosystem: Environmental > Terrestrial > Soil > Floodplain ...
ACTCGGAAAGCCGGATACGGGAAACCCGTTCGTCCGGTTTGATGAGGGGCGAGGTGGAAGGGGCGGCACTGACAACTGCGGTCAGTTCAATCCGCCTCCTTCCACTTCGCCTACTCTACCCTTCACGAGCGCAGAATTCTGGTGAACGGAATGTGACAATACCATGCCCCGACCACTTTAGTGCTGTTTAAGCAATTCGTCAGCGTATTGAATGGCCGCTCGCACATTCCGCCCTTGCTAGAATCCACAAACCGGGTTTTAATTGGGTACACGCCAGATGGGCCTTTATGAGGAAGGTGCTATGAAATCTTATGGTCGCTCAATGCGCGACGCGAATAGTCAACGCGCTTCAACAAAGCTGAACCATTCTACGATCTTCACGCTGCTTGTCCTGTTTTTCACACACGCAATGGCATTCGGTGCTGGACCTCCTCTTCAATTTGCAAAGATGACTGGTACTTTGTACGCACATGCCGTGGCTTCAGATTCCCAGGGGAATATCTACGTCGGGACAGGCCCATACGATGTAGCGCTTGTGAAATATGATCCGAATGGGAATCTGTTGTGGACTTTTGGGAAAACGCAAAACAGCTCCGGCCTGCTCGAAGTTCTCGGCATCGTCGTCGATAACTCAGACGAGGTTTACGTTTGCGGCACTCTCTGGGGAACGGTCAGAGCCGGTGCAATCAATTACACGCAGACTTCGTCGTCTCTATTCTTTGCCAAATTCACTTCCGGTGGCTCAAATGTGTTCGCAAAAATCTTCTACAACATGTATTGGGGTAACAAGCCATTTGCCTCGACCTCGGATGGCCGATTCCTAGTTGCAGGAAGCTTTAACAATCCGGTCACCTATGAGGGCATTACAGTCTCTCCGACGAGCTATTCCGACGTGCTGCTCTTCAAGGTCGATGCGGCGGGCGTCCCGATTTGGTATCGCCGCGGCACTGGTAACTTGGACGATTATGCGGACGGTGTTGTTTCCACCTCTGACGGTAGCATCGCCCTCGCCGGCACTTGTAATTCAAGCAGCTTCGGCATGGCCGGAGTCAGCGTTGTCAACTCGGCCGCTAAATCGTTGTACTTGATCAAGGTGGATTCCGCAGGTACGGGCCAGTGGGGTAAATCGGTAGGTTCGGAGATGGACCCAGGTAACTTCATCACAGTCTCCAGTGCGGTGGCTTCTTCAACAAATGCTAACGCTATCATCTGGGCCGGTGATTTTACGGGTTCGCTGACTCTAGCCTCGCCACCTGTTTCAAGCAGCGGGGGAAAAGATGTTTTCGTCGCGAAGATTTCTTCCACGGGCGCGGTCTTGTGGGTCCGTTCCCTCGGCGGAACTCAGGATCAGTTCGCTAACGCGGCGACAGTCGACGCATTGGGCAACATTTATGTGGCCGGTTTCTTTTCTGGCACTATGACAATCAATTCTTCAAACCTCAACAGCGTTGGACTGCGAGACATTTTCATCGCGAAATTTCGCGATGATGGAGATTTTGTTTGGGCAAAGCAAATTGGCTGGACCGATAACGACAACGAGGTTGCACTTTCGTTTACCCGAACTCATCAGCTTCTCGTCGCGGGCACCGTGCGTGGGGGTGCTTCAATTGAAGGAAGATTTCTGGAGGGGACCAATAGCTCTGATGGATTCGTCGCGAAATTCTACGCGGAAGGCGTGCCGCCGCCGCGCTTTATTGTGCAACCCGAGAGCCAGGTGATTTCTGCAGGCATGACGCTTACTCTGTCAGCCGAACTGGCCCTCAGCGATCCTTTGGTGCGTTTTCAGTGGTGGTTTAACGGCGCGCCGTTGTCTGACCAAACCAATCGGACGCTCACTATCGCGAATGCTCAATCCACAAACGCGGGCAGCTATTATTTGGTCGCAGCGAACGACGGCGGTACAGCGACAAGTGCTTCCGCACTCATTTCGTACACAGATGCAAGCACACTGCGATTGAGTGTGCATCCATCGCTGACAATCTTTGGCACACCGGGAAGGACGTACAGAATCGAGTATTCGAGTGAAACGCGCGGACCAACTCAATGGACGACTGCAACCAATCTCACAATTGCTTCCTCGCCAGAACTGTGGATTGACCCCACAGCAGCCGTTGGGGAAAAGCGATTTTATCGGGTTCTGCTGCTGCCGTAGTTTGGCACGAATGTCGAACAGGCATAGTTGCTCGCTGGTGAATCTGCCCGGCGTGGTCTCGCCGCCGGCAACATTGAATGCGGCCGTCGCTGAAGGGATACGTCGCATTGACGAAGTGGCGGTGGGACGCGTCACGTTCGTGACAACATTTAACAATTCCAAAGTCCCTCAATCTGCCGTTTGAGATAATCACGAGCCTGCGCCGGTACCGGCCCGAAGTTGACGCGCTCGTGCCCGAACAGATGGCCGTGGAACATCATTGACGGGTCAGTCCATGGGTCAGTCCAGGGGTCATCCAGGGGTCAGTCCATGGTATTGTCATATTCACAAGTAACTTGGCCGATGCCGGTGGTAAAGCAAGTGTGTCAGATGACCTCGCGTGCCCATGTACAAGTGTTCGGCAATCCACGCCGCTGTCACCGTCGTTTGCGCCCGCAATTGCTCCGCCAGCCGCACCTTGAACGCGTCGCCTTTGCGCCGCGCTTTCAACTCTTCCACACTCCATCCCTTTGTGCGCGATGCGTGTTCGATTAACCGTCGAACAACTTCGCATTCCGGAGATTAGTTTTCGTCTTTGAAAAAGAGGGAAAAAGAGGAGCGCGACCGTCCCGGTCGTTCCCGCCGGCGGGCTTGAAGCGTCGGAGACCTCACTGAATTCTATGGGTTCGACGTGCGAGAGTTTTCGGCGGGACAAATGTCTCAAATGTGTTTGGGCACCGGGTTTTATCCTTGGCGCCTGATGGTCAATAGATTAGATTGATTGCCGGGTGTTCGATACGAGTGCACGCACAGTCGATACGGATGCACGAGAAGTTTTTGCAGGTGTTTGGAGCCCGGATGCAGTCGTCGGAAAGCGCCACGCACCCGTGCGCAAGGATCGGACAGGTGTTTTCAATGATCGGGCAGGTGTTTCAGCCGCCATCACAGGTGTTCAAGAGGACTAATCAAGCCACCCGAAGAACCGGACAGGCGCGGCTACGCTTCGGACACCTGTTCAAAGACAACTCGCATGTGCACGGAGTCCTGCTGCAGGCAGACGGACAGACCGGGAGGATGCAGTTGAGATGGGAGCGCGGGTGTCTCGTTGCGTCTCGACCGCCCAACCTACAGTGACAGCCTGATACCATCATCAGCGATGATTGCCTCAAGCCAAACCCTTTCACTAAAGCTATGAGTTGGTGAGGCAAAGTCATTGGCGCAAGCGGACGCCTCTGATTCGGGCGGACGAGACGTCCGCGCTCCCGCTCTACTTGGAACCGGGCGGCACGCCTTCATCCAAAAACGCCAGCAGGTCTCGGATTTCCTCCCAGCTCAGCCGGTTGAGCAATTGCGCAGGCATCAACGAAACCGACTGGGGTTTGCTCGATCGCACTTTGTGGCGCGGAATGCGACGCACCTGTTCGCGGTCCACCAGCGTAATGGATTGTTCGTCTTGCTCGGTAATAAATCCGGTCACGGCCGTGGAATCATCCAATTCCACTTCATAGCCTTTGAATCGATCCGCCACCTGTTTCGACGGATAAACAAACGCGTCGGCTAAATCCTGTCGTGACAGCCGCCGGGTCACGCCGGCCAGGTCGGGGCCGAAGATCCGTCCTTCGCGACCGGGGGTGACGCCGCCGCCATGGCAAGTGTGGCATTGGAGTGTCTCGTAAACCCGTCCCCCAAGCAGTGCCTTTTCACCCCTGGCCGACTCGGTAAGCAGAAAGCGGTGAACTTCCTCATCGGACTTTTCGACCGCAGTGAGCGCGGGCAGAGGTTCGAACTTTTTCTGAAAGCGCGTCTCGAACCACTGAGTCCAAAACTCCAATGCGGCGGCCCGTGTTTGTTCTTCGGCGGCACGTTTGTTATCGGAGCTGGACACGGAGCGGGGCCGCTGCGTCTGGCTCAAATGCGCCAGGAGCTTCTCCAGACTTGCCAACATCTCACGCCGCTCACGCAGGCGGCTCAACAAAAGCCGCGCCAGGTCCTCAGTCAGCTCAACTTGATAGCCAAGCAAACCTGCAGCGCAGGTGTTGACCACATCTGAGTTCGCATGGCGGAGCCCCTCCTGAAGAAGCAGAAGGTTGTTTTTATGTGGCGGCTGTCCGGCCAGGCCTTGCAAAATCACCGCCCGCAATGGGGCATTAGTGACGCGGTCGTATTCGTGGCGCAGAAACGCGCTCACCTCATCGGCAGGAACGGACTTTAACGCTCGCACAATCCTCACCTTCGCCTCCGGCTTCGGGTTGATGGAATAGAGTTGCAGCAACGTCTTCGCGGCGTCCGGACTTGAAACCAACCGATCGAGTGCGACTTCCCCAAGCAGCCCGCCGAACTCGATCGCCGAAAGATCGCGCAACAATGCCGCCCGATGTTGGGCGCCAAACTTCGCCAGGACGGTGGACCAAAAGTGCGGGAACTCCACGCCCTTGCCAGCGAATTCTGCAAACCAGCCGCGCTGCGTTCCCAGAAACCAGCGCAGCAGCCGCTGCTCTTCAGCTTCCGTCCAGCCTTCCGGCAACTTCGCAATTGCCTGCGCAATGTGGAACTGCGTGACTTCATCGCGCTCGGATTCGAGCAACGAAAGCAACCTGCTGAAAGCCGGTGCAACGCGATAGTCGCCCAGCAATCGGACCTGTTCCCATCGGATGTCGCGATCCGGATCGGGAAACGATGCCAACAAATGTGCAGTCACTCCCGCCCGCAGGACCGGGTCTCCTTCGATACTCTTTTGGAACAAACTCAGCACGCGCAACAAGTCGAGGCGATCTTCGGGCGAGAGACTCTTTGCATCCACCAGCGAGCGGATGACGCGGCGCAGAGCGGGTTCATCCGGCACGTCGCGACGAATGCGGCTTGCGACCAGCGCGCGCATGGGGATTTGCGGATTGGATTCAGACACGGCCTTTTCAAACCAGCGCGAAGTTGGCCGATGCGCGAGTGCATTCATGGCGACGTAGCGAACGAGCCGGACAGGGTCGCCCATATGGTCGATGAGCGCGCCATTCGCCTCCGCCACATGGACGCGAGTGAAGGCTTCAGCCGCACGCCGGCGCACGAATGGCTCCGGGTCATTCAAAAGGCGGAGAAGAATTGAGACTTCGTCATGTCGTGCGCGAATCCCCAGAAGCCACGCAGCCTGACCGCGAATGTCAGGATTTATGTCTTTCGCCAGCGTTTCCAGGAACTCCACAGGCAAGCCGTTAAAATCAGGCGCCAGCAAGCGCACGGCCCGCAGACGCTTCGGCGGAGAAGTCTTTGCGTCCGTGGCGACCGACTGAAGCAGTTTCCGGGCGTGAACACCGAGATGGCTCCAAAGCAGTTCCTGCAAAGTATTGTTCCATGCTGCATCAGGCTGTGGAAGCGAGAGCAAACGTTCCAGGACCTCGGCGTGCGGAGCATTCAATTCCGCTCGGGCCGTCACGGTCACATTCTTCGTTGGCCCGAAGCTGAGGCGCCAGATTCCCTGGTTGTGATCGGAAAGATAGAGGCTGCCATCAGGCGCGACATCCACATCGACCAGGGCGAAGTTAATCGGCTTGTCCGTCGCATCGCGCGCCCCGGCTCTGGGCCGTGCCAACTCTTCCATCGACGCTTTCCAGCCCGCGCCATCGCGTTTCAAAAAGAAGGCAACCAGACGCCCGGTGGTCGCATATTGATCGTTGGATTCCCGTTTCCAGCGATAGTCACAAACCAGAAAGGCGTCGTGATATTTTTCGGGGAATTGCGTGTGTTCATAAAACACACCCCAGGTAGGTGAGCCGCGGCCCACATCCAGAATTCCCGGCAGACAATCGATGTAGTGAGGCGGGTAAGCTCCGACTTCCTGCCAGCCTTGATCGCCACCCAGGGCCCAATGATTGAGGCGCACCGGACGCCACCACGGCAGGCCGACGTGCCACTCCATATCGCTATCGAAACTGAACAACTCGCCCAGATAGTTCATTCCCAGGTTGGGCGGATTGCGTCCGCCGGCGCTCACGCATTCCCATTTCTTTCCATCTGGGCTGATGCGAAAGACCGAAGCGGCGCGGGCGAAGAGAACCGGTGAACTTTCTTCCGTGATATGCAGCCGATCTTTAGAGCCACCGCCGTCGCCGGCAATGAAATAAAGATAGCCATCGTGCCCGCGCAAAATCGTGTGCGCTTCATGATCGCCGCCCGTGTTGAATTTGTTGCCAATGCGGCCACGGTGGACCAAAGGCCCTCCGGAAAGATACCCTTCGAAAAGTTGAATGCCGTCACCGCCGACCGCGTAAAGACGGTCCCCATAAACGAGCAGCCCCTGCGGCCCACGCCAGCCAAGTCCTGTCGCAATGACTTCGAACGAATCGAAGACCCCGTCATTGTCCTTGTCGATCAGGCGGCGAACGGCATTGCCATCACCGACCAGCAGGCGTCCCATTCCGTCGAAGCACAGATCGTAACTCCCGCCTGAAAGTTCCGGACTGGCCGCGCGGTAGATGTGAAAACCGGGCGGCAGTTCGAAGCGATCATCAAGAAGTTCGGGAGCAGCCGCCGCAGCGCAGAGAGCCAGCGCCAGCAGACAAAGGCAGCAAGTGAACCGTTGCATGATGGAGCAGGAGATTAACCACTGCAGCTTCGGAGGAACATCAAAAAGCGATCCGAGCATAGAGTCGAAATCAGAATTGGCATCAGAAACCGGTGGGGAGCAAATGAGTTTTTGCACGATGCGGAGGGAAGCTCCAATCCCAAAGTTCAAAGCTCAAGTGAAGGGGACGCATATCAAAATTTGAACGGGCTCGCGCCCATAACAATATGGGTGTTTGCTTGGTTTCACCAGCCCCAGCGGGGCGCAATATTTATAGTAAGCCAGCAGAGTAGAATGAAGCTCCGTTAGGAGCGACATCTCACGCGCTGTTCATCTGAAACAACCAGCGCTTTGGATATACCGCCCCTAGCGGGGCTTGGGCTCTTCTTTGGGTCCATTATCTATAAAGATTTCGCTCCTAGCGGAGCTGGGCCCGAGCAGCCGCCCGACCAGGGTTGCCCAAGATTGACAGCCTGTCCGCTGAGCGAATAGCCTGCGCCATGCGGCGCATTTACGATTTGGTCATGACCCATTTGCTGGACACGGATGACTTTTTCATCCACTGCGTCCAACGATACTGCGCCGAAGAACGGCTGAACTTTTTCCTGATCGAGCCGGTTTGGGTCGAATCCTTTTACGATCGCCTCGCCCAGGGCAAGGTCTGGCCGCGCGTGCTCCTCAACATGCACAGCGAACATCATCAGCCCGACGAGATTTTTCACCGGCTCATTCGGCTGGCAGCCGAACGACATACGCAAGTCATCGATCCACCCGACCGGGCGCTGGCTGCCTTCGACAAGGCGCGCGTTCATGACCGGCTGGCAACCGCCGGCATTCGCGTGCCGCCAACCGTCATCGTTCCTGCCGAAAGAACGCCCAACTTTCAACTCACCGAAGAGGAGCGCGCCCTGGTGGGAACACCCTTTGTCATCAAGCCAGGCATGGGCTATGGCCGGCGCGGTGTCATCATGAATGCCCACAACGAAAACGACCTGGCGCAGTCGGTTGCTGCCTGGCCCGACCGGCATTACTTGCTGCAGCAACGCATCGTGCCGCGTCAGCTCAACGGTCTGCCGGTTTATTTCCGTGTTTTCTTCGTCTTTGACTCGGTCTTTTACAGTTGGTGGAATTGCTTCACCGACCACTATCGGCTGGTGGCCTCTCAGGAAGCGCAGGACTTGAATTTGAAGCCATTGGAGGAGATCACCCGCCACATTGCGTCCATCACCGGCATGAATTTTTTTTCGAGCGAGATCGCCCAGACCGAGTCCGGCGAATTCGTCGTGATTGATTACGTCAACGACCAGTGCCACATGCTCAGCCAGTCGGCCAATCCCAAGATTGGCGTGCCGGACGAACTCGTAGCCGCGATCGCCAAACGTCTTGTTCAGGCCACCCGGGAGCTCATTGCCCGATCGTGACTGCGCGTCAGGTCAAGTCAGCGGCTCCAAGCAGCCGGTTTGTGGCGTGAAGACTCTTTGACATTGGACTCGGGCCGTTGGACGTTGGACACGTGATTTTTCGCGCGCGTCAGTTTCAATTCACCTTCCCGCATCCGGCGCTGATCATGGGAGTGGTGAACGTGACGCCAGACTCGTTTTCGGATGGGGGGCTTTTTTTCGACCCGACCGCGGCCGTTGACCACGGGATTCAGTTGGTTAAGGAAGGTGCGGACGTCCTTGATATCGGCGGCGAATCGACGCGGCCCAACGCAGCACCGGTGACCGAGCAGGAGGAATTGCGCCGTGTGATACCGGTGCTCGAAGCCCTTGCCAGCCAGGTGAAGGTGCCTCTTTCGATCGACACGATGAAACCGGCGGTCGCCCGGGCGGCCCTGCGGATGGGGGCCAGCATGGTGAACGACGTCGCCGCCAACCGGCAGGACGCGGAGATGTGGCGCGCCGTCGCGGAGTGCGGCGCCGGTTATGTCGTGGTCCACATGCAAGGCACACCGGCGACCATGCAGAAAACCCCGGCCTACCGGGACGTTGTGGCCGAGGTGGGCGAATTCTTTTCGGATCGCTTGAAACGATTGAGCGCTTCCGGCGTAAGTCTGGACCAGGTGGTCCTGGATGTGGGGATCGGTTTCGGAAAGACAGCCGAGCAGAATTTGCAGTTGCTCGCCGCGCTGGAGAGTTTTAGAAGATGGGAGCGTCCGTTGCTTTTGGGAGTCTCGCGCAAATCGTTTATTGGGCAGGTTGCGGGAGTGGCTGAGGCGAGCGAACGTTTGCCGGGTTCCCTGGCGTGTGCCTGCGGGGCCCTGAACGCTGGAGTTCACATCATCCGCACGCATGATGTGGCCGCGACCCGGCAAGCGCTGCGCGTGACAGAGGCGATCCTGGCTCGCTGTAAATCATAATGGACATTTTGAAAACAGTCTGGCGTCCGGTCGTGGAGATTCTCATCCTTGCGGTGGCCATTTATTACATCATCAGCTTCGTGCGGGGGACACGCGGCTTCTCCATTCTCACCGGTTTCCTCGTCGTCATGCTGACGTTGGGGATTGTGACCAACATCCTTGAGTTGGAGGTTCTTCGCTTCTTACTGACGACCTTGCTGGCGTTTCTGGCCGTGGCCGTGCTGGTCATCTTCCAACCCGAACTGCGCCGGATGCTCGCGCAACTGGGCAATTTCCCGCTCTTCGAGACACCTTCCGAACAACGAGAAAATATCGAAGTGATCATTCAAGCCATGGAGCGGCTGTCGGACGTGCGCATCGGCGCGCTGATTGCCATCGAGCAATCGATCCAGTTGCAGGAGTCGGTGGAATCGGGCATTTCCATCGACTGCATCGCCACGCCGGAGATGCTGGAGACCATTTTTTTTCCGAACAATGCCATCCATGATGGCGGTGTGATCATCAAAGGAGACCGCATCGCTTATGCCGCCTGCATTTTTCCGCTCTCCCGCCGGCCAGACTTGAACCGATCTCTGGGCACCCGCCATCGCGCCGCCCTTGGTTTGAGCGAAGAGACCGATGCCCTCGTGGTGGCGGTCTCGGAGGAAACCGGGAGCGTGAGTTACGCCTACAAGGGACAGTTGGTCCGCGGCGTGACATTGGAGGAATTGCGCGCATTCCTCAGTTCAATCCTGGTCAAGCCCACCAAGTCACGGAGCATCCTGGAATGGCTGCGGTCCTGGTCGCTCAACAGGGTCAAGCCCGGTCCCGCCGTCGTGACCAAAGCGGAGGCCGGCCCCAACTAAAGCGATGCGCGACCTCATCTTGAACAATTTTTGGCTCAAGGCGCTCTCTTTGGTCCTGGCCACGCTCATTTGGTATGTCATCAACTCCAACGTGACCAAAGAAACCCGCGCCGCTCCAGCCTTTCCACGGTCGCGGGCAGACAATACACTCGATCTGCGCTGTCCAGTTGCGGTCATCAGTTCCGCAACCGATCTCCGTCTGTTGAGCGTTCAACCTACCGAGGCCAGAGTGAAGG
>Ga0137429_1000952_pt1 | contig 10112 bp, 12 predicted proteins | sample EasRivERMZT736_2_FD_102304 | JGI IMG/M metagenome (GOLD analysis project Ga0137429, IMG submission 102304) | Soil microbial communities from meander-bound floodplain in the East River, Colorado, USA - East River MetaG ERMZT736_2 | ecosystem: Environmental > Terrestrial > Soil > Floodplain ...
ATTTGCCCAACCAAAATTACCTTTTCTGGCTTATCGTTAAATTCTATTAATTGGTCGCTTTTGATATTGAATTCAATAATTTGAAACCTTATAACTCCTAAAACTAAAAACAAAACACAAAAACCAACTATACAACAAATTTCAAAGCTTTGAAATTTGTTGTATAATAAAAAAGCGGACACCATAATTATTGTAATTCCTAAAACTAAAATTCCCCAGATAAAAATCTGGGGAATTTTAGTTAGCGAGGCCAGTCCTATTCCAATAACAAAAGCAATACAAAAGAAAGAAAGCGCTTTAGATGGAGTCATTTTTAATATCTCTAACTCTTTGTGGCTATAACTGTAACTTTTAGCTCTCCCTTTTTTAGGGAGTTGTCTTTTATTGCGCCAAAAACCACTTTTGCGCTTGGACTAACATTTTCTGTAATTACCTTGGCAGCTTCTTTTATTTCATTTAAGGTCGTATTGTTTCCCGAAATGCTGAATAAAATTCCCCTTGACCCTTTTACTGAAAAGTCTAATAGTGGAGAGTTAATAGCTTTTTTAGCAGCCTCAACGGCACGATTTTCGCCAGATGCTTTTCCCGTGCCAAATAATGCCATGCCCGAATCCTTAATAATAGAAGCCACTGAGGCAAAATCAATATTAATGATTCCCGGGGCAAAAATCAGGTCAGTTATGCTTTGAACTGCCTGCTTTAAAATGTCGTCGCACATTTCAAAAGCATTCAAAACAGTTGTTTTTTCATCAATTACTTTCAAAAGCTTATCATTTTGGATTACCAACAACGAATCTACATTTCCTTTGATATTTTCTATAGCCCTTTTTGCAATTTGAGCCCTCTGCTCTCCTTCAAAAGAAAATGGCATAGTAACTACTGCAATTGTTAAAATGCCTAAACTCTTGGCTGTTTCACATATGATTGGAGCGCCTCCGCTTCCAGTCCCTCCGCCAAGCCCGCAAGTAATAAAAGCCATGTCTGTTCCCCTTAGTATCGAATGAATTTCATCTTTATTTTCTACAGCAGCTGCTCTTCCTAAATTATCATCCATTCCAGCTCCAAGCCCATTAGTAGAATTTTTGCCAATTAAAACCTTGGTTTTGACGTTACAGAACTTTAGCGCCTGTGCATCAGTGTTGAGGGCGATCAACTCAACTCCAACAACATCAGCTTTTGCTATCCTTGAAACAGTATTAACGCCAGATCCCCCTATTCCTAAAACTTTAATTTGAGGCACTCCTTTACCTTGGAAGGAAAAATTGGAAACCTTAATATTATTTTCAAATTGTTTCGTTACTTGTTTCATGTTTTATGCTTCATGATTTTACGGTATAAAAACTCTCAGCATTTTTCTCAACCTCGACCCAAATCCTTTCATAAACTCAAAAGACATAATACTCCTTCCACCTTCTTCTTTAAAGTCGGGGTTAGACATCACAAGCCCGACAACTGTTGCTAAGGCTGGGTCTTCTTGCAATCCAACAATGTTTTTAGGAGTCCCTATTTTGCAGGGCAGACGCAGTCTTTCCTTTGCTAACTCTCTTATTTTAGAAAGCTTAGCACCGCCGCCAGTTAAAACGATTCCTCCGGGCAGCAATTCTTGGCGGCCAATTTTCTTTAATTCTTTCTGCATTAAGTCTAAAATTTCTGAAACTCTCGGCTCAATTATTTCAACCAAGTCTTTTTTTGTAAAAGAGACAGCGTGAGATTGACCCAAGGATTCTGTTTTCTTTTTCTCCTGCCTGTTAGCAGGTAGGTCTTTCTCGTTCCTTTGTGGCATAATACAAGTTCCATGCTGCTTTTTGATTTCCTCTGCGATAGCTACTTCAGTTTTTAGCCCAATGGCAAGATCGTTAGTTATATTTGCAGACCCAATTGGGAAAATTGCCAAATGTATTAAGTCTCCCTCTTCAAAAACAGCTAAGCTGGTGGTAGCTGCTCCAATATCTATCAATGCTACTCCAACTTCTTTTTGCTCTCTGGTCAATACGGCTTCGGCGGCCGCCAAAGGAGAGGGAATAATATCATCAATTTGGACTTTTGTCCCTAAGACAGCTTGTGTCAAGTTGATAAAGTTTTGTTGAAAATAACAAAGTAAAAGAACTTTAGCCTGTAACCTTACTCCACTCAATCCCAAGGGATGCCTTACACCTTTTTGATCATCAATTATAAATTCTTTTGGGAAAACATCTAAAATCTCTTCATTCATTGGGATATTAACAGCTCTAGTTGCCTGCAAAACTCTTTCAATATCTTCCTGGGAAATTATATGATCAGCCCTGGAAACAGAAATCAGTCCGTCTGAAGGAGTCACATAAAGATGGTTCCCACCTATATTCACATATGCTGAATTTATTCTCCTGCCGCATTCTTTTTCTACGCCAGATATTAAAACTTGTATATTCTTTGTCGCTTCTTCGGCATTAACAACAGAGCCACGCCTTAAACCAAAAGAAGGCATTGCCGAATAGGATAAAACATTCCATTCGTTTCCCCTTTTTTCGACAACCAAAGCCTTGATAGAGTTCGTCCCAATATCTAAACCAGTAATAATGCGATTTCTAGCCACTTTAGTGAATTTTCAATAATGCTAGCTTAGGGAGGAAAAGAAAAATTTATTTTCTGTTCCGACCGTGCGACGCATTATATGCTTTGCATATTTTCAATTCCCAATTTTCAATGAATTATCAATTGAGTTAATTTTCAATAACGAAAATACTATTTTGATAATTTAGTAATTTAATACTTGATTGATAATTGATACTTGATAATTGATAATTTTATTTCACTTTCGATAAATATTGTTCCTGTTTTTCAAACATTATTTTTTCTTCCTTTGCTGACTTTTCGTGATCATATCCTATGCTATGCAAAACACCATGTATTAATGTCTTTGTTAGCTCCTTTTTAAAACCGCTTTTTGACTTTATAGCCGCCCTCGCAACAACTTCTGGGCAAATGACAATCTCTAAAAAGTCATTTTTAAAGCCGTCCCCTTTTTCAAAACTCAAAACATCCGTTGGCTTATCGTTGCCTCTATACTGCTTGTTTATTTTTTCTATTTCCTGAGGACTGACAAAAGCAATGGATAAGTCCTCCAATTCTTTATTTTCGCCTTTTAACACTATTTTTGCAACAGCCAAAAAAAGCTTTTTATCCACAGAAAAATTAGTGAGATTATTTATCTCAATCATTGGTTTATTTTACCTTATTTTTCAAATTAAACAAAAAGCGAAGGAGTGAAACCTTCGCTCAGAACCTTCGCTCAGTAGACAATCATTGACATGTCTTCTGCTGTTGGTCTTGCCATACAAACCAAACATTGTCGGCCATTTCCAAAAGGAGGATCGCATCTTGATCCGCATCGAAAGCAGTGTGGAGCTTTTGCGTCTTCCTCTTCAAGTTTGCGCTTGAGATTTTCAATGAACTGGGGGTCTTCGAGCATTTCTTGTATGCACCCTGCATCAGCTTCGCTCATGGCTAGTCCTTTCAGTAAATAGTTTTTTTACTATAACACAACATTTTGTAATCAAAAACCGCCTTAGTGGGCGGTTTCTACTTTGCTAATAATTCTTTGACAATTTTTGAGACTTCGCCTCCATCGGCTTTTCCTTTTATCTTTGGATTTAAATCTGCCATAACCTTTCCCATATTTTTTATTTCCTTGGCTCTCGTTTTGGCAATGGATTCTGCAACTAATTTTTTAATTTCATCTGGAGACAATTGCTCTGGCAAGTATTTTTTGATAATGTCTATTTCTTTTTGCTCTTTATCTGCTAATTCCTGCCTATTTCCCTTTTCATATAAGGCAATTGAGTCTCTTCTTTTTTTTATTTCAGAAGACAAAACAGATACTGTTTCATCGTCTGACAATTCTGACTCTTTTTGAAGCTCCTCCTCTTTTAATTGCGGTTTTTCTTTCGAGATTTTATATCTTTTTTCTTTTTCTTTTGAATTTATTGAAGCTAAAACCAATCTTAAAACCTCTGCAATCTCTTTATTTCCTTGTTTTAAGGCATCGGTAACTCCTAATTGGATTTGCTGTTTTAACAATGTAGTTGAAAGTTTATAAAGTTTTAAAGTTATAAAGTCCGATAACTTGAAACTTTATAACTTGATAACTTTTAACTGATAGCTATTTTGGCTTTGCCATTTTTTCAGCAATAATCTTTTCTGCTCTCAACTTAACTCTTCTTATGGCTGATCTCTTTTTAGCCAAAGTTGACTTCGCTCTTTTCTTGAATTGTTTTGATCTTAACTCAAGTAAAACACCCGATTGTCTTACAACCTTGGTAAATCTATGAACTAAGTTTTGTGAGTTTTCTTTATCTTTTTTTCTTACTTCTAATACCATAATGCTTTTACTTCGTAAAAGAAACTCTAAATTCTAAACACTAAACTCTAAACACGTTTTGAATTTAAAGTTTGTGATTTATTATTTATTTAGGATTTAGGGTTTCGGATTTAGTGTTTCGCTACTTTATTTTTCATTTCTTGTACGACCTTGTCCAATTTAATTTCTTTTTGCACTCCGTTTTTCATATCTCTTAAAGTGATAAAACTCTCCAACGCCTCCTTTTGCCCGAAAATTAACACCCATCTTATTCCCATTTTATCGGCTGTTTTTAATTGAGCTCTCAAGGAATCCTTTGAAAATGATTCAGCCATGGGAATTTTTGCTTCTCTAAACTCTTCAAATAGTTTTAAGCTTTTTCTTTTTGCCAGTTGGCCCAATTGAGCTAAAAATATTTGTGGCTCTTCTTGGTTTGATTTTGGCTTGTTCTCTCTCAACTTTAGCAAGTTCATTATCCTATCAACTCCGCCAGCGGCTCCTGCAGCAGGAGTATCTCTTCCTCCTAAAGTTTTTATCAACCCATCATATCTGCCTCCGCCAACTAATGACCCCTGCGATTGTCCACTTTCACTTTTTTCCACAATTTCAAATACTGTTTTAGTATAGTAGTCTAATCCCCTTACTAAATAAGGGTTTAAAGAATATGGTAATTCTAACTCGTCTAAAAATTCTAAGACTTCTTTAAAGTGCTTGTGACAATTTTCGCAAAGATGATCAATAATTTGCGGGGCGCCAGCTTTTACTCTTTGGCATTTCTCTTCTTTACAGTCTAAAATTCTCAAGGGATTTTCCCTTAATCGTCTTTGGCAATCAGAACATAGTGAAGACTTTCTCGATTTAAAGTAATTGGTTATTATTTTTTTAAAATATGGCCTGCATTCAGAATCTCCAATTGAGTTTATTTCAATAGCTATATTTTTAAAAGACAGGTCTTTTAAAATATCGTAGCTCATTTGTATAATCTGTCCGTCTAAAGAAGCTCCTTTGTCACCAATAGCTTCAATATCAAACTGAAGCAATTGCCTATATCTTCCAGCTTGCGGTCTCTCATACCTGAAGCAAGGACCAAGCGTCCAAAGTTTTACAGGTTGTGGAAGATTATGCATCCCGTTTTCAATATAAGACCTAGCTATTGAAGGCGTGAATTCTGGTCTTAAAGCCACCATATCCCCTCCCCTTGTCCGGAAAGTGTACATTTCTTTTTCAACAATATCTGTAGTAGCTCCCGTTCCTTTTGAAAAGATTTCAGCATCTTCTAAAATAGGCGTGTCAATTCTCAAAAAACCGTAGTAGTTTACAATTGACTCAACTGATTTTATAACTTTTTTAAGATAAATCTGATCTTCTGGCAAAATATCATGCATGCCAGTTAGTGTTTGAAATTTTAATTTTTTTTCCATAGTTTTAATAATAAATAAAGAAAAAATTAACCCCTTACCAATTTTGCCATCATTAATTTAACAAAAATTTTGACGCTACTTTATGATTTAAGTTTTTACGACGCTGTGGGCGAATAGCCCCAATTTTTAATTTAATAACTTAAATTAAAAATTGTGCGTCGCCATTATATGTTTTGCGAAATTGGTGTGTGGGTTATTCATTTACTTTAGTAGTCAGCTCCAGAAATTAAAGTTATTTGATTAATAGGAAACAATCTAAAAAAAGCTCTCCCAATAATGTCCTCTTTTGGCAAAATACCCCATCTCCTTGAATCATAGGAAAACTGCCTGTTATCCCCAAGAACAAAATACTCGTTCTCGCCCATGGTCATAGTGACATTTCCATCCGTTGCTAAGTCATCAGGCAAATAGCTTTCTTTCAATATAAGACTTTCTTGACCCTTTGAAATTTTCACTTGACCATTTTTAACTTCAACTGTCTCTCCTTCAAGCCCAATAATTCTCTTTATGAACCGCTGCTTGTCGTCTAGAGGATAGCTTAAGACCACAATATCACCCCTTTGAGGTTCATAAAACCTGTATGAAATTTCATCTACTATAAGATAATCTCCAGATTGCAAGTAGGGAATCATGGATTCGCCCTTTACAATAAAAGGCTGGAACAAAAAATATCGTATGGGTAAAACTATAATAGCTGCAATAATAATTACTTTTGCAAACTCCCATATTGCAGAAAGGTATTTTTTCGTAATGTTCTTTTTATTGTTACCTTTTTTGCTTTCAGTTTCTTGGCTTATACTTTGATTTTCCTCCATCATAATGCTTAGATTCTAACATATTTTTTGCGGTATTGCAACATTGTATAAAAAAAGAGAGCCGAGACATTCGTTGCCTCGGCTCATGGGGTGGGAGCAGTCAGGTGACTTTCAAAGAGATGGATCAGCCTGCGAGTTGGGCTGCGAGATTACCACGGCGAACTTCCCGGACTAAACGGTGAATCCAGGATTCGAACCTCCTCCAGCGGATCTTAATCCTGAACTGGATTTGGAAACGCAGCCGGATCAAGGGCAACTGGTACTCAAGGTCGCCATTGAGATTCCTGATTTGGGCGCGGAGATAATCCTCGCGCCTCCTCAAGACTTCTCGGCGACTACACTGAGCCTTTCGTTGGGCCCTTGGTTTGCGGTGGCAACGCTCTGAACTGAAAGTCCTTCCTAACATGATGATCCTTTCATCATAAAAAGACACGCGATGAAAAAGACACAGCCTCTTCTCTGTTCCTTGACGACGACCCCCCCCAGAAAACATTAGGCAAAAGCTGGACTCCGTCCCTGTAAAGAGACATTTTTGAGCCGTTCGTACGCCTCCCGAACGAGAGGAGAGTAATCTTCTTCTAGCCCAAAGTCATCTACGCAAATCCCCTTGGTTTCACTCAAGAGAACTTCGTAGGGGAGACCTAAGGCAAGGCCATTTCGGACACATTCATCGATGAGCTTATCTAGCGCACGTTGACGTTTCTCCAAAACGACCTTCTTGCGAGTTTTCACCCTCGACATGATCTCAGTCCTTTCCTGTGCTTGAGAAGATGCGGAAAAAACACTCCTCCTAGTTCCTTGCCTCTTCCAGTTCTAGCCCCACAGTAAACCATCTACTCCTTTCAGTTTGAAAATGAAATGAACAAAACTAAACCTTCTGTCAATTTTACACCTCCAAAGTATTGTGTCAAGTTTTTTAGGAAGCCGTAGTAAAAAACATAAAAATATAGTATAAAAGTAAAATGGTATTTATAGTTGGTTTAGGAAATCCCGGGGAAAAGCTTGAGAACACAAGACATAATGCGGGCTTTATGACCGTTGATTTTTTTGCCAAAAAAAATGACTTCCCAGAATTTGAGTTGGAAAAAAAATATGAATCCTTAATTTCTAAAAAAGGAAATATTTTAATTGCAAAGCCCCAGACTTTCATGAACAAATCTGGCCTTGCCGTAGGAAAAATAACTAGAAGCTATAAGCTAAAAGCTGAAAGCTTAGTCGTCATCCATGACGACATCGATTTACCTTTAGGAAAAATAAAAATAGCTAAAAACCGAGGATCAGCTGGGCACAAAGGCGTGGAATCTATAATAAAAGTTATCGGAAATAAAAACTTAGTGCGAATAAGGGTGGGCATTGCTCCTTTGAGAGGCAAAGCCAAAGCACCCGAAACTTTTGTAGTTAAAGACTTTGCAGAAGAAGAGCAAAAAATAATCAATAAAACAATAAAGAAAATATCAGAAGCCCTTGATTGCTTTATTGAAAATGGATTAGAAAAAACTATGAATGAATATAACAAATAAAGATTTAGACCAAATTTTAATCGTAAGTATCACCCCCTACTTTTTAGAAAAGCAGGTTTTTTGGTTTCAAGAAAACTTGGAGAAAATCCTGCGATCAACAAAAACCCAAGTATTTTTCCAAGACAACACAATATTTTTAAGGTCCGGCCAAAACTGCAACCTCTCTGAATTTTTAAGAAAGCTTGATGAATTAGGATACGAAAAAGTGTTTAAAGTGCAAGATCCAGGAGAATTTTCACAGCAAGGAGGAGTTGTTGATGTTTTTCCTATTAATTCAAATAACGCCTTAAGATTAGATTTTTTAGGAAATACAATTGAGTCTATATTGCCTCTTGATATTAAAGTCCGAGACGAGGAAAAAGCCAAAGAAGCTTTAAAAAAGAAACTAAAATCCCAAAAACTATTCTCAGACTTAAAAAACTTAAAGTCCGGAGATTATTTGGTGCATTTAGACCACGGCGTCGCAAAATTCACTGGAATAGAAAAAATAAGCGAGGAAAGCTATTACGTTTTAGAATACGCGCAGGACGATAAGTTGTTTGTTCCGATCGGCCTGGAAAGAAAACTTTCACGGTACGTTGGATTTTCAGATCCGACTGTTTCACGCCTGGGGTCGGCAATTTGGCAAAGGACAAAAAGAAAAATCAAAGAAGACGTTGAAAAGTTAGCCAAGGAACTTTTAAATTTATACAGCCAGAAAGAAATAGTTTCAAGAAAGCCGTATTTGTTTGATAGGGAGTCAGAATCACAGCTGAAAGCAGGGTTTTTATATGAAGAAACCCCAGACCAGATTCAGTCGCTTGAGGATATAAAAGGAGACTTTCAAAAAGATAAACCCATGGATAGGATAATTTGCGGAGATGTTGGCTTTGGCAAAACTGAAATAGCCATAAGGGCCTCTCTTTTTTCAGCAATAAATAACTATCAGACTGCTATTATTTGCCCAACAACTATTTTAACACAGCAGCATTTTAATAATTTCAAAAAACGTTTTGAAAACTTCCCTATCAATGTGGCCATGATTTCAAGGCTGCAAACAAAAAAAGAACAGCAAAAAGTTATAGAAGATGTTGCCTTAGGCAAAGTTGATATTTTAATTGGTACCCACCGAATCTTATCAAACGATATTATTTTCAAAAGTCTCCAATTACTAATCATTGACGACGAACAAAGATTTGGTGTAAAGCAAAAAGAAAGATTAAGACAAAAAAATCCCGCATTAGATATTTTAAGCCTGTCAGCAACCCCAATACCAAGAACTATTTATTTAGCATTATCCTCATTCAAAAATATCAGCTTAATGCAGACTCCCCCGCAGGGTAGAGAGGCAATTAGCACAAAAATTTTGCCGTATAATTCTGAAAAAATAAAAGATGCCATAAACTTTGAGTTAGCAAGGAGCGGCCAGGTTTATTTTTTGCACAATAGAGTAGAAACTATTGAAAGAACAAAGGAAAGATTAGAGAAGTTAGTACCAACTGCAATCTTCTCCTCAATCCATGGCAGAATGCAAGAAAAGGAATTAATTAAAATCATGGACGACTTTGTAAATGGCAAAACAAATATTTTAGTTGCCACCACTATCATTGAAAATGGACTTGACCTACCTAATGTAAACACTATCATAATAGAGGATGCTTCTCGTTTGGGTTTATCGCAGGCATATCAAATTAGAGGCAGAGTTGGTAGGTCTCATATTAAAAGTTTTGCTTATTTATTTTATCCTAAAAAACTGACTGATCTTGCAAAAGAGAGGTTAAGCGCTTTGAGCCAAGCTACGGAATTAGGAGCAGGATATCATATTGCAATAAAGGATTTGGAAATAAGAGGAGCTGGAAATATTTTAGGCAAAGAACAATCCGGCTCAATAAATAAAATCGGATTAAATCTATACTGTCAGATGTTAGCCGAATCGGTAGAGAAAATGAGAAATTAAATAGTTTGTGCTATTATTTATTCATGGAAGAAATTAAACAAGTAAAAATTACCGATGAAAATTACCCCGAATCTTTGAAAAAAA
>Ga0137429_1000953_pt1 | contig 10109 bp, 7 predicted proteins | sample EasRivERMZT736_2_FD_102304 | JGI IMG/M metagenome (GOLD analysis project Ga0137429, IMG submission 102304) | Soil microbial communities from meander-bound floodplain in the East River, Colorado, USA - East River MetaG ERMZT736_2 | ecosystem: Environmental > Terrestrial > Soil > Floodplain ...
ACTTGACTTCACCGGCGTCGCGCCAGGTCCTCTACTACCTGGTCGCGTCACTGAACCCCTGCGGCAACAGCGGGGTCGGCACTGCCAGTAACGGCCAGCCACGGCCGGCCCCCGGGGCCTGCAACTAGAGACGGCCCGAGCGCTGCGTACCGGGCTGCGGCCGTCCGCGGGGCGGTTGGCGTTCGTGCGCACGCCCGCGGGGCTCCCAGGGACGCGCGCACCACGCCACGAGTCAACGCCAGCCGACCCACCACGCGAGACGATGGAATGGCAGCGTCGCCGCCGCGCGCCGCCTGATCGCGGTGGCCAGGGCCCGGAAACGCAGACGATCGCCGCCGGCGTAGTCGAGCAGGAAGCGGGCGCGCGTCGTCCAACCGACGCGGGCCGCGGCGGGAGACTTCTCGAGCGAGCGCAGGAGGCGCGTCAGGTTCGCCGCGCGATCGCCGTCGCTCAGCCGCAACGGGAAGCGCGAGCGATCGAGGTCCAGGACGAACCCCTCCGGGCCCGCCTCCGTCTCCGCCAGCATGACGTTGCGGAGGTTGAGATCGGCGTGTTTGAGGCCCCCCTCGTGCATCTCCCGGATCGCCTGCGCGGCCGCGGCCAGTGCCTGGCGCCGCGAGGGGCCGGGAAGCTCCACGCACAGGACGTCCTCGAGACTCCGGCTCCCCGGGACGCGCACCGTGGCGAGGAACAGCCGCCTCCAGAATCCCGGCGTCCAGGCGGCGAAGGCGACCTCCGGCACGGGGACGCCCCGCTCGCGCGCGCGCTGGGTCACGCGCAACTCCTTCAGCACCCGCTCGGGCCCCAGGAACCGCTCGCGGTTCACCCGGCTGAGCATCCCACCGTGGAGGATCTGCTTCAGCACCAGCTCGTCACCGGGCATTTCCTCCGGTGCCGGCACGGTGAAGATCCGCCCCCGGCCGCCGCGCGCGCCCGAGGCGATCATGTCCTCGATCGTGAAGAGGTCGGTGAGCCCCATCTCCCGGAGCCGCTCGACGTCCCCCGCGCGGCAGACGAAGGTCATGTCCTCGGTCCGGTGCCGCTCGTAGCCGGGCGGCAGAGCGCTCATCGCACCGTGGCGGCGTCGGACAGCGACGCATACACATGCTCGGTCTTCGTGATCATCCGCTCCATCGAGAAATCCCGCGCCCGCTCGCGTCCCGCGTCCCCCATGGCGTCCCGAAGCTGGGAGTCCTCGATCAGCAGCCGCAGCGCGGCCTGCAACGCCTTGGCGCTGCCGGGCGAGATGAGGAGTCCCTGCTTGCCGTCCTCGAGGATCTCGCGCACCCCTCCGATGTCGGTCGCGATCACCGGCACCCCGGCGGCCATCGCCTCCTTCACCGTGGCGGGGGAGCCTTCGCCAGCCACGGACGGCAGCACCGCGAGGTTGAAGGCGGTCGTCACCTGGGGTACGTCGTCCCGAAAGCCGGTCAAGTGGATCCGGTCGCCGATGCCAAGGCCGCGCGCCTCGTCGAGAAGGCGTCCCTGGAGCTCCCCCTCACCCACCAAGGCGACGTGCAACTGCGGCAGGTCCGGCGCCAGGGCCGCCACCGCTGCGAGCAGGAGCAGGTGCCCCTTCTGCGCGGCGAGCGCGCCGACGCAGCCGACCAGGAAGTCGCTCGACGTGAGCCCGAGCTCGCGGCGGAACTCCTCCCCGCCGGTCGCCGAGGCGAAGCGGCTCAGGTCGATGCCGCTGTGGACCACCGAGATCCGCTCGCTCGGAATGCCGGCGGCGATGAGATCCGTCCGGATCGATCCCGAGACAGCGATCAGACGATCGAGGCGCAGCGTGAACTTCAGCCGGAAGAACGGGTTCCTCCGGGTGGGAAACGAGGTGCGGCGCGTGGCGACGGCGGGAGGGTGGCGGCTCAGGGTGCGCGCCCAGGTCCCGAGCGTGACCGCGTGCGAGGTGTGGTAGTGGACGACGTCCGGGCGCTCGGAGCGGAGCAGGCCGGCCAGCCAGATCGACGCCCCCGCGTCGAACTCGCCGCGCATCGTGTGCTCCCGGACATCGAGGCCGCGGTCGAGCGCGCGTTCCCCCAGCCCAGATCCCGGCGGCACGGCGAGCACGCAGCGGTGCCCGCGCCCCGCCAGCCCCTCGGCGAGGAACAGATTCTGGATCTCGCCGCCGCGGTACCCGAGCTCGGTGTTCACGTGCAGCACCGTGAGGGGTTTCATCCGCTGTGCCCTGCCTTGGGAACGAGGGTGGCGTCGCGCCGCCCGGCGCGGCCGTCGAGCCCCAGCTCCCAGAGCTTCGCGTACTTGTTGAATACCGAGTAGAACGACAGGAGCGAAACCGCCAGTCCGCAGACTCCGTCGAGGAAGCCGAGCCGCACGCCGTACATCTTCACGAACCGGCCGAACGGGTGGCCGACCAGATGATAGACCGTCGCGCGCCGGCCGTCCGTGTAGGCCTGGCTCGCGCCCCAGTCGGTGTAGCGCCGGAACTTCGGCCAGTACTGATCGACGCTGCGGTAGGTGAAGTGGAGCAGCGGGTGCCGCAACTCGCGGACCTCTCCCTGCACCTCGACCTCCGCGTGGACCTCGAGCTCCTGGTAGCGGGCGCGATCCCGATCGAACAGGCGCAGGACGCGGTCCCGGTCCCAGCCGCAGTGCCGGATGCGCCGGCCGAGAAAGTGGTTGACCCGCCGCACGACGTACCCCGCTGCGGCCGGCTCCGCGGCCAGGGTGTCGCGCACCTCGGCCGCCAGCTCCGGCGTGAACCGCTCGTCGGCGTCGAGGACCATCGCCCAGCGATGCGCGGTCTGCGGCAGCGCCCAGTTCTTCTGGGCGGCCGAGTTCCGGTACTCGTGGACGAGGACGCGCGCGCCGCGGCGGCGCGCGAGCTCCGCGGTGCCGTCGGTCGAGAACGAGTCGACCACGAGGATCTCGTCCGCCCAGGAGGCGGAGTCGATCGCGGCATCCAGATTGGAAGCCTCGTTGAAGGCGGGGATGAGCACGGAGAGTGGCGGCCCGCCGCGCGACGGCGCTGCGAGCGGCCCGGGAGCCGCAGGGAGGGGCTCCGCGGCCAGGCCGCGCTCCCACAGTCGCACCTGGCGGGTAAAGGCCGAGAAGGCGGACATCAGCGCCAGCACCAGCCCGTGCCGGCCATCGATGAATCCGCCGCGCAGGATCCACATCCGCACCAGCACCCCCGCCGGGCGGAGCAACAACGCCGGCCCGCCGGCGCGCCCCCCGCGCGCGAAGTCCTCCTCGCTCTTCAGCCGGGCGTAGACCTCGAGCTTGTCCCAGTACGCCGCGAGGGTCGGATACGGATGATGCTCGATCGGCGTGGCGAGGCGGCCGACGCGGCCGGAGACGCGAGGGTGCTCGTGCACCGCCCCCTCCCAGCGCGCCGCATCGCGGCGCAGCAGGCGGACCACCTGGTCGCTCGCCCAGCCGGCGCCCCGCATTCGTCTTCCGAGAAAGTAGTTCCGGCGCGGGATGGCGAAGGCGGCACAGCCGCCGTCGCTCGCGACGCGCGCCCGGATCTCCTGCCCGAGGGCCTCGGGGACCTCCTCGTCCGAGTCGATGAACACCACCCACGGGGAGCGCGCCTGCTCCTGGGCCCAGTTGCGCTGGGCGTCGAAGCGGTCGAGCCGGCGGGAAAGCACCCGCGCGCCGGCTGCCACGGCGATGTCGCGGGTGCGATCCGCGCTCCCGTCGTCCACCACGAGGATCTCGTCCGCGAAGCGGAGGCGCTCGAGGCAGCGGGGGAGCATGGGCGCGCAGTCGCGCGCCAGGACGATTGCGGTGAGGCGTGGAGGCGGGACGGGGCTCATCGCAGCGCGGGTCAGGCGGCGTGCCGCTTGCCGAACAGCGCGGCGATCCCGATGCTCAGAAGATAGAGGCAGATCATCGGCGCGGCGAACAGCGTCTGCGTGAGCATGTCCGGCGTGGGAGTGAGCACCGCCGCGACGATGAAGATGATCAGCACCGCGTACTTCAGCTTCTGCAGCAGGAAGGAGGCGGTCACGATCCCTACCCGCGCGAGGAAGAGCGTCACGATCGGCATCTCGAACACGAACCCCATGCCGAGCAGGATCTTCCCCTCGAATCCCAGCAGCTCGCGCGCCGTGAGGACCGGCTCGAAATCCCAGTCCAGCCCCTGTTGGATGAAGAACTCGCAGGCGGGCGGCAGGACCACGAGATACGCAAAGGCGCCGCCGCCGATGAAGAAAAGCGACGAGCAGAGGATGAACGGGATCGCCAGCCGCCGCTCGCGAGGATAGAGGGCGGGCGCGATGAACAGCCAGACCTCCATCAGGACCAGGGGAGCGGCGAGGAAGATCGCCACCACCAGCGCCACCCACATGTAGAGCATGAACGGATCGGTCAGGCGCGTGTAGGCGAGCTTCTCGCCGGGCGGCAGGTAGCGCGTCACCGGATCGACCAGCAACGTGTAGGCGTCGCGCGCCAGGAACAGGCCGGCGACGAAGGCCAGCCCCATCCAGAGGACCGACCGGATCAGGCGGCGCCGCAGTTCCTCGAGGTGCTGGAGGAACGTCATGGGGCCGGGAGGCCTGGCGGTCATCCGGTCTTGGGCTGGTCGCTGGCGGGGGGTGGCGGCGGCTCAGCCGTTGCGGCCCCGTGAATGGCGTCGGTCACCTCGCGCGCCGCGTTCTGGACCTCGCCGACAATCGACCTCCCATCCTCGGAGGCGATCTCCTTCTCGAGGGTGGTCTTGAACTCTGCACCCGCCTTGCGAAACTCGGCCAGGCCGCGCCCCAGCGAGCGGCCCAACTCCGGGAGCTTGCGCGGCCCGAAGATGAGCAGCGCAATGACCAGGATGAGAATCAGCTCGGTGCCGCCGATCGATCCGAACACCGCTCTCCCCCCGCGCCGGGGCCGCCGGCTTCTTCCAGCGCTGCAATGGTTTACAGCCGACATTATGGCGAGCGGCCGGGCGCGAAAGCAAGCGGGGCGGGGCCTCCATAGGGGGGCGGGTGGCGGGCCTCCTTCGCGGGGCCCGGGGGGTTGCGGACGGGGACCGGGCGGCGCAAGCCGCGCTTCTGAGGCCAAATCCTGCTCCCAAGCGGCTTTACAAGGGGGGGAGGGATGCCTATATTCTCCTCAACCTACCCCACCCAGCATGCCCCCCAACCTCCGGGAGCGGCGCCCGGAGGGGTGAACGGGAGCGTTCCGTGCGGCAGTCCGGCAAGTGGCTTCTGGCCGTTGGGTTCACCAGCGTCGCGGCGACCGTCTGGATGACCAGCCGCGCCCCCGCGGCGCAGCCGGATGCGGAACAGGAGCGCCTCAAGACCTTCGCGCAGATCCTCGATCTGGTCGAGACCCGCTACGTCGAGGAGGTCCCCTCGGAGAAGCTGATGGAGGGGGCGATCCGCGGCATGCTGCGCACGCTTGACCCCCACTCGAACTATCTCGACACCCGTTCCTACAAGGAGATGCGCGAGGAGCAGCGCGGCTCGTTTTCCGGGCTCGGGATCGTGATCTCGCTGCGCGGTGATGAGAATGCGCTCACGGTTATCTCGCCGATCGAGGGGACGCCCGCCTTCCGTGCCGGGATCCGCGCGGGAGACGTCATCGCCGAGATCGAGGGGCAGGACACGATCGGGATGTCGATCGACGACGCCCTCGCCAAGCTGCGCGGCCCCAAGGGAACGCAGGTCTCGTTCAAGATCCGGCGCGAGGGGGAGGCGGAGCTGTCCGCGTACACCCTCAAGCGCGACGACATCCCGACGAACTCGATCCAGTACGCGTATTTGATCCGCCCGGACACCGGCTACATCCGGATCAAGAACTTCACGCAGACCACGGATCGCGAGCTCGGGGAGCGGATCGACGACCTGAAGACCCAGGGGATGACCAAGCTGGTGCTCGACCTGCGGTGGAATCCGGGGGGGCTGCTCGACCAGGCGGTCAAGGTGTCGAGCCGCTTCCTCAAGCAGGGAGACGAGATCGTCCTCACCAAGGGTCGCACCGAGCGGGCGAACGACGAGTTCCGCGTCACCACCCAGGGGAGCACGCTCGACCTGCCGATGGTCGTCCTGGTCAACCGGGGGAGCGCGAGCGCCTCGGAGATCGTCAGCGGTGCCATCCAGGATCACGACCGCGGGCTCGTCGTCGGGGAGACCTCGTGGGGGAAGGGCTTGGTGCAGACGGTCTACACGCTCTCCCAGGATGCCGCCCTCGCGCTGACCACGGCGCGCTACTACACGCCGAGCGGCCGGCTGATCCAGCGCGACTACCGCTCGCTCGAGGACTACTTCTCTCCTGCGGACGACGAGGAGACGGTCTCGACCGAACCGGGGGCCGAAGGGAACGAGGTCCCGCTGGGGGACACGTACTACACCGATGGCGGTCGGAAGGTGTTCGGCGGGGGCGGCATCCACCCCGATGTCCGGGTGGAGCTCGAGGAGCTTACCAAGACGACGGAGCTGCTGGAGCGGAAGTCGGCGTTCTTCGAGTTCGCCACGCGCTACCGCGCGGCGCATCCGGAGGCCCCGGACGAGGCCACGTTCGAAGTCAGCCCTGAGTTGCTCGCGCAGTTCCGCGCCTACCTCGCGGAACGCCAGATCGAGGTGAAGGACGAGGACTTCGCCCAGAACGAGGCGTACGTCCGCCGCGGCATCAAGGCGGAGATCTACTCGAACTACTTCGGGCTGGTGCCGCGCAATCGCGTCCTGGCCGAAGGGGACCGCCAGCTCCAGGAGGCGCTGCGCCTCTTCCCAGAGGCGGAGCGCCTGACCGCGCTGCGCGCCGCGGCCGAGAGCCGCAAGCAGCCCGCCGCCGGCGTGCCGAACTAGGGGCCCCACTGCGCCCAACCCGTGGTAGGATGCGCCTCGCCCGATGCGCCTCCCTCGGCGGTTTCTCCCACTAGCCTCCCTCCTCGTCGTCACGATCGTCGCCGTCGCGCTGTTGACGCTCGCCTGGGTCCCCGCGGGACACGTGCTGCTCTGCGGCGACTCCGTCCACTCGGCCGGCCTGAGGCTCGCGCCCCGTTGGCGGCCGCGGGCGCTCATTCCGCTCAGCGCCGATCTCGAGCTGGAGCGCGTCGAGGTCGATCTCGCCGACGGAGGCTTCGGGGCGAGAGTCGGCCTGCATCTGGAGGTGGACCCCGCGACGCTCCGGCTCGACGCCCGCCGGGTCGCGGCCGCCGGAGGGGCGGAGCCGTTCGTCGGGGCGCGGGCGGGGGAGTTCGTCGCCGATCTCGCCCGCCGCGATCCGCGGCGCGATCCCCTCCTCGCGTCGTTCCGCGCCGAGGCCGGCGCCGCAATCGCCGCCGGGCTGGCCGCGCAGGGGCTCCTCGCCACGGGGGTGACGTTCGAGCCGATCGGCGATGCGGCGCTTGCGTCCCTGCGCGGGAGGATCGCGCAGGGGCTCGCGCGACGCACCGATCGCAAGGTTGTCGTCATCGGCGTCGACGCCGCGGACTGGCAGCTCGCCGATCCGCTGCTGCGCCAGGGGAAGCTGCCGGCGCTCGCCTCCCTCGTGGCGCGCGGCCTGCGCGCCGACCTCCGCGCCGCCGACCCGATGCTCTCCCCGCTCCTGTGGACCACCGCCGCCACCGGCAAGCCTCCGGAGGAGCACGGGATCGTGGACTTCCTGCTCGTCGATCCCGACACCGGTAAGCGCGTGCCGATGTCGAGCCGCTTCCGGAAGGTGCGCGCGCTCTGGAACATCCTCGGCGACTTCGGCCTGCGATCCGACATCGTCGCGTGGTGGGCGACCTGGCCGGCGGAGACGATCGCGGGCACGCTGGTGTCCGACCGCGTGTCCTACTCGCTGTTCGCGGGGATTGCCGCGGGGCTCGACGCGGGGGGAGCCGGGCTGACCTTCCCGCCCGGTTACCTCGAGGAGGTGCGGGGAAAGCTGGTCTCTCCCGACCAGATCTCCTTCGCGGAGGCGCACCGCTTCCTCGCGATCGACGAGGCGGGGTTCGAACGCGGGCGGGAGCTGCTCGGCAAGCCCCCGGCCACTCCTCCCGAGAATCCGGTGGTGGCGCTCTGCCGCACGCTGGCGGCGGCGCGCTCGTATCACGCCATCGCGCTAGACCTGCTCGACCGCGGCCAGCCCGATCTGCTGGCGGTCTACTACGAGGGAATCGACCAGATCGGCCACCGCTTCATGCACTACGTCCCACCGCAGATGGACCTGGCGACGCCTGAGGAGACGCAGGCGTACGGGGGCGCGGTCGAGGCGTACTACCGGTATCAGGATGGGCTGCTCGGCGAGCTGGTGCGCCGGGCCGACCCGGGCACGGTCTTCCTGGTGCTATCCGATCACGGGTTCCGCAACGGCTCCGACCGCCCGCGTGAGTTTCCGCCGTACGTGAACGAGAAGCCCGGGTTGTGGCATCGCCGCTACGGTCTTTTCGTGCTCGCCGGCCCGGGGCTTCCGCAAGGCTCGCTCGACACCGTGACGCTCCTCGACATCACCCCTACCATCCTCGACCTCCTCGGGCTGCCGCGCGCCGAGGACATGCGTGGGCGTTCGCTGCTCGACCAGTTTCGCACCGGAGGCGCCGGCGGGTCGCAGCCCTCGGTCGCCAGCTACGAGGGGATCGGTGAGCGTTCGCAGGCGCCCGCGGGGGGGGCGGGTGGAGCGGTCGAGGAGGAACTGCTGCGGGAGCTGACCGCGCTCGGGTACGTGGGCGGCGGATCTCCGGCGGGAGCGGGTGGGGAGGGGGGCTCCGTCCCCGCCGCCGCGCCGGCGGGCGAGGCGGTTACCGCGAACTACCACCTCAACCTCGCCTCGATCCTGGCGCAGCAGGGGAAGTTCGAGGAGGCGGAGGGGGAGGTCCGGGTCGCGCTCGAACTGGGGCCGAGCGCGGACGCCTACCGGATCCTCTCCGAGCTGCTCGAGAAGCAGGGGGACCGCGACGGCGCGATCGGCGCGATCCGACAGGCCCTGGCGGCGGGCGGCGCCACGGAGCACAAGCGCGGCCCCGGTGACGCCGGACGCCTGCGGCTCGTCGGGTTGCTCCTCGATGCGGGCAGGACCGCGGAGGCGGCGCAGGAGGCGAACGGGGAGTTCGACGCCGTGGAGATCCGCCTGACCGCCCAGGGGCTGCTGCTCGAGAAGGAGGGTCGTCGCGAGGAGGCCGCGGATCTCTATCGCCAGGCGCTCGCCACCCGGCCGGTGCTGACGGCGGCGCTGGAGCGGCTCTACCGGCTGCTGCCGCCGCAGGCCGTCCCGTCGCTCGAGCCGATCGTCCGTCGCGGGCTGGCGGAGAACGACGGCCTCGCGCCGTACCATAACGTGCTCGGGGTGATCCTGAAGCGCGGAGGGGATCTCGACGGCGCGATCGCCGAGTACAGGCGCGCGTTGGCGCTCGACCCCGACCAGATCGACTACCTCGCGAACCTCGGTGCCGCGCTGATGGTTCGCAACGACCTCCCCGGCGCTCTCGACGTGCTGGAGCGAGCCCGGCGGAAGGACCCCGCGAACGCCGATGTCTGGTTGAACCTCGGCTCGGTGCACGGCAAGGCCGGGAGGGCGGGGGAGTCGCTGGCCGCGTTCCGCAAGGCTCGCGAGCTGGGGGCGAGCGGCCCGGGGCTCGAGGTCGGGACCGCGCTGGCGCATCTGCAGCTCGGGGAGACGGCGGAGGCGCGGCGGGTGCTGGCGGAGGCGCGGCAGCGGTACCCGCAGGATCGATCGCTTCGCGAGCTGGAGACGACCCTGCCGCGTTAGCGAAGGGCGGAGGTAGTGGCTGATGCCGTCCGGACGCTCGAGACGCAGGCACCTTCCGGCAGACAAAAAAGGGGGGCCCCGGCTGGGGCCCCCCTGAGACCTCATCTGGCGGGCCCGTCGTCCGGAGACGGCGCGCCCGCGGAAAGCCTGCTACGGCAGGCTGTCGCCGTAGCAGTGATTCGTGTCGAACGGCGGGCCCTCGGTGGGACCCACCACGATGCAGATGCTCCCGTTGGCCGCGTTGCACGCGTCCGAGCTTCCGGCCGGCCCCGGCGGGTCGAAGTCGAGACCGAGATCCTCGTTCACGAGCGGTCGCGTGTGGCAGTTCTCAATCCCGCCGGACACGCAGGCGCCGTCCACGATGTTCTTGCCGTTGTTCAGACAGTCGAGCGCACCGATGCACTGCGTGAGCTCGTTCTTCGTGGCCGTGCCGCTGCTGCACCTGCTGTTGCAAA
>Ga0137429_1000954_pt1 | contig 10108 bp, 6 predicted proteins | sample EasRivERMZT736_2_FD_102304 | JGI IMG/M metagenome (GOLD analysis project Ga0137429, IMG submission 102304) | Soil microbial communities from meander-bound floodplain in the East River, Colorado, USA - East River MetaG ERMZT736_2 | ecosystem: Environmental > Terrestrial > Soil > Floodplain ...
ACAGCAGCAGCCGGAACAATTCCCGTCACAGCACGCGCAACCATTGCCGGTGCGCCGAGTCTGGGACTTCGCTAAACCGCACCGCTCGCAGCCGCGCGTCGATTCAGGGCGATCCGCCGGTTGCCCAGCTTCGTTCGCGTCGCGTGCCTGTTCACCCGGGGCCGTGAACTTCTGCGCGAGCAGACATCGCGTATCGCAGGGCTTTGGGTCTCTCTCAGGATCGACTTGAGCCGCCGGTCGTTCCGGCTTGGCAGCCGTAGCGCAACACGGCGCCGCGGCTAAACAGCACAACACGCTTTGCAGCGTGGTCATGAATAATGTCGATGCAACCATCGTATTCTCCTTTGACTATGGTTAATAGAATTACCTGGACCGTCTCGGGATTTGAACCGAGCGGTTTCAAATACGCGCCGGGCGCGATCGACCGCGATGACGATTCGTCAACGCAGGCCGTCGCATCCGGCTTGCGATCCGCTTTCGCGAATCGCACTTCTAGTGGTGTTCAAATGATGAGCCGCCGCCAACTTGACATTACGACAGGGTGCCATGGGTAAGCTCCGCTTGCCCGTGCAAAACTTGAGAACGCACGGGCAAACAAGTTTGCCCATGCCACCCGAGAACGAGCTGAAGTCTCAAGTTTGGAATCACCCGGTCATGGCGGCGCGCGGAATCGGCGCGTCATTTCAGCCAGACGCAAAGAGCGGCCCGGCGCGCGAGGGCACCCGGCACCAGAGCGGACAGGATTTCGGCGGAAAACGGAATCAGCGCCTGGATCGAAAACCACGGCGCCGAATACGAGGCAAACACCGATGATTTGGCTGAAAAATGGATGGTCGAATCGGAGCTCGGCGGGGGGATGCGATCCCGGTCGAGCGGCTCGCAGCATCGAACGTCACAACAAATCTTGCAGAAGTTGTCTTGGCTATCCCGAGACTCTCCACAGCATCTTTTTTGGGGAGTGGAACAGCCCCGTGGAATCGCGCACCCTCGCGGCGTCGAACAGCCGCGCGGGACCGGACAACCTCGCCGGGTCGAACAGCCTCGTGGAACATCGCACCCCGTGGCGACGGCACAGGTTTGTTTGGTCTGCTTGGCTTTGCGCGGCGGCAAACCAGTCTCCGCGCACGAACAGTGCGGGGCCAATTGGGCAAGAACAACGAACCAGACGGGTAGGCGAAGGAACATCAACCTCAAGTATACCTCAAGCCGGGAAGCGGTGAGAAACCAGTGACCGTTTCTTACGTTCCTGTGACGTCGAACTTAGTTGGGAAGATCAACAGGAGGCAACAGAGGAAACGGAGAGGGAGTTATCGGGTTGTTCAGCCCCATTCCCCTCTGTTTTCTACTGTTCGATTTGTTTCGAGGTCATTTGTCGCCCTCCGGTTGGATGACGATACCGTTGTCGTTACGATGCGCGCGGTGGGCGCTCCGCATCCAAGTCCGTTGCTCGATATTGCAAACCTCCGGATCAGCTTTTCGTCCCCACGACATTCGTCACCCGCCGTTGCAGTCGATGGAATCTCCCTCACCATTCCACGAGGTCGCACCGTGGCCCTGGCCGGCGAGAGCGGTTGCGGCAAGAGCGTCACGGCCCTTTCCCTCATGCGCTTGCTCCCCACTCCGCCGGCATGCATCAAGGCTAACCACGTGCGGCTGTACGACGCTCATCGGCCGGCCGATTCGATCGACCTTCTCGATTTGTCCGAACGCGAGATGCGCCGCGTTCGAGGCGGCCGCATCGCCATGATCTTCCAGGAACCGCTTACGTCATTGAACCCGGTCTACACCGTTGGCGAGCAGATCATCGAGGCGATTGTGCTTCATCAATCCCGGCGTGGCCGGGCGGCCCGCCGAACCGCGGCGGATTTGCTGGCCCGCGTCGGCATTCCCGCGCCCGTGCAGCGCCTTACCGACTATCCTCACCAGCTCTCCGGCGGGATGCGCCAACGGGTGATGATCGCCATGGCTCTGGCGTGCCGGCCATCCCTCCTGATCGCCGACGAGCCGACGACGGCGCTCGATGTGAGCATTCAGGCGGAGATCCTCCAACTTTTGCGCGATCTGCAATCCGAGAATGGCATGAGCATGCTGCTCATTACCCACGACCTGGGAGTGGTGGCCGAAGTCGCTCATGAGGTGTACGTGATGTATGCCGGCCGGATCGTTGAACACGCTCCGGCGGACGAACTCCTTCGCACGCCGCTTCACCCGTACACCCGCGGCCTGCTGAATTGCATGCCGCGCTTGTCGCGTCGCGCTGCGCGGCTGGCGGATATCCCCGGCGCCGTCCCCGACCCTCGTCACATGGTGCCTGGCTGCCGATTTCACCCCCGCTGCGACCTAACCCGGGCCCATGCCGCTGACCCGGCACGGATTACCTGGCCATCACTCATCGGATCAAGCGGGCCCCTGCTCCGACGATGTGTTGAGGTCTATGAGAGCGAACCTTCCGGCCAGCCGGTCCTCCGCGAGCTCTCGCCTGGTCATCACGTAGCTTGCTGGGAAGCCACTTGAGGAGGTTGCGACCATAAGAAGTAGCTTGCGTACGAAGCGGCGCGTGGTGTGCAGGCAGATCGCCGATCAATGCTGAGATCGCCCGTGTTAAGCTCGACAACACTGTGAATTGAGTTTCCTTTCATAAAGCCGCTCAAGTTTTTCAGTGCTGCTAGCCGATGTGCGCAAGACCTGCGGATTACCCGGTCCGCGCCATGAGGCGCGGTCGACGCCACGGCGAGCATGGATTTTCGCCGAGGGGTTTATCCGCCAGAAGTTCCGTTCGTCGGGCGGCAGGAGGCGGCCCAACGACACGGTTGAATCAACCTCGCCTCCCTCATGACTTTCGTGAGGGCTAAATGCGGACCATTACCGTCGCCAATCAAAAGGGCGGATGCGGAAAAACAACCATAGCGATCAATCTGGCGGCTTCCCTGGCCCGCGAGGGCCGACGGGTCCTCCTCGTGGACCTCGACCCGCAAGCTCATTGCGCCTTGGGCATGGCCGTTCCCGACGAGCAGCTTGACCTTTCGATCGGCGATTGCCTTATGGGTCAGGCGGAGGGTGAACCGATCGACCTGTCGCGGATCACCTGGCACATTACCCCGAACCTCGATTTGGCGCCTTCTCGTCACAACCTGGCCAACCTTGAACCCAAGTTCGGCACCCGCGAAGACGCGGCCACGCTGCTTTTGGAACTGCTGACGGCCAACGGGTCACCGTACGATTACTGCGTGGTCGATTGCCCCCCGCATTGGGGGCTGTTGATGCGAAACGGTCTGCACGCGGCCGATGAGATCATCATCCCGGTGGATACCGGCTATTTCTCACTCCACGGACTGACCCAACAGTTCGCGTCCATCGAACACCTCACGGAACAAACTGGCCGGAAACACACGGTTCGCATTTTGCCCAATCAATACGACGTGCGAACTAAGCTTGCCCGGGAGATCCTGGCGGAGCTACGAAACCGCTTCAAAGGGCTCGTCTACGAGACCGTCGTTAACTTTAACACCAAGCTCAAGGAGGGGGCCAGCTTCGGACAGCCGATCACCGAATTCGCTCCCAACAGCATGGGTGCCCGCGACTTTCAACGCCTGGCGCAGGAGATCATCGTCAGTCAGCCGTCATCGGCCCCCACCGCTGAGATTTTGCAGCACGTTGAGCGACTTGCCGCCGACGCCGAACGGCTATTGGCCACGACGACGACGCTGGTTGACTCACGGCGGGCGGCTCTTGGAATGACCGAGCGGCCTGGTCCCGCCTCACCGGCCCTGCGGCCGCGCACGCCGATGATTCCACCCGTGGAAGTTCCCTCGATGCCGGTCCCAGCGCCCGCGCCGTCGCCGGCCCCGTTGAATCGAGCCGCCGTTTCTCGCGAACGCGCGGCACAAGTACCAGCCGTCGACACCTTTCCGCCGACACCGACACTGGGCGGCGCATCTTCCCATCGACCGGCCGCGACCAGCGTCGCGGCGCCGCCCGCGGCGCGTGGCGGAAACCCCGTTCGTACCGAGCCACCCAGACGTGGGCCGGCGTCCCCGAGTCCGACCGTCATCGGTCAACCGCCGGCCCACGCATTGTTCACCAACATCACCGCGCCGGCACCAGCCAGTGACGCCGAGATTGACCGCAAAATCGCCGCGATCTACGGGGTTCAACAGCTGGGCGACGTGATCATCTTCCGTGGCCACTATCCCACCGCTGCCGAAGTCCAGCTGGCCGGTGATTTCAACGACTGGATGCCGCACACCACACCTATGCGGCGGCTTTCCAACGGCGACTTCGAGGCCAGGCTACGCCTGCCCCGAGGGCGCTACCGCTATCGGCTGGTCGTCGATGGCCGTTGGCTGCATGACTTCCATAACCCGGCGGTGGAGCAGAACGAATACGGCGAGCTGAACTCCATCGTGGAGATCAGTCAGTGAAAGTCTGATAACTCTCGGGCGAGTCCTCCCCCATGTGTCATAACTTCATACATATAATGACATTTCTGGCTTTGGAGGACGCGACTTCCAGCCCGACAAAACGTACAATTATGGGGCGGATTCCACCAAAGCGGGGCGGGGACGAAGCGGACGCCCGTCGGACGTTCATGGACGCGACGGCGCTGAATTAGGTTGTCGTAGCCTATTTATATAAATAAAGTTATGCGTAAAAACGTCGAGCAAGAATTGTCCGCTCATCAAGCTCCTCGTTGACGCCTTTGTGAAACGCGATTACAATCTCCGCCCATGACCCGAGCCACCATTACCAGACCAAAAGTCAGGCCAAAAACCAAGTTTTCGGCAAGTCACATTAAGACTTTTCGATCTGCAGTTAACTTTTTGGACACCCTGACCAACTACGAGCGGGTCCCATCGTTCCAGTATACGCCGGCAAATTTTGGTCTGGCACGAATGCAGCGAATCATGGCCGCCCTGGGCAACCCCCATCGCGAGTTCAAATCCGCTCATATCGCCGGAACCAAGGGCAAGGGTAGCACGGCGGTGATGCTGGCCGAGATGCTCCGTGGCTGCGGCCTCAAGGTCGGCCTCTATACCTCGCCTCATATTCTCGATATCCGCGAGCGGATCGTGGTCGATGGCCACATGATCTCCGAGGCTGAGTTCGCTCGCATGATCGCGGCGGTCGCCGCCGTTACCCGGCGGGCGAAGGTGCCGAATCCGACTTTCTTCGAGCTGATTACCGCTGCGGCATTCAAGTATTTCGCCGACCGCGAGATCGACATCGCCGTTGTCGAGACCGGCATGGGTGGGCGGCTGGACTCCACGAACGTCGTTTCCCCGGACGTCGTGGGCATCACGAGCATCAGCTACGACCACTTGGCCCAACTCGGACCCGACATTGAGTCCATCGCCCGCGAAAAGGCGGGGATCATCAAGAAAGCGGTCCCGGTGATCAGTGCCCCGCAGCGCGACAATGTCAAGGCCGTTCTTCGCACCGCCGCCGAACATCACGGGTGCACGCTGCGTTTCTCGGACGAGAACACCGAATACAGCTATCGTTTCGAGTTCTCGCGGTCCGTCGGCCGCCACGCGCGGATCTGCTTCACGACGCCGACCAGCAAGTTTGAGCACCTGCACGTGCCGCTTCCGGGCGAGCACCAGGCCATCAACTGCGGCCTGGCCGTGGGGATGCTCGACGCCTTGAAATCCCGAGGGTTCGCCATCGACGACGAAAAAGCCACCGCCGGCCTGGCCAATGTCCGCCTGCCGGGTCGGATGCAGATTATCTCCGAGTCTCCGCGCATTCTCGTGGACGGGGCCCACAACGCCGCCAGCATCGACGCCCTGATGCGGGCCATCGGCCAGAACATCACTTACGACTCCATGGTCGTGATTTTCGGCTGCCAGAAGGACAAGGACATCAACGGCATGATCCGGCGGATCCAGGTCGGAGCCGACAAGGTGATTTTCACGGGCACCGGCTCGCCGCGCTCCGCCGACCCGGTTGAGCTCGCCGCCCTCTACATGGAGCTTTCCGGCAAGATGGCCCAGGTGGCCAAGAGCCTGGAAGACGCCGTTCAGATCGCCCTTGGGGCCGTGGGCCGCGAAGACCTCATCTGCGTGACCGGCTCCTTCTACTTGGTCGCCCAGGCCATGCGCAAGTTCACCGGCAAATCGCTAAACTAAGTCTTGTAGACCGTGGTAGGGCAGGTGGTCCACCTGCCACTCTCGAAGACGGCAGGTCAACGTTCCGTTGATGCGGAACAACGACCTGCCCTACGCTTTGGTCTGGAATAGCCGGGGGAGGCCTGCCGCGCGTTTGGGCGGCCTTCTTCACCAGGCGGTAAGCGTATACATTGAATTCCATGACTTCCAAAGAGATTCGTCAGCAATTCATCGATTACTTCCGCTCGAAAGAGCACGCAATCGTGCCCTCTTCGCCGGTCGTGCCGCATGACGACCCGACGCTGATGTTCACCAACGCCGGGATGAACCAGTTCAAGCCGATTTTTCTGGGCACGGTGGCCCCGAACTCGGAGTTTGCCCGTTTGAAGCGGGCGGCCAACAGCCAGAAGTGCATCCGGGCGGGCGGCAAGCATAACGACCTCGACGACGTGGGACAGGATACTTACCACCACACCTTTTTTGAGATGCTGGGGAACTGGTCCTTCGGTGATTACTTCAAGAAGGAGGCCATCGAGTGGGCGTGGGAGCTGCTGACCAAGGTCTGGGGCATCGATAAGACCCGGCTGCACGCGACGTATTTCCAGGGCGACCTGGCCGAGGGGCTGGAGCCGGACAAAGAAGCCGCGGAACTGTGGCGCACGGTCACCGACATCAACCCGAAACACATCCACCCCGGCAACAAGAAGGACAACTTCTGGGAGATGGGGGACACCGGCCCGTGCGGGCCGTGCAGCGAGGTGCACATCGACCTGACGCCGGACAAATCCGGGCGCGAGCTGGTGAACAAAGGCGACGCCCGGGTGATGGAAATCTGGAACCTGGTGTTCATCCAGTTCAACCGGGGCAGTGACAGCAAATTGACACCATTGCCCGCGAAACACGTGGACACGGGGATGGGGTTCGAGCGGCTGTGCGCGGTGTTGCAGGCCACGCAAGGCGGGCAGCTTCGCCCCGGCGCGCGGGTGAGCAACTATGACACCGACGTGTTCGCGCCGGTTTTTGCGGCCATCCAGAAACGCACCGCCGCGCCGGATTACACGGGGACGTTGCCGGGCGACAGTCGACAATCGACAATCGACAATCGACAATTAATGGTCGATGTGTCATACCGCGTCATCGCCGATCACATTCGCTGCTTGACGTTCGCGCTGACCGACGGAGCGGTTCCGAGCAATGAGGGGCGGGGGTATGTGCTGCGCCGCATTCTCCGCCGCGCGGTTCGCTATGGCCGGCAATACCTGAACATGCACGAGCCGTTCTTGTGCGACCTCGTCGAACCGCTGGTCAATCACATGGGCGATGCGTTTCCAGAATTGCGCTCCGCCCATCGTGGTAAGAACGTCGAACACGTCAAAGAGATTATTCGTGATGAAGAGGCGTCGTTTCTGAAGACATTGGATCGGGGGATCAAGCTGTTTACCGAAGCCGCCGACTTCGCACGTAATCATCATCACGGAAAAATCAGCGGCGAGGATGCGTTCAAACTCCACGATACCTATGGTTTTCCCATTGACCTCACCGAACTAATGGCCGAGGAGGAACGTCTGACCATCGATATTGGTGAATACCAGAGGTTGATGGAGGAAGCCAAGGAACGGGCAAGGTCTGTTGCGAAACAATCGCTTATCAGCAACCTTGAGATTTCCGGTGCTACTCAGTTCAAAGGTTATGAAAATCTGAAAATGCACACAATGGTTGAAGCGATCTTCCGTGATTCGCAAGGGCTAAACTTGCTAAACATGGGTGAGCAGGCTGCCCTTGTAATAGCATCTTCACCATTCTACGCAGAACAAGGAGGCCAAGTCGGTGACACTGGAGTCATTCGTGGCCGGGATGCAAGCTGGGAATTTCAGGTCCTAGATACTAAAAAACTCGGATCCGTGTTCGTACACTACGGCCAATGCAGTCGCGGGCAGATCCGGCGTCCGCTCGGCGGACTTAGATATGGCGAAAGTGCGCTCGAATACAAAGCCGGCGAAATGGATGCTGATGTTTCGGCGCAGGCAACAGCGGAAGTCAACGCGGAGCGTCGAGATGCAATAACAAAAAACCACACGTCCACGCACCTGCTCAACTGGGCGTTGCGGGAGGTGTTGTGTCCGGCGGAGGAGCGGGAGAATCCGCATGTGCAGCAGAAGGGATCACTGGTCGATCCGGAAAAGACGCGCTTCGACTTCTCCCACAACAAGCCGGTGGCGCCCGAAGAACTCGACAAGATCGAATCACTGGTGAACGAACGGATCAAAGCCGGTCTAAAGGTGTATACCAACAGCAACGTCGAAGTCGATCAGGCCAAGGCCCGGCAGATCAACACACTTCGTGCCGTCTTCGGCGAGAAATACCCCGATTACGTTCGCGTCGTCTCCATCGGCGTACCGGTGACCGAGGAAGAAGCGAAGGGCGAGGGACGCGGCGGCACCGAATCGCTCTTGGGCAATCCCAAGAATGCCAAATGGATGAACTATTCCGTCGAGTTCTGCGGCGGGACGCACGTGCACAATACGGAGAAGATTGAGAAGTTTGTCCTCACCCACGAAGAGGGCGTGGCTAAGGGCGTCCGCCGCGTCGTGGGAATCAGCGGAACCGCCGCGAAACAGGCGGAATCGCTTGGCAATCAATTGCTCGCGGAAGTCGATGCACTAGCTGGCAAACCACCGGTGGCACCCGGCAATCAGACCCCCCCCATCCCCCCTTTGGTAAGGGGGGGCGAAGGAACAACCCCCGCGGGCCAATCTCCCCCCCTTGCCAAGGGGGGGCGCGGGGGGGTCGACACGAGCACCGACATTCCCCTCGCCGAACGCCTCTCTAGTTTTCAGCAACGGCTCATCGACGCCGAGATTCCCTTGCGTGTTCGCAACACGATCCGCGACCGGCTGGCCGATCTGCAAAAACTGGTCAAGGAAGAGGGCAAGCAAGCGGCCGCCGCATCCGGTGAAGCGGTTCAGGACGCCGTAGCCAACTTGCTTGCGGCGGCACAGACCGTGGGCGGCGTCACCGTCGTCGTCGGCGAAGTCCCGCCCGCGTCGCCCGACGCCCTGCGCTCGGCCGTCGACTGGGTCCGCAACAAAACCCCGGCCTCGGCCGTGTTGCTGGCCTATGTGAGTGACGGCAAGGTGACACTCATGGCCGGCATGAGCAAAGCGGTCGTCGAGAAGGGCATCAAAGCCGGTGATCTCATCAAGGAAATCACCCCACTGGTCGGCGGCAAAGGCGGCGGCCGACCGGACATGGCCCAAGGCGGCGGGCCCGATGCGGCGGGGGTACCCAATGCGTTGGCTCAAGCGGCTACGTGGGTAAGACAGAAGCTGGCCTAACCACCAAGACACAAAGACACCAAGAAGTCATGTCGATTGCTTCGTGCCTTTGTGTCTTTGTGGTGAATCACATGGGGGGAGACGTTTGCGAACCTCGGCATGGCCACGCAAGCATGGACCATGCCACGCCCATTTGCTCATAGGCCGCTCCATGGCTGTCGCGGTTCTGATCATTCGCCATTCGTCATTCGCAATTCGACATTGCGTTTTACACCCACCCTCTGATCTTGCACGCCTCGGCCACTCGCGACACCGCCACCATGTAGGCGTTGAGGCGGTTGTGGACTTTGGTCTTCTTGGACATCTCGTAGACCGCGCGGAAGGCGTCGGTCATCTTGCGATCAAGCTGGGCGTGTACATCGGCCAGTGACCAATAGTAGTTATACGTGTTCTGCACCTGCTCGAAGTAGGAAACGGTGACGCCGCCGGCGTTGGCCAGGAAATCCGGCAGCACGTACACGCCCTTTTGGAACAGAATCTTATCCGCGTCAGGCGTTGTCGGGCCATTGGCCAGCTCGCATACGAGCTTGGCCTTGATCTTGGCCGCGTTGCGATCGGTGATTACGCCCTCCAGCGCCGCCGGATAGAGAATATCAACTGGAAGCTCCAGCAGGTCTTCGTTAGAAATCGGGTTCGAGCCGGGGAAGTCGGCCACCGAGCCCGTCT
>Ga0137429_1000958_pt1 | contig 10098 bp, 3 predicted proteins | sample EasRivERMZT736_2_FD_102304 | JGI IMG/M metagenome (GOLD analysis project Ga0137429, IMG submission 102304) | Soil microbial communities from meander-bound floodplain in the East River, Colorado, USA - East River MetaG ERMZT736_2 | ecosystem: Environmental > Terrestrial > Soil > Floodplain ...
TGCGCGAAAGGCTGTTCTCCGAGCCGCCGCCCTGTTCGACGATTGGCCGGACGCCGGCGTACGCGCTGCGGATGTCGCCGCGCGTCAGGCCGGAGGTCGGAAAATAGCGGCTGAAACTCGTGAACAGATCGTCGATTTCGTCGGCATCTGGGCGAACGTTGCGAAGATCGCCGGTATAGTTCGATTCGGTGGTGCCCACGATCAGCCGCGTTTCCCAGGGTATGACCCAAAGCGGGCGCAAGTCACGAACGCTGCGGATGACGATCGCATCGTTGCCGAATTCTTTGGGACGCTCCAGGAGAATGTGGCTTCCCTTGATCCATAAGAGCGCCATGAGATCGCCGCCCAGAAGCTGCGTCGTCATCGGTGCCCACGGGCCTGTGGCGTTCACGATGCTCTTCGCCCGGACCGTACATGGAGCGATATCCCGTTCGGAAGAAAGCACTACGGTCCATGCGTCGCGCTCGAATTTCGCGCGTACCAGTGACGTGTAATTGCGGATGGTTACCCCTCCGCTTTGCGCGGTTCGCAAAGTTGCCATGACTAACCGTGCGTCATTAGTCTGCGCGTCCCAAAAGGACACGGCGAAGGGGTGTCCGCGGAGAGTCGGATAGTCCTCCCGAAGCCTGCCGCTGAACATCGAGCCCGATCGCCGTCCGCCGTGATACCATTCGAGGGCACCGTAAAACTGCAACCCGCTCAACGTCAGGAGCCACTTGGGGAATCGGTGCCCGTCGAAGGGGATCACGAATCGCAGCGGAGTGACGAGGTTTGGGGCGAGTTGGTTGAGCAGGCGATCCCGCTCCGTGATCCCTTCCCAGACCAGTCGGAAGTGGCCATGCTCGAGGTAGCGAAGTCCGCCGTGGATGACCTTGGAGGTCAGGTGGCTGGTGCCCGAGGCGAAGTCGTGGGAATCGACCAGCAGGGTCCGCAGACCGCGCATGGCGGCGTCGCGAGCGACCCCGGCCCCGGTGATCCCTCCGCCGAGGATCAGGCAATCAACCTCCGCCGCTGGTGTAGACGACGTGGACATCACCATTGGCCCGTCTGCAAAGCGTCCCCACACGCTAGGGTGCAGGGTTTTGTTCGAGAATCCCTCATCCGGCGGGAGAGGGGATTTATGGGCTCCTGCATACCCACTGACCATTCAACTCAAATCCTCCAGGTCGGCAATATCTTGCGCGCGGCCGGCGGCGCGCTTGTTGGCCCGCAGGTCGGCCAGTGAAATAAACGCGACCTCGATGGCGTCCACGACGAGGGTCTCCCGACGCCGATGACAGACGTCGAAATCGACGCCGGAGATGCTGGTCAGGAGTTCAATCCGCAGCGGCGGGGCGCCCATCCGGATGACCTTGCCCGCAACATCCAGCGGAGCCGACGCAACCAACTCTCTGGAATAGCCGAATTCCTCCAACGCCCGTCGGATGCGAACGACGTTTTCCGGGGATGTCGCGATCCATAGATCCAGGTCGCCCGTGGCGCGGGGGTGTCCGTGGAAGGCGACGGCGTACCCGCCCACCACGAGATAGTCAACGTGCCCCGAGTTGAGCAACGTCAAGAACTTTTTGAAGTCGGTCGGCAGCCGGATCGTAGCCATACATGACCTGTCGCAGAAACTCGAGCGCGGCCAGCCGATCCTCGTGCGTGCTCGTCCGCCAACAGCGACGCCTATCGTCGTCGTCAAGCGTCCCGACGCTGAATGAGTTTCGATCCAGGCTTTGACTCAGGTTTTCCATGACGCCCTTCCGTCATCGCATTTCCGTTTTTCAGTGCTGCAGGATACACTTTCCATTCTCAGGCGGCGCCGGGTTCGCCCGCGCGGGCGATATCGGAGGCCGCAGCGAGGACTTTTTCAAAGGCTTTCGCATATTGGTCGAGCAACGGCCGCTCCGCCGACGGGAACGACGGCAGTTGAATCAAGGTCGCGTTCGCGGTGGTCGTCCGCGGCAAAGCGTCGGGTCGATACGTCGGCAGCGTCTCCCGCGGCAATGACTGCAAACGGGCAATCTCGATGAATCGCCCCTCCGTAAAAACCGGCTGCTGATGCAGCAGCGGGTACTTGGGTTTCACGATCTCGCACCCCTCCGCGCGAAGCGCGGCCACCAGGCGATCCGTCGTCAGACCGGTGCGCGATTCGTCGTTTTGGACGATGAACAAGAAGTACATCCGCTCCACGCCATCGGGCGGCAAGAAGGTGTTGATCCCGAGCTTCTCCAATCGCCGCGAAAGGTATTCGATGTTGGCGTTACGGCGTGCGTTGCGTTCGGCCAAGTAGCGAAATTGCGTCCGCGCAACCGCCGCGGAAAGGGGGGCCATGCGGTGCTTCATGCCGAAACCCGTCCCCGCGAATCGTCTCGCGGGCGTTTGCAGATGGAGGATTCGCTCGAAGTGGCCCAGGCACAAGGCGTGTTCGTGGATTGCGTCGTTGTCGGTGACCAGGATTCCCCCCTCACCGGCGGGGGCCAGCTTGTTGGTTTGAAGACTGAACACCGCGGCATCTCCTAGCGTCCCCACCCACCTGCCTCGATACTTGGCCCCGTGGGCGTGGGAGGCATCTTCAAAGACCTTGAGGCTGTGCCGCTTTGCAATCTTCAACAAGGCATCCATTTTCGACGGCATGCCCCACAGGTGCACGACCACCATAGCCCTGGTTCGAGGGGTGATTCTTCTCTCCACATCATCCGGATCAAGACCGAGTTGATCGGGCTCGCTTTCGCAGAAGACAGGTACAGCCCCACACCATAGAACCGGCATCACCGACGCCCAGTAAGTTGCGGATGGGACAAGTACTTCATCACCGGGCTGAAGTCCGAAAGCGTGCATGGCGGCGAAGATGGCCGAAGTTCCGTTGCAGCAGGCCAAGGCGTGCTTCACTCCAAGCCACGACCGATAATCTGCTTCCAGCCCCTGAGTAATCTCGTGAAGGGAAAGTTCGCCCGAGCGAAGTACATCAGTAACGCTCGCGACATCCTCGTCCGTGATGATTGGCCAGCGAATAGCCTCGTGGCTGTCAAGTGTTACGGCCTTGCTGCCGCCGAGAATCGCCGGACGATCCACAGTCGCCATTGTAACGACCACTTGAAGCCTCCTTTGTCGGGGACTGCCTGTCTGAACCAGTAACCGAAACTCGATTAACCCGTAAGATCGAGTTTGTTAATCCTATAACCCGGGCCCGCACCTCGCAACCCGCATACCTGACCGGAAATCCCCGAACCGCGGCCCGGATGGCCCATGATTTAGTTCCCTAAGTCACTTGTCTGGGTCGAAAGTTGATGCATATGATACTTTATATCGTTCGGACCGAAGATTTGGGGTCGGGGTCTAGGCACGAAAAGGACGGGGACTTAACGCATCTCACCATGCGCACTTATGGTCGTAGTTTTCGCTTGCGCGGACCTTTGCGTCCGCACGAGGTACAAAACGGAGAAGGGTAAAATGGGGTCAGTCATGTTTGGACGTAAGGGTCAACTGTCCGGGGCGGCTGGATTCACACAGGTTGAATTGCTGGTGGTGATCGGAATCATCGCCATGCTCGCGGCGGTGTTGCTGCCGTCGATGGAGAACGCGCCGCGCAGCCTCAAACCGGCGGGGGTACCGCGGCAAGCGAGCGCACCTGCATCGACGACCAGGCCTTCGCAACGCGCGGCGCCGAGCGAACAAAACTCGCCAAACCCGAGTTCGCCGAGCTTTGGCCTCACCCCGGAAAAGCCCAAGAAACGGACGAGTTCCCCGACCGCCGACGTCGGCGCAGCAGGCTCTGCGACTAGTGTGATCGCAGGCGGCTGCACCGGGGATACATGCGCCACCGCGATCAGCGTCCCCGCGCTCCCCTTCAGCACGTCGGGGAATACATGCACCTGCGTCTCGAACTACGACGTTGAAACCGTCAACTGCACTCCCGACGTCGTTTCCGGCCCCGACGTCGTCTACCGCCATACTCCCTCGGCGGATGGATGCATTGACATCACGCTGTGCGGCGGTGGAACCACCTTCGACAGCAAAATCCTTCTCTATCAAAACTCCTGCAGCGCTCCCGTTGATTGCAGCGACGACTGGTGCGGACTGCAATCCGAACTGACGAACGTTTCCGTAGTTGCCGGCAACACCTATTACATCGTCGTGGACGGGTTTGAAGCCGAATGCGGGGATTATCAACTGGAAATCAGCCCATGCGCCGGCCCCTGTGACATCACCTGCGACCGCTGCGCGACCCCCGAAAATGAGCCTAATTGTGGTCTTCCCGTCGACACGTCCAATGTTGGTTGCAACAATCCCGCCAATCCGCTGTTCACTCCCCTCACTTGCGGTGACACGTTTTGTGGGACCGGCGCGAACAACGGCGATATCCGCGACACCGATTGGTACAAGTTGGTTCTCGGTGTCGGCACGACGGTGACCTGGACGGTCGCGGCGGAGTTCCAGGCAGTCGTAGGGGTCATTGAGACGGGCGGCGTCGATAGGTGTCCGGGGAACCCCTTCTTCCGTGTGTCTATGTCTGCGGTCCTGGCACCTTGCACCTCGGGCAGCGTAAGCGGCTTTTTGCCCGCGGGAACGTGGTATCTCGTCGTTACGCCTGATTGGGCAGATCTGGTTCCTTGCGGCGCGGAGTACAACGCCGAACTAACTTGCGGCGGCCCCGCGCCGGAAGCGTGCTGCATGGACGACGGCTCGTGTCAGATAGTGCCAGACGGAGAGTGCGGTTCTACGGGCGGTACGGTGGTTTGCCATTGTCCAGAGGATCAGCGTTGCGTTCCGCCGGGCAACGATTGCTTCAACACGGAGTGCGGACGGACCCTTTTTGATTTTTGCAACGATCCCATTCCCGCGGATTTTTTCGCGCCGGGTTCGGAGCCATTTACGGGAATCATCGTCCTCGGCGGGCAGGACGACGGCTTACCGGATACGGTAGTTCGTCGTTTTGACGCCTTGTTACTGGATGGTCCTCCCGAGACGATTCCGATTGAGTTGGTCCAGCTTAGCCTCTCAAGTTGTGAGCCCATAATGGTGACCAGCAACCAAGCTCCGGCCACATTATGGCGCGTTGACGTAGGCCTGTCTCCCACACCCGTACCGCCGGGTTCCATGACCGTGGCCAAGCAGCACCCCAATGGCGGTGTGTTCACGGCGGAATTCAATGTCTTGCCGCGGTTCACCTTTACCGAAGTGGGAAACACCAACAACGTAAGGGTTTTGGATACAGGAGCGGAGGGAAAACCGCCGGAACTCTTAATCACCGTCGGCGGTGAACCGTGGGTGCATCAACTATCGCCAACGATGGAGCATTCCCCTTGCGGCGTGAACTTCGTTCCGGGCGTGTCGCAGAACCCTCAGACGCTTGAACAGTGCTGCACGGAAACGTGCCATGCCAATCCGGCAGGAGGACACAATCACTGTACGAAACAATGCAACGTCTGCCCAAGAGGCGCCTGTTGCGACCCCCAGAGCGGCACGTGCACGGTAGTCGAAGGGGCCGCGAATTGTCTAGGGCAGTATAAGGGCGACGGCACGAGTTGCGCCGACAGCGACGGCGACGGAATCCCCGATTGGATTGAGAATAACGACTGCTGCCAGTCGAACACCCCTTGCAACATCGCCTCGAACCCCAACGACCCTGACACGGACGGTGACGGGATTCTCGACGGTGAAGAAGTGGCTCAAGGATGCGATCCGTGCGTAGCGGGTTGCAACGCGCCAGTTTGCGAGCCGAACACGACACAGACCGCCTGCAACCCGAAGACGTGCGAGGACGTTTCCGAGGAATGCCTCGTGCGCTGTGGCAAGCTGAATCCGTTTACCGGGGCGGTCACGGTGAACAGTTGTGACTGCCGTCAGCTTAACGAGTGCCATCTTTCGATGCCACAGGTTCCGGGCGTGGTGGCCGGTGCAGGCGGGAATCCGTGCGTGGTCGCGGACAACGGCGGCGGTTCGGTCGATCTGCCGCCCGCGGGCTGCGACTATCTCAGTCCCGACGAAGTGCACAAGATTATTGACGGTCTGCCCGCCGGGACGGAAATCCATTTAGCCCCGATTCACAAGGACTTCATTTGCCACGCGCCGGGGACTCAGAACCCGGTTTGCTCGTTTTCGACGCTCGTGAATTGCGATGAGGCGGGCGGGTCGCTGGGTGGCGAAAAGGAGTGTGCAGAGTCGAAACTTCAGTTGGACCTAAGTGTCCTGAACCCGCCGTGTCCGGGGCCGCTGTGCGGCTGGACCCGATCCATTGTGGTCCCGATGGCCTTTGAGACCCATACGGCGCCGCGAGCGCCAGGCGACCCGGTGCAATCGTTCGACACGGATATGTTCAGGTTGTTTGGGCAGATCATCAACCCTGGTTCCGGCGATCCGGATTTCGATCTCCTCAGGGTCGTTGGCGGTACGGATTTCGGCATGCCCAGCCCGGGTCATACCACCTTGACGAGGTTGCCGGGCGGCCCTCAGTGGGCGGTGGACAGCTTCTTCGACATCACCTACCGGATCGACTTCGTGGGCAAGCCCGGCGGGCACCTGGGCGGCATGTCGGGTTCGACGACGGCGACGATTCGCATGCAGACGGGCTCGCCGTTACGGTGTGAAGGCGGTTGCCCGGCTGGTTTCGTTTGCAAAGAGGACCGCATCGTGAACGCCGACGGCACGATCAACCTGTGCTGCGATTGCGAGCCGCCCGTCTGCGAGGCCGATCCGACGACCGGCGCCTGTCGGCCCAATACCTGCCCGGCCCCGGAGGAGTGCATCGCCAACTGCGCGAAGGTCTCCCAGGTCGGCGGGGCGACGACAGTGACGGCCACGGATTGTCACTGCGACGATCCCCGTACCTGCCAACTCAAGATCGACGCTTCCGGCGCTGTAACCGCCGGACCGGGTGGGCCGTGCGAAGTGGTCGACAATGGCAGCGGCTCGGTCGATCTGCCGCCCGCAGGCTGCGACTACCTCAGTCCGGGCGACGTGCACAAGATCATCGACGGGTTGCCGGCGGGGACGGAGATCCACCTCGCCCCGATCCATAAGGACTTTATTTGCCACAAGGGTCAGCAAGGCGGCGTTTGCTCGTTCCCGCTGGGCGTCGATTGCAGGGAGGACGGCGGCGACTTGGGCGGCGAGAAGGAGTGTTCCGACTCTACGCTTGAGTTCCAACTAACAGGGACCGGTGACCTTTTGGGCTGGAATCGAATCGTGACCATCCCCAATACGAGCTTCGAGACGCACATTGGCAAGAAGAAGCCGTTCGAGCCGGTGCAGTCGTTCCCGACACAAATACACCGTTTGTTCGGGCAGATTTCTAATATCGGTGATCCCGATTTTGATCTCCTACGGTTCGTGGCAGGCAATGATTTTGCTCTGCCCAGCCCGGGCCACACGACTCTGACGCAGTTGCCAAACGGGAACTGGGCCGTGGACAGCTTCTTCGACATTACGTACCGGATCGACTTTGTGGGGAATCCGGCGAGTCCCCGTCTTGCCGGCAGGTCGGGTTCAACAACCGGGACGATACGGATGTCGACTAACGCACCGTTCAAGTGCACGAATACCTGCCCGGCAGGCCAGGTCTGCGTGCAGACGACGGCGCAGCCAGCGCCCCCGGATGGGACGATGACGGTGTGCTGCGAGTGCGTTCCCACGGAGGCTTGCTGTCTGCCCAACGAACAGTGTCGTGATGCGCTGCCCGACGATTGCCGCAAGGCCGGCGGGCGCCCACAGGGTCCAGGCACGACGTGTGTCGACTTCGTCTGCGTGCAGCCGACGGTCGTGAAGTGGGAGTCCGTTTTGACGCACAGCCGACCACCACCTGGTGTCGACCTGGGACCGGTGGGCCTGGAAATCCCGGACGACGGGAGCTTCTCCGAGCCGCGTAGCGCGATTCGCAAGATTGTCGTGACATTCGACCTTCCGATCGACCCGACCACGGCCACGCCGGATAGCGTCAACATCTGCGGGCTCAAGCCGGGCGTCACGCCTGGGACCTTTGTGCCCGTTGACCTGAGTGGCATCGTCATTACGGTGAAAACATCGGATGGCGACACGAAGTTGGTGATCAATTTCGAGCCGGGGCTGCCCGATTTCGCTCGATACCTCATTGTCCTAAAAGGGATCTGGGGGCCTGGTGGGCCGTTGAAGCCGGGCAGCGGCGGATTGTCGCGCATCCTAACGGCGCTGCGCGGTGATGCGCGGATGGATCTGCGGGTCAACTCCACGGATGTGGGGGCTGCGCGATTCCTCGTGGGCACCACCGATCCCATTGATCCGACGATCCCGATTGAGGTTCGTTGCGATGTGTCCCTAGATGCTCGGATCAACTCGACGGATGTCGGTGGCATCCGCAGCCTGATACCCAGCGACGCTCGGAACATTCCGAATCCGGTTTGTCCGTAGCGGTCACGGACCGTAATTCGATGGATTCAGCGATGCCCGCACGACGTCGTGCGGGCATCGCCTTTTTTCTAGGCCGTCAGCCCCAATACCCCTGAGTCTTAGCGCGAGCGTTTAGCCGCAAGGCAAAATCCGCTATGATATTCGTGAGAGGGGACTCACGGGCTTCGTGGCGGATCGATTCACCTTGCGTTCCCAGCCGATATGCGGTTGTGAATACTCCGTCAGGCCCAGAATTCATTAGTGTTGGGCCGAGGACGACGCCGGTCGGCCGTGGTTCGGTGGGACCGCATGGAGCCTATAATTCATCGCATGGTGGTGGTCAAAATGGACGTTAAGGCTCTGAAACGCCCGAATCTTAGGCCGCGATCGTCAGCCGCAACGTCCTTGAGCGTTGCGGCGAGGGGATGGCTTAGCAACGGCTACCTCTGCATGTGCCTGCGCTCCGCTCCGGCAGCAGCTCTCGCGGTGTTCACGGCCGTTTGCGCTAGCCGCGCCGGGGCTCAGGAAGATCTGATCCAAGGTGTGAAGACCGTACGGCGCGTGCCGCTGGGGCTCAATGCGGACGGGGCCCCGATGTTGATCGACACCTCTGCGCCGGTGGTCAATCTCCTGCAACGCGCTGAGGAAGGGATCGCCCGTGCAGATTGGAAACTGGTCATTGACTCGTTACAACGGGTAATCGACGATCCCGAGGGCGCATTGGTCGGTCGAACGTCAGCGCCATCGCCCTTGAGCGATGGAGCGAGCAATCAACCGGAAAGGGCCGGCGACGACCGAATACTCTACGAGTCCGCGCGACGCCAAGCCGCGCGGGTCCTCGCCTCCTTGCCCCCCGAAGGCTTGCGAGCCTATCGACTCTTTTACGACGGACAAGCCAAGCGGCTGCTCGATCGGGCGCGAGCGGGGCACGACCCCACCGCTCTGCGGCTGATCGCCAGTCGATACTTGATGACTCAATACGGCGACGATGCGTCGGACCTTCTGGCGTCGTGGGCACTGGATGAGGGCCGACCGGGAGAGGCGCTAGCTTTACTCACCGACGTTGTCGAACTGGTTCCCGACCGCGACGTTTCGGACCCGCTCTTGGTCGGCAAACTGGCCGCGGCGTACGCCATGCTCGGTCAGATCGACCAGTCGAGTGCGATCGTCGCAGCATACCAAGGGAAGGTTGACAATCCCGCGAGCATTCCCCATTGGCTAACACGTTTGGGGAGTACACCCGGAGTGACGGGGTGGACCGTGGCCTCGGTGCATGAAGGGACGCAGGCGCCGTATCGACTCGCGCCGCCCATCACGCCAAGCTTGGTGGAAGCCGCACCGTGGTACTATGAACTGCCCGGTACGACTGCCGAGCTTTGGAGGCGCATCTACGACGACGATCCGGCGGCGGCGCTGGTTCTCCCCTCGAGCCAGTTCGTTTCCGACGGGACCCGCTTGTTTGTGCGGATATCGGCCGGCCGCAACCAGAGCGGGAGCGGAGCGGACGCCCGTGCAGGGGTAGCCGTTGTGGCGCTCGACCTCCAGGATCTCATGGTGTCATGGGAATCCTCCCAGCAGCGGCAGGGTCGTGGGGTCCGAGCCGCCCGTGGCGCGCCAGCGCAACGAAACGTCCCCTCTCCCCAACCACCGTCTGAGCAGGTTGAGGACTACATCGGCGGGGCGATCTCCATCGCGCATGGGTTGGTGTTCACCGTGGAACGGGGCGGCGCCGGTAATGGAACGGACGCTCCA
>Ga0137429_1000963_pt1 | contig 10081 bp, 6 predicted proteins | sample EasRivERMZT736_2_FD_102304 | JGI IMG/M metagenome (GOLD analysis project Ga0137429, IMG submission 102304) | Soil microbial communities from meander-bound floodplain in the East River, Colorado, USA - East River MetaG ERMZT736_2 | ecosystem: Environmental > Terrestrial > Soil > Floodplain ...
GAGTTCGAACCACGCACACGCTTCCACCGTCTGCCGGTGCAGCTCTACGACTTCGCGGACGGCTTGTTCATCATCGCCGCCGACAGCGCGCAGGCCGACCTCGCTGGCGCGCAGGTCGTGCGGATCGGACGGCAATCGGCGGCTGACGCCATGACCGCCGTCGCGGGCATCACGTCGCACGAAAGCCCGAACTGGGTGCGCGCTCGCGCGGGTTCCCTGCTCGCGATTCCCGAAGTTCTCGCGGCACTCGGCGCCAGTGACGATCCAATGACAGCCACGTTCGCGGTGCGTCAGAATGGACGCGAACGGACCGTCCAGTTGCGGGGAACGCGCCTGGCTGAAGGGGGCGCTCACGCGGCGGGCGGTTGGGTTCAGACGCGCACGGCGGCCGAAGTACCCCTCTGGCTCCGCCGGCCCGATGCTCCCTTCTGGTTCACCATCCTCCCCGATCGCACGCTGTACATCGGGTACCGCGAGGTGGCGTTCATACACGGCGGCGAGTTGAACGAGGCGTTCTTTCGGCGTGCCTTCGCGGCGGGCGACAGCGCGGGAGTCGAGCGTGTGGTGCTCGACATCCGATCGAACGGCGGCGGCAACAACTTTCTCAACCGCTTCGTCGTGAAGGAGCTCATCCGGCGACCGGCGCTCGATCGACCCGACCGGCTGCTGGTGCTAATCGGGCGGGGCGTCTTTTCCGCGGCGCAGAACCTGGTCAACGAGCTGGATTACTACACGAACGCAACGTTCGTCGGGGAGCCCACCGGCAACGCGCCGAACCAGTACGGCGACGCACGGCTGCTGGTCTTGCCGCGCAGCCAATTCCGGGTGCGCGTCTCCTCGTTGTACTGGCAGGGGCATGTCGCCGCGGACAACCGGCCGGCCTTCACGCCGGACGTCTACGTCGAAATGACTTCCGCCGACTACTTCGCGAACCGAGATCCGGTGCTGGCGACGGCGCTTCGACGCGCCACCGGCCCGGGGCTCGACCGTCAGCTCGCGCCGGACGCCGAACGCGGCGACACCGCAGCCGTTCGCCGGCTGATCGAGGCCTACCGGACCGACCCTGAAAACCGGTACCGCGATCTGCAGGCGGACGTCAACGCCGCCGGGTATCGCCTGTTGCGAGCGGGCCAGATCCCGCCGGCAATTGCGGTCTTTCAGGTAAACGCCGGCCTCTTTCCGCGATCCGCCAATGTGTACGACAGCCTCGGCGAAGCGCTGGAACGCGCGGGGCGTCGCGACGAGGCCGTGGCGTCCTATCGGAAGGCCCTGGAATTGGACCCCAACCAGTTTTCAGCCCGGGACGGCCTCCGGCGCCTGGGCGTCACGCCCTGAGCGAAATGACCCTTGGGCACGTAAAGAGAGTTGTAGCAATGAAGTGGTACGACCCCTAGACCGGGTTTTGCTACATTAGGGACTAGTGGGGCGGTCCAGACGTTCTGGAGCAAAAGCTGCAGAGTTGCACTCGCGACGGGCCCGCACTTAGGCGGACTCAAGAGCACACCGGGCGACACGGGAGACTGGGCACGATGCGCACGACAGGGGTAGTGAAGTGGTTCAATGCTGAGAAGGGGTACGGTTTCATCACGCCGGATGACGGTGGCAAGGATTGTTTCGTGCACTTCTCCGCGATTCAGGGCGGAGGCTTCCGGAAGCTCGAGGAAGGGCAGAAGGTCGAGTTCGAAGTGGGCCAGGGACAGAAGGGTCCGCAGGCCGAGAACGTGACGGCGCTCGACGGTGGTACGGGCGGCGGTGCCAGCGCCGGCGGCGGTGGCGAGCGCGGTGGACGTGAAGGCCGTGGCGGCGGTGGCGGCGGCTACGGTGGTAGTGGCGGAGGCGGAGGTGGTGGCGGCGGCGGCGGTCGCGGCGGACGTGGCGGGCGTGGCGGTGGTGGCCGCGATCGCGAGTACGGCAAGCGCGACGATTATTAGCCAATAGCCGGCTCTCGGCCTTCGGCTCTCGGCTCTCGGCGGTTCATTTCCGTCGGGAGCCGATTGTATTTTGCGGGGTTTTTCATCGAGAGCTGATCAACACCGCTGCGACCATGAACTCGGCTCTCGGCTTTCAGGTAAGAGGCGATTGCGTTTCGGTCTCCCGGTCCCGACAGTTGACCATGGGGAAACTGGAAAAGCTGATCCCGTGGTTCGCCGGAATGATCGCCAGCTACGGCGGCTGGTATCTCGGGGCCCTGAACGGAATGTTCCTCGGCTTCATGCTCTCGATCGTTGGTTTTGGCGTCGGAGTGTACTTCGGCAAGAAGTGGGTGGCCGAGAACCTTTGAGGTCCTGATCGTTCCCTGGCGCCCGAACGCGCAGCTTCGCAACTTCGCCGCATGGCAAGCATCGATCCGATCGTCGCGCTCTTCGTCGTTCTGGGATTCTTTACGGCCTACTACCTCTACGTGGTCGTCAAAGGGCTGAGACAGCGCGCGCAGAGCGAGTCCGTGTCGCCGACGCCAACGCTGTTCGCGACGGGGTTCGTCACGCAGTTCCTCGACACGCTCGGCATCGGCTCCTTCGCGACGACCACGTCGGCCTTCCGCTTCGGGCGTCTCGTGCCGGACGAGCTCATTCCAGGAACGCTCAACGTCTCGTTGACCCTGTCCGCGATCGCACAGACATACCTCTTCACCCGCCTCGTCCCGGTCGAAGCGAAGACGTTGATCCTCATGATCGGCGCCGCCGTGCTGGGCGCGTGGGTCGGCGCGCCCATCGTCGCGCGATGGCCGAGGGCGCGCATCCAGTTCGGCATGGGCACGGCCCTGTTGATCTTCGCGGCGATCCTGCTTGGCGGGATGTTCTCGGTGCTACCGGCGGGCGGCAACGCGCTCGCGCTCACGGGCATGAAATTGATCTTCGCGATCGCGGCGAACTTCATGCTCGGCGCGCTCATGACGCTCGGCATCGGCCTGTACGCGCCCTGCATGATCCTGGTCAGTCTCCTCGGGCTCACGCCGGCGGCGGCATTTCCGATCATGATGGGGTCGTGCGCGTTCCTCATGCCGGTCTCGACCGCCCGGTTCGTGAAGGTCGGTTGTTATCACTCGAAGGCGGTCGTCAGCATCGCGTTGGCCGCCATCCCATCCGTGATCCTGGCCTTCGTGTGGTTCCGAACGCTGCCGCTGCGCGCGGTGCAGTGGCTCGTCCTCGTTGTCGTTGTGTATGCGGCAATCGGATTGATACGGACCGCGTGGCGCGAGCGGTCGGCGGCTAGATCGGGGGCCGCCGAGACGGCACTGGCGTCCTGACGCTCATTGGCCTGTTCGGCGTCTGACTGCTGACAGCGCAGTATTGGCACTCCTGAGCGCCGCACCGATGGCGGAGCGCTGGGTCGCGGTCGCCGGGACGTCCGCCGACTGCAGCGAGTTGAGGAGCGCGCCGAGCAAGGCGAAGGATCCGCGCAACGTTTCGGGGCCTGGTCGCGCGGTGTCGGCCGGCGCTGGCGGCAGGGCGTCGATCGCTTCGCGCAACCTGCGCAGCGTGAAGTACATCGAGTCTGTGAGGGCGTACACCTCGCGCATCGCGGGCGCCGGAGTCTTCACGCGCGGGTCCTGTTTCACCACGATCGGCTGCGTGAACGATTTGCCGTCCACGATCAAACGGACCGTGTAGTTCCCCGGCGCGACCCATGGTGCGCGCGGGGCGGGATACGAGCGACCCGGGACTGCGCTGATCGGGAGTGCCTGTCCGCCCCCGAATCCGCCGCCGACGCCGGCAATGTTCTGATAGTGGACATCCCAGTAGAAGCGATGCAGACCTGCGGACTTCGGCAGCACCGTGGGCTGCTTGTACCAGTACAGGGGCACCGGAGCCGCGCTGGCCGATGGCACGGTCCACGGCAGCGAGTCGTTGCTGGAGTAGTGGCGTACTACGCGCCCGCGCGCGTCGGCAATCTCGAGCCTCACCGAATCCACGGGACTCTGCGGCAACGCAAAGTTGATGGAGGCGCCGTCAGGCGCGTTCTCACCGACCGGCTCCTCCTTGGGCCACGGCATGTCGGTGCTCGTGTTCCAGCGGACGCGGAGCGCCGGCTGCGGCTTGAGAAGGGAGACGCTCGCTGCCCGCACCGCGTCCATCTGCCGTAGCGGCGTGATGTCGTCGAGGATCCAGAAGCTGCGGCCGTGCGTGGCGACGACGATGTCGTCGTCCTTGACGATGAGATCGCGAATGGACGACGCAGGAAGATTCAGCCGCAGCGATTGCCAGCTGTCGCCGTCGTTGAACGAGACGTAGACGCCTTTCTCCGTTGCGGCGTAGAGCAATCCCTTTTTCTTCGGGTCCTCGCGCAGCGCGTTCGCGGGTCCGACGTCGCCGAGGGCGGCAAGCCGAGAGCCGAGAGCTGTCCAGGTTTTCCCGCCGTCATGGGTCCTGAAGAGATGCGGCCGCATGTCGCTCAGCCGCAGCGTGTTCACGGCCGCGTACGCCGTCAGGGGACTGAAGCGCCCCCCATCGATCATGAAGACCTTCCACCACGCACCCATCTCCGGCGGCGTCACGTCGGTCCATGTTCTGCCGCCGTTGGCCGTGGTGTAGATCAATCCATCGTCCGTGCCGAACCAGATGCGCGACGTGTCGAGCGGCGACGGCCCGATCGTGTAGATCACGCCGCGCTGATTCTGTTGCGCCACCGCGAGGTCCCTGTACTTGCCGACGCTGGCGGGGATGTCCCACGTCTTGCGCGTAAGGTCGCCAGCGATCTGCGTCCACGTCTGCCCGCCGTTCGTGGTCTTCCACAGGTAGTTGTTGCCGAACAGCAGCATGCGCTTGTTCGCTTCGGAGAAGACCACGGGCTGGGTGCGCACTTGCCGATACGGGCTCGCTCCGGGCGCGAACTGCATTCCGGCGAGCGGCCCGACTTGTGACACCTGGCCGGTGCGGCGATCGAAGCGCGTGACCGATCGTCCTCCGTAGACCAGATCGGGGTCCATAGGATCTGGAGCGACGTAGCCGTATTCGTCCACGCCGACCGGTAACCAATCGCGGTCCGAGATCGCGCCGTAATTCCCGCGGCTCGAGATGCACACGCTGCCGCTCTCCTGCTGTCCGCTGCACACGCGGTACGGGAACGCGTTGTCGGTCATGACGTGGTAGAACTGCGCCGTGGGCTGGTTGTACCACGAGCTCCACGTCTCGCCGCCGTTCAGCGACACGACCGCGCCCTGATCCGCGGCGAGCAGGATGATGTTGGTGTCGTTCGGGTTGATCCAGCCGCCTTGATAGTCCTCACCACCGGGCGCGCTCTTGAACACCTGCCAGTTTCTTCCGCCGTCGCGCGAGATCCACGAGACGGTGCTCAGCATGATGACCTTGTCGGCATCTTTTGGATCCACCAGCGGCACGGGCAGATCACCGCCGCCGATGCGCCCCGCGGGGCGATTGTCGGTCGTGATGCGCGTCCAGGTCTCGCCGGCGTCGTCGCTTCTATAGATGCCGACCGTGGCCGGCGGCCCGTTGGACGCGACCGACGCGTACAGCCGACTCGTATTGCTTGGCGAGATGGAGAGATTGACCTGATTCGTCGTCGGTGGCAGTCCGTTGGCGAGTTGCCGCCATGTGGTGCCACCGTCGGTGGACTTGAACAGACCGCCACCGGGGCCGACCCACGCCGCGTTCTCCCAGGGACCCTGCCGGTGTTCCCAGAGGTTCGCGTAGATGGTCTGCGGGTTTGACGGGTCGATGTCCACGTCGTTGGCACCGACGTTTTCGTCCTTCTGCAAGACCGGCGTCCAGCTGTTGCCGCCGTTCAGGCTGCGATAGACACCGCGTTCCTTGTTGGGGCCGTACGGGTGGCCGAGCGCGGCGACGAAAACACGGTTGGGGTCGCGCGGATCCACGGCCATACCTGCGATCTGTTGCGCGTCGGTAAGACCGGTGTTCGTCCACGTCTTGCCGGCGTCCGTGGACTTGTAAACGCCGTCACCGACGGAGAGATCGGGGCGCGGGAGCCCTTCCCCACTGCCCACGTAAATGACGTTGGCGTTTGACGGCGCGACGACGATGACGCCCACGGATTGCGTGGGTTGCTCGTCGAAGATCGGATTCCAGGTGCGGCCCGCGTCCGTGGTCTTCCAGACGCCGCCGTTCACCTGCGCCGCGTAGAAGGTGTACGGTTGCGAGGCATGCCCGGCCGCGGCGCGGGTTCTCGAGGCGCGGAACGGGCCGATCGAACGCCAGCGCATTGCAGCGCCAATGTCTCGCGGCAATTCCTGGGCTGCGATGGTGGATCCAATGGCCAGAAGGACGGCAGCGCGATACAACATGGGGTGATCCTAAGACCTTCATCCCGACAGTTCCAGATCACACATTACAGCCTACGCAATGACACCGAGCAGCACCCGAGGATGCCCATGCCCAACACTACGTCTATCCGCGCAGTCGCTACCTGCCTCGTCCTTGCACTTCCGGCTGCGTCCGCGGCACAGGGTACGGCCGCGGACTACGCGCGCGCCGATGGCCTGCGCCGCCGCATCGAAGGTCTCGTGGTCGGGGCGCCGGAGCAGGCCCGATGGATCGATAGCAGCAGCCTGTTCTGGTATCGGAAAACCGCGAAGGCCGGCTTCGACTATGTGATTGTCGACGCAGCCACGCTCGAGAAGCGGGCCGCGTTCGATCAGCAGCGTTTGGCGGCGGCGCTGACTGCGGCGATGCGGCGGACACCGCCCTACACGGCCACGACGCTCCCGGTTAACGCGCTGACGTTTCTCACGGGCGACAGCGTCGAAATGATCGTGGATAGCGCCCGGTGGCACTGCAGTGTCGCGCGATACCAGTGCGCCCGCGTGCCGCGTTCGGACTCGACGCCACGCGGTGGTCTTCGGCAGGGCGGCGGCATTCTCGGCAACCTTGGCACGCCCGACGACCGGCCGCGCGCGTCGCCCGACGGAAAGTGGGAAGCGCTCGTGCGGAACCACAACGTCTATGTGCGGCCCACGGACGCATCGCAGCGGCAGGCGCAGGGGATGATCCTCAGCACCGACGGCTCCGAAGCCGACGCCTACTCGCAGCAAACCATCGTCTGGTCGCCCGATTCGAAGAAGCTGGCCGCGTACCGCGTGCGTCCCGGATTCCGGCGCGAGGTGCACTACGTCGAGTCGTCGCCCGAAGATCAGCTCCAACCCAAGCACTCGACGCTCCTGTACCACAAGCCGGGGGACGTGCTGGACGTCGAGCTTCCCGTGCTATTTGACCTCGCCACGAAGCAGCAGATCGTCGTTGCGAACGCGCTGTTCCCCAATGCGTACGACATGACGCCGCTCGCGTGGCGCAAGGATGGGCGCGCGGTGACGTTCGAGTACAACGAGCGCGGGCATCAGGCCTTCCGCGTCGTCGAGATCGATGCCGCGACCGGCAAGACGCGCGCGATCATCGACGAGCGCATGCCGACGTTCTTCGAGTATTCCGCGAAGCGGTACCGTCTCGATCTCGCCGACGGAAAGGAGATCGTGTGGATGTCAGAGCGCGACGGGTGGAACCACCTGTATCTCTATGACGGTGCAACGGGCAGGGTGAAGAACCAGATCACCAGGGGCCAGTGGCTCGTGCGCGGCGTGCTAAAGGTGGACACCCTCGCACGGCAGATCTACTTCAGCGCCAGCGGTGTGAACGCCGCGAAGGGCGAGGACCCGTACTTCGTCCACTACTACCGCATCAGCTTCGACGGCACCGGCCTCACCACGTTCACGGAGGCGAACGGCACCCACACGGTTTCGTTCTCGCCCGACATGAAGTTCTACGTGGACACGTGGTCGCGCGTGGATCTGCCCGCGGTGTCGCAGCTCCGGCGCACGTCGGATCGCGCGGTGCTGTCCGAGTTGGAGAAAGGGGATCATTCGGCGCTGCTCGCCGCGGGGTGGCGGCCGCCAGAGGTCTTCGTCGCCAAGGCGCGCGACGGCAAAACCGACATCTGGGGCGTCGTCATCCGCCCGACCAACTTCGACTCGACCAGGCGTTACCCGGTGATCGAAAACATCTACGCCGGCCCGCAGGGATCTTTCGTACCCAAGACCTTCAGCACGCAGATCGGAATGCAGTCGCTCGCCGAGCTGGGGTTCATCGTGGTGCAGGTGGACGGCATGGGAACGTCCAACCGGTCCAAGGCATTTCACGACGTCGCGTGGCGCAACCTCGGCGACGCCGGCTTCCCTGATCGCGTCCTGTGGCACAAGGCCGTCGCGGCGAAGTATGCGTACTACGACATCTCGCGCGTCGGCATTTACGGCACGTCGGCCGGCGGACAGAACGCGATGGGCGCGCTGCTGTTTCATCCGGACTTCTACAAGGTGGCGGTGTCCTCGGCGGGGTGTCACGACAACCGCATGGACAAGATCTGGTGGAACGAGCAGTGGATGGGAACGCTCGGACCGCACTACTCGGCGTCATCCAACGTGGACAACGCCGGCAAGCTCCGGGGCCGGCTGCTGCTCGTCGTCGGAGAGCTGGACCGAAACGTGGACCCGTCGTCCACGATGCAGGTGGTGAACGCCCTCATCAAGGCGAACAAGATGTTCGACCTGCTCGTGATACCGGGCGCGGGGCACACGAACGGCGGCCCGTACGGCGAGCGGAAGCGGAACGACTTCTTCGTGCACCACTTATTCGGCGTCGAGCCGCCCGACCGCAACGCCATCGCCGCCGTGGCCGCGACCAGCAGCGATCGGTGAACCACTGATGAGCGTCGTCATCACGGGCGCGAGCAGCGGCATCGGTGCGGCGCTCGCCGAGCTGCTCGCGGCCAGGAGAAAGTCGGTTGTGCTTGTCGCGCGGGGCGCTGATGCGCTGCGAACGGTCGCGGAGCGCTGTGGCGCCAACGCTCTCCCGATCGCCGCCGACGTGACCCGGCGCGAAGACGTGCGACGCATCGTCGCCGAGGCCCTGAAACGGTTCGGGCACATCGACGTGTGGGTGAACAACGTCGGCCAGGGAATCACGCGAGCGCCGTCCCAGCTCACCGACGACGACATCGACGCGATGATGCGCGTCAACGTCAAGTCGGCGCTTTACGGCATGCAGGAAGTCCTGCCGCACTTCAAGGCGCGTAATGCCGGGCACGTGATCAACATCTCCTCGATGCTCGGCCGGATCCCGTACGCCCTCCCACGCACTGCGTATACGGCGGCGAAGCACTTCCTCAACGCGCTCACGGCAAACTTTCGCGACGAGGTCCGCCAGACGCACCCCGGGATTCAGTTTTCGATCGTATCCCCACCGGTGGTTCGCACGAACTTTGGACTCAATGCCGTCTACGGCGGCGTGGACTCGCGTTCGGTGGCCGATTCGCAATCGGCGGAGGACGTCGCCGCCGTGATCGCGGGCGTCATCGAATCCCGGGCGCCGGACGTATATACAAGGCCGGGTTCTCACGAGCGCGTCGTGCGCTACTTCGAATCCGTCGGCGCCGACCCAACAGACTGACTCTCACCGACTGAACATGCTTCGCTTCATCGCAGCTCTGCTCCTGACCTCAACGGCCGCGGCACAGTCCCAATCTCCCAGCGTGCCGCTCCCGCTCAAGCACGCGCCCAAGCCGACAGCAGCCACGATATCCGAGGCCGATCTGATGACGCGCCTCTACATCTTCGCCGACGATTCGATGATGGGGCGGCAGTTCGGGCGCGAAGGCAACATGAAAGGCACCGAGTACATCGCGCGCGAGCTCGCGCGCCTCGGCGTCGAGCCCGGCGGGGACAACGGCACGTACTTCCAGTCGCTGCCGGTCGTCGTCCGCAAGTTCACGGAGCAGTCCACGCTCGCCGTTGACGGCAAACCACTGCAGTGGAACGCGGACGTCGTCGCCGTGCCGGCGCGCGCGCCGAGGCTGTTCACCAGCGCCCAGGTGATCTACGGCGGGGTCGCGGGCGACAGCGTGCGCACGATCACGCGCGAGCAGGCGGCGAGCAAGGTTGTCGTCTTCAAGCCGGCCCCGCCCCCGCCTCCCGGGACAGGCTTTGGCGGTGGCGGTGCCGCCAACCGTGCCGCGGCGCGTTTTCCCGACGCAGCCGCCATCGCGACGGTCGATCTGCAGAATCTCAACGTCAACCAGCGCGCGTTCCTCAACAATCCGGCCGGCGGTATGACGCCTCCCA
>Ga0137429_1000965_pt1 | contig 10072 bp, 12 predicted proteins | sample EasRivERMZT736_2_FD_102304 | JGI IMG/M metagenome (GOLD analysis project Ga0137429, IMG submission 102304) | Soil microbial communities from meander-bound floodplain in the East River, Colorado, USA - East River MetaG ERMZT736_2 | ecosystem: Environmental > Terrestrial > Soil > Floodplain ...
CGGAGCGAAAATCGCGGCGTTCGCGCTTACCGAGCCCGAGGCCGGATCCGACGTGACCGCGATGCAAACGCTGGCGCGTCGCGACGCCAAGGGCTGGCGCCTCGACGGCGAAAAGACGTTCATCTCGAACGCCGGCATCGCGCACCACTATGTCGTGTTCGCGCGGCTCGCGGACACCCCGGACGCCTTTGGCGCGTTCATGGTGGACGCGGACAACGAGGGACTGGCGGTCACCGAGCGTATCGAGACGCTCTCACCGCATCCGCTTGGCACCATCGTGCTGAATGACTGCCGGGTCGGTGAGGACGCCGTGGTCGGGCCGCACGGAAAGGGCCTGCGTGTCGCGCTGGCCACCCTCGACGTCTTTCGGTCGACAGTCGCCGCCGCGGCGCTGGGGTTTGCCCGCCGGGCACTGCGCGAGGCGGTCAGTTACGTCAAGGACCGGCGCATCTTCGGAAAGCCGCTCGCCGAGCATCAGCTGACGCGGGCGAGAATTGCGGAGATGGCGCTCGCGATCGACGCGAGCGCGTTGCTGGTGTACCGGGCCGCGTGGACGCGGGACACGCTGTCCGAGCGCGTCACCCGTGAAGCCGCGATGGCGAAGCTGCACGCCACCGAGAGCGCCCAGCGGGTGATCGACGACGCCGTGCAGTTGCTGGGCGGGCGCGGGGTCGTCGCGGGTGCCGCCGTCGAACAGTTGTACCGGGAGATTCGCGCGCTGCGCATCTACGAAGGCACGAGCGAGATCCAGCGCCTCCTCATCGCGGGAGTCGTCCTCGGTGACTGAGCGGACAGCCCACGTCGATACGTTTTGTCGCGACGCGCTGCCACCGAAATCGCTCTGGCCGGACATGCGCTACGATCGCATCCCGGAGCTGAAATACCCCGCTCGATTGAACTGCGCAGCCGAGCTCCTCGACCGGATGGTGGAGACGGGGCAGAGCGACCGCACCGTCTTCCATTTTCCGGAAGGCCGCTGGACCTACGCACAGCTCCACGAGTACGCAAACCAGCTGGCGCACGTGCTCGTGGACGATCTCGGCCTGGAGCCCGGGAATCGTGTCCTGCTCCGCGGCTACAACGGACCCCGAATGGCGGCGCTGTGGTTCGCCATTCTGAAGGCGGGCGGCGTGGTCGTCTGCACGATGCCGCTGCTCCGGTCGCGCGAACTGACCTTTACCGCCGACAAGGCGCGCATCACGCTGGCACTCAGCGACGAGCGCATCGCCGGAGACTGCGCCAAGGCCATGCAGACCAGAGGCGATGGCTCGCCGCGAGTGGGCGGGCGCTGCGTGACGTTCGGATCGGACGGCGACGGAACGCTGGATCGTCTCATGCGCGGCAAGCCGACGACGTTCAGAAACTGCGACACCGCGGCCGACGATGTTGCGCTCATTGCGTTCACGTCCGGAACCACCGGCGAGGGGAAGGGGACGATGCACTTCCATCGCGACGTCCTGGCGATCTGCGACTGCTTTCCGAGGTATGTGCTGCAGCCGAATGCCGACGATGTGTTCTGCGGCTCGCCGCCCTTCGCGTTCACGTATGGACTCGGTGGGCTGGTGCTGTTCCCGATGCGGGTTGGCGCGAGCGCGTTGTTGCTCGAGCAGGCGACACCACCGCAGCTCCTGGATGGCATCGAGAAGTTTCGCCCGACCATCAGCTTCACGGCGCCCACGGCGTATCGCGCGATGCTCGGTTTGATGAAGGGCAGGGACGTGTCGAGCCTTCGGAACTGCGTGTCGGCCGGAGAGGCGCTGCCGCTGGCGACCTTCGAGGCGTGGGACCGCGCGACCGGGGTCCGCATCATCGACGGCATCGGCGCGACCGAGATGCTGCACATCTTCATCAGCGCGGGCGGGAAGGACATTCGCCCCGGCTCCACGGGCAAGGTCGTTCCCGGCTACGAGGCAGAGGTCCACGACGACGACGGCAAGGCCGTCCCCGACGGCACGATCGGCAGGCTGGCCGTTCGGGGCCCGACCGGATGCCGGTATCTCGACAACCTCGAGCGCCAGCGCGCCTACGTGAGGAACGGATGGAACCTGACCGGTGACTCCTATATTCGCGATGAGCAGGGATATTTCTGGTATCAGGCGCGAACGGACGACATGATCATTTCCGCCGGCTATAACATCTCGGGCCCCGAGGTCGAGAACGTGCTGCTGCTGCATCCCAAGGTGAAGGAGTGCGCTGTCGTTGGCCTTCCGGACGAGGAGCGCGGACAGGCCGTTAGTGCGTTCATCGTCCTGCACGAGGGGGTGAGCGTGTCCGGCGAACTCGCGCAAGAGCTCCAGGGCTTCGTGAAACAGGAGATCGCGCCATACAAATATCCGCGGCGCGTGCAGTTCGTCTCGGAGCTACCCCGGACGGCGACGGGAAAGCTCCAGCGCTACCGGCTTCGTGAGGCGTCCGCATGAGCGATTCGAAACTGATTCACCCTGATGGCTGGATGAAGCCCAGTGGCTACTCGCATGGTGTGAGCGCCAGCGGTCGCGTGGTGGTCACCGCGGGACAGGTCGGATGGAATCCCTCGAACGGCGCGATCGAATCGAATGAAATGGCAGAGCAGGCCGCGCAGGCACTGCGAAATGTCGTGACCCTGCTTCGAGCGGCGGGGGCCGGCCCGGAGCACCTGGTGCGCCTGACCTGGTTCGTCACGGATATGGACGAATACCTGATCTCACGCAAAGCGCTCGGCGCGGCGTATCGCGAGATCCTGGGTCAGAACTTTCCCGCGATGTCCGTGATCGGCGTGAGCGCGCTGGTCGAGAAGCGCGCGAAGGTGGAGATCGAAGCGACGGCGGTGGTGCCGGCCTAGGACCCGAGCGCCTTTTTCAGGATGGCTATCTGGCCACCATGATACGCGTCATGCTCAATGATTCCGTGAACCATGGTCAGCACCGAGTGGTCCTTTCCGGGAACGCGACCGATCAGGTCGGAATCGCCCAGCTTCGCGACATCGGCGGCGAGCTCGCGATGGGCCGTCTTCAGGCGCTCGAGAGTTGCGCGCCACGCCTCAGACGACGAGTCGGGCACCGGCGGCCAGTCTTCCTCGGGTGTGGGATCCGCTTTCGCCGAACCGATGAGCCGCTCCCGCGCGATCTCCGTCCACGCGGTCGCATGGAGCACGAGCTCCCATATGGTATGCGCGCCTGGAATCGCTCGTCTTGCGGCCTGCTCTGCGGTCACGTCGTTGACCAGATCCGCCAGCGCGGACCCGTGCCACATCGGGCCACTCACCGACCGTTCGATGGCTTCCGCGACGCGTTGTCCGCGACTCATGATTTAGCTTTGGCCGATTGTGAAAGACCAGACGATGGTGCCAATGTATCTCTCACGTTTGTTGCTGGCGATCTTCTTCTGAGGCACATTACAGCCTCCTGAACAAGCACTCTCACGGGGAATCCACACCATGTCGGGCACGTCTCAGTCCACCGATCAGCCTTCCGGTCAGGTCATCACTGATGAGAAGGTACTCGAGAGATTATTCCGGGCTCACTACGCGAAGTGGTTGGCGGACGCCAAGGGCAGGCTCGGAGCCGATGCCGGGCCGTCCGCGCCGCGGGTAGTCTCCAAGGCGTTTCACCTGGCCTGGCAGGACCGGAAGCGGTTCCACTCGCAGGAGGAGCTGGACGCCTTCCTTGGCGCGCAGATCCATCACGGCGCCACGCGCGAGATCAGTCGCCGCGCCGGTCTGCACCGTATGGATCACCATGAGGGATTGGGCGGCGCCAAAACGAAGCACGAGACCCACGAGATGACCGTTGACGAAGCGTGGGATCGCCTGCAGCACACGCTGCAAGGCGGCGCCCCGGAGGCCTATCGCGCACGCGCCTCGAGCGCCCGCCACGAGGCTGCGGAACACATGAAGGGGCTCGGGAAGGAACGCAGCTATAAGCCGCTGATCATCGTCGGCGTTGTCGGCGTTGTCCTGGCGTTGGTTGGCGTCTGGTACGTGAGAAAGGTGGGCGAGGACCGCGCGACGACGAACGCGCTTGCCGCGGCCGACGTCCGCAATTACGAGACGAGCTACAGCCAGCAGGTGAACATCACGCTCGACGACGGGACGATCGCTCTCGTTGGGCCGGAGTCGAAGCTGACGGTTCCCAACCGGTTCGGCATCGGACTGCGCGCCGTGAAGGTCGATGGCACCGCGAGCTTCGACGTCAAACAGGTGCAGGAGAAGCCCTTCGAGGTTCGCGTGGGCGACGTCGCCGTGCTCGCTCGCGGAACGGTGTTCGTGGTCCGCAGGTATCGCGATGAAACGAGCGCCATCGTGCACGTCAAGGACGGCAGCGTGGACGTCCGCGTCGGCGAAGTGATTCGCAACGTCGCCAAGGGGACGAGCTTGATGGTATCGAACACCGGAGAGATCAGCGTTCCGTCCGCCGAGCTGGTTGCCGAGGCGGCGTCATGGACGGATGGCACCGTCAGCATCCCGGGCAAGACGCTGCGATACATTCTGCCGCAGCTGAGGCGCTGGTATGGCCTGGACGTCAAGGTTCCGGACGCCACGCTGCTCGATCGGAAGGTGTTCCTCAGCGCCGCGGCCAACTCACCGAAGGAAGCGCTTACGTCGATCGAGAAGAGCGGGGGCGTGAAGTTCTCCTACATCGGCGAGAACATGATCTTCCAGGACACGGCGCCATCGCGCGCCGGGACGACGAAGACGACGAAGACGCGACCTGCCGCCACGAAGACGAAGCGGCCGTAGAAGCTGTCGTTCTGGGCGCAGCGAAGAAATCTACTTTTTCAGCATGAAGAGAGTCGCACGGTTTCTCGCGGTCGCGCTCCTGCTTGTCACGGGATATCAGGGAATCTCCAATGGCATCAGCGAGCTGGGCGAGGGTACGACCGGGCTCCAGCAGTCCGTCACGTTCGCCGTCTTGCTGTACGGCGTGTTCGGTTTTCTGGGTGCCATCGGACTCATCCGGCGTCGCTCCTGGAGCGTGACTGTCGCGGTGGTGTGGGCCGTCGCGGTCGCATGGGCTGGAGCCGTCGCGTCATTCGCGTTCCACGACCCCACGTTGTCACAGCAAGGAACGCTGGCCGGGGTCGCGGGCGCGTTCGTTTCCATTGCGCTGGTCGGTGCCTTCGTGATCTGGGCCGCGCGATCCGCGTCAAGGGTGCCGTTGCCGAATGACAGCGCGCATATTCCCCCGCCATGACCACTGCTCCTGCCGCGCCCGCCCTCAAGCGCACGCCGTTCTACAACATCCACAAGGCGCTGAACGCGAAGATCGTCCCGTTCGCCGGCTATGAGATGCCGGTGCAGTATCCGACAGGCATCACTGCCGAGCACAAAGCCGTGCGCGAGCAGTGCGGATTGTTCGACGTGTCGCACATGGGCGAGTTCGTGATTCGCGGCGACCGCATGGTCGATTTCGTCAACCATGTCACCTCGAACGACGTCGCGGCACTCGCGGACGGTCAGGTGCACTACTCCACGATCCTCTATGAGAATGGCACGATCGTGGACGATTGCCTGGTGTACAAGTTCGCCGATCGCATCGTCATGGTCGTGAACGCGTCGAATCGCGACAAGGACTACGCGCACATCACGCAGCATGCCACGCGCTTCGGCGTGCAGACGGCGGACATCAGCGACGAGATCGCGCTGCTGGCACTGCAGGGACCGATTGCCGAGCAGCTGCTCCAGCCGTTCGTGGACGTGAACCTCTCGCAGATCGACTACTACTGGCACTCGTGGGGCCATGTCGCGGGGATGCACAGCCTCATCTCGAGAACCGGCTATACGGGTGAGGACGGCTTCGAGCTGTATTTCGATCCGCGTTTCGCCGAACCGATCTGGAACCTGTTGATCGGCACCGGAAGGGTGACGCCGGCGGCGCTCGGAGCCCGCGACACGCTTCGGCTCGAGATGGGAATGGCGCTCTACGGCAGCGACATCGACGATACCGTGACGCCGCTCGAGGCCAACCTCGGCTGGCTCACGAAGCTGAACAAGGGGGAGTTCGTCGGGCGTGACGCGCTCGTGAAGCAGAAAGAGCAGGGTCTGCCTCGCAAGCTCGTCGGCTTCACGGTGAATGACGGGCGCTCGATCGCGCGCCACGGCTATCCGGTCTTCTATGACGGCAAGTCGAGCGGCGAAGTGCGCAGCGGGGCGATGAGCCCGTCGCTGAACATCCCGATTGGGACCGCATACCTGCCGGTCGCCGGATCGAAGGAAGGCGCCACGCTCGAGATCGACATTCGCGGAAAGCGGGTGGCGGCGAGCGTAGCGAAGCCGCCTTTCTATAAGAAGGCCACGCACAAGTGATCTCGATGCCACGCAGGTTCCGGTGGACCCTGCCGCTCGCGACAGCGCTGGTGTTCGCCGGCGTGGCGAGCTGTGGATCCGTTCTGACGCTGCGTCGCCAACTGCTGCCGCCGTCGGCTGCGAGCTCTGTGAGCCCGCAGTCCACGTATCTCAAGGCGCACATGCGCTCCGGCGACCTGTACATCCTGTCCGGCTGGCAACTCGACAGCGTCGCGAGAACCGTAACCGGTACCGGCCACCGACTCGATCGCAACCGTCGGCAAGACAGCTCGGCCAGGCACGTGCTGCCGCTGGATTCCGTTGCGCTCTTCGAATCGAACGTTGTGGTGCCGCACGGTTCAATCGCTGCGCTGGCGGTTATCTCCATTGCTTCCGCGACCGTCACCGCCGCCTGTCTTGCGAATCCGAAAGCGTGTTTCGGGTCGTGTCCCACGTTTTACGTCGGCGACAGCGCAACGTCGATGTTGGAGGCGGAAGGATTCTCCGCCAGCGTGGCTCCGGCCCTCGAGGCGACCGACATCGATGCGTTGTATCGCGCCCGACCAACCTCGCGGCGCTTCAGCGTTCGGATGACGAACGAAGCGCTCGAGACGCACGTCGTGCGATGGGTCCGATTGATGGCGGCGGAGCGGCCGCCCGGCGGGCGCGTGTTTGCCACGCAGAGCGGTGACTTCTGGAGCGCGTCCACGGTCGCGGCGCCCACGAGATGCGAGTCGGCCGATGGCGACTGCCTGGGCACCGTGCGCGACCTGGATGGCGCGGAGCGGTTCAGCCTCGCCGACTCGACCGACCTCGCCACGCGCGAGGTCATCGAGCTCGAGTTCCCGGAATTTGACGGCGACACGATTGGCCTGGTGATCGGATCGCGCCAGACGTTGCTCAGCACATTCCTGCTGTATCAGACGCTGGCCTACATGGGCCGAGAAGCGTCCGCATGGCTGGCGGCGCTGGAGCGGCACGATGGATTACGCGGTCGCGCGAACGCGCTGGGACGCATACTGGGCGGCATCGAAGTGCAGGCGAAGGACAAGCGCGGACGGTGGAGAACAGTCGGCGAAACATGGGAGACGGGCCCGCTTGCGACCGATGTACGGGTCGTCCCCCTGCATGGGCTTCCCGCCGGCGCGAAGCACCTGAGGCTGCGGCTCACGCGCGGGAACTGGCGCATCGATTATGTCGCCCTCGCGCGCCTGAACGCACGCCTCCATCCGCGAGTGCTGGATCCGGTGCGTGTGACGCGACGTGGAGTCGAGAATGCCAACGCCCTCGAGCTCCTTCGGGCGGGGGACACCACGCGGGCGCTGGTCACGTTCCCGGGGGATGAGTTCCTGCTGGAGTACGAGTTGCCGGAGCGTTTCGCAGACCACGAGTTGTTCTTGCAGAGCCGCGGCTACTACCTGGAGTGGATGCGCGCGGAGTGGCTCGCCGAGGAGAATCCGGCGCGTGCCGTATCGATGTTCAGGAATCCGGCGCGGGCGATGCGCGACCTCGCGCCCGCGTTCAAGAAACAGGAAGCCGGCATGGAGCAGGCATTCTGGAACAGCCGCTATGCTCCCCGGTAAGCGAAGCGCCATAGGAGCGCTCTGCGTGCTGTCGTTCGCCGGTGCGTGTTTTCGAACCACCGCGCCTTCCAGCTTCCTGCCGACCGCCCAGGAAGCGGCGCGTGACGGGTATGGCGGGTGGATTCGCGTCCAGAATCACGATGGCACACAGGTCGAGGGAGAGCTTCTGGCCGCAACGGTGGACACGCTGCACGTGCTGAGCTTCGGTGGGTGGCTGGCGATGCCGGTGGGCCAGGTGCGTGTGGCCACCTTGACGGCGTTCCGCGTTCGGCTCGACCCCATCGTGACATGGGGAGTAATCGGCGCGGTGTCCACGCTATCACACGGGTTCGTACTCATTCTCTCGGCTCCGATCTGGATTCTGACGAGCAGCGTCGCGGGAGCGAACGCGTCCACGGCGCCCAGAATCCAATCTGTCGATCCCGCCAAACTTGCCCCCTTCGCCAGATTCCCTCAGGGTCTGCCGCCGGACATCGACCGGAAGGCGACCGGGGGTAAATACTCGCCAGAGCCGTGATCGAGCACGGGGGACGGGATGGGTAAGAAGGATTCCCGGATCGACGCCTACATTGCCAGGCAGCAGGACTTCGCGAAGCCCATCCTCACGTATCTCAGGGGCGTCGTGCACGAAGGCTGCCCGGACTGCGAAGAGACGCTCAAGTGGAGCTCGCCCGCGTTCATGTATCAGGGCATTCTTTGCGGGTTCGCTGGGTTCAAGGAGCACGTCATGTTCGGATTCTGGAAGCACGAGCTGCTCATCGGCGAACGGACGGGCGACGCCGGCAGCTTTGGACGCATCTCGAGCGTAAAGGACCTTCCGTCGAAAAAAGAGTTGCTCGCGCTCATCAAGAAGGCCATGGTTCTCAACGAAAGTGGCGTGAAGACGCCGATGATGAGAAAGGGGCCCAAGAAGCCCATCGCGATGCCGGGCGACTTCAAGACGGCGCTCGCGAAGAACAGGAAGGCGAGCGCCGTTTACGACTACTTCAGTCCCAGCCACAAACGCGAGTACCTCGAGTGGATCACGGATGCCAAGGGCGAGGACACGCGGGCCCGCCGCATCAAACAGGCGATCGAATGGATGGCGGAAGGCAAACCGCGCAACTGGAAATACATGTGAAACACGAACTCGGCTCTCGGCTCTCGGAGCTCGGCTCTCACCGGTACGACGAGCTCATCACGCGGACGACGCACGCCGTGTTGGAGTCCAAGGGGGAAACCAGGCCCGAGCTGCGCTGGGCGATTTTTCACCGGCGCATGGCAGACGTGCCCGCCGATCTGCGGGTGTACGTCGACAAAGTGTCACAGCATGCGTACAAAGTCACCGACGAGGACATTGATGGCCTCGTGCGGGCCGGCTACTCGGAGGACGCCATCTTCGAGATTACCGGCGCCGCGGCGCTGGGGGCTGCGATCACGCGCCTGGAGCGCGGCTTGATCGCGCTCCATGAGAGCGATCGATGAGACTGAAGCGCGTCGAGCACCGCCACCGGCTCAAGGAGAAGCTCATCCTCGGGCTGATCCGCGTGATGCAGGGCCGGCGCGCGCCGGACATCCTGCGCACGCTGTTCTATCGGCCGGAGTTCCTCGGCCGGCCGATCAGCCAGTGGACGCAGGCCGTGATGCGCGGCCCGTCGGACTGGAGCGTGGCCGAGCGCGAGCTGTTCGCCGCGTTCACGTCGAAGCTCAACCAATGCGTGTTTTGAACGAACGCACACGGCGCGGTCGCGTCGCGAGCGTACGGGGACAACAAGTTGGTGCAGGCCGTGCTGGCTGACTGGCGCACGGCGCCCATCGATGCGCGCACGCGGGCCATGCTCGGCTTCATAGAGCGATTGACGTTGAACCCCGATGCGGTGAGCGCGGCCGACATCCAGCCGCTGCGCGCGGAACGGTTGAGCGACACCGCCATCGAGGACGCGATCCACGTATGCACGCTCTTCAGTGTCTACGACCGGCTGGCCGATTCATTCAACTTCGACATTCCCGACGCCAGGGGCTTCGAACTGTCGGCGACGTCGCTCCTCGATCGCGGCTACGTCTAGCTCGGCTACACCGCGCGAGGAGCCTCAGCCGTCTCGTTGCCCTCGGCGAAGCGTCCGCGTCGTCTCAGCGGTACGTCGGTAGCCCGCTGGCAGAGCTCCTCCAGGTGCCTTCCGGTGGTGAACTCCCAACCCGGAGGGATTGGGGCCAGGCGGCGCTTTGCATTCGCTGATTCGAAGCAGAG
>Ga0137429_1000968_pt1 | contig 10061 bp, 7 predicted proteins | sample EasRivERMZT736_2_FD_102304 | JGI IMG/M metagenome (GOLD analysis project Ga0137429, IMG submission 102304) | Soil microbial communities from meander-bound floodplain in the East River, Colorado, USA - East River MetaG ERMZT736_2 | ecosystem: Environmental > Terrestrial > Soil > Floodplain ...
AAACCCATCCATGGCGTTGCTCCTTCGGGTACAGGGAGTCTCGTAACAAGCTCACCTTACCCGAAAAGACAACGCCTTTCCCTTGGGTTGCGGGCGAAGCCCGCGCTATGCATTTGTCGCTTCGTCGCTCCGACCCTCCGCTTACCGACCGCACGCCTAAGGAATAATGTTGCCTCCCGCGTGCCCCCGGAATCACGGCCCGTACACCCTATGACTAGCGCGATGGAAGGTGTTTCCGGACGCGACGGATTTCATTTTTTCCGGAATTCCGTCCGTCCTCCGGGCGACACGGCCTGTCCGCGGTAAAGCGAACAGACCGTGCGCCGTGGGGTCGGGCGCGGTCTCGTTTTTGGCGACCGCTCCACCCGTTCCCTTGGAGGGTGTGGGTAAAGGTGGGTTTCAGCCATGTCGATTTCATGCTCTCCCCAAAACAAGGAATAGCGCCCCCAGACCCGAAACCGGACGGGAATGCCCTGTTTTTTATGGATAACGCCGATTTTCGCTTTGGGGGGTGGCCCACCTTCTTAGGAGGTGGGGGAGACGATGATCGGTGCGTGGGCTTGACCCTGAGCGCAAATCATCGCTTTCCCCAGGTCCAAAAGGACCTGGGCCACCCATTTTTTGATCGCACGGTCCATTTCATTACAATGCACAGTGTTCGGACCAAATGGCACTTTTGCGGAGTTGAATCGGCTCGTGAGTTCCCCGACGCACCCGTCTTCTGAAACTCGTTCGTCCCTTTTTTCGCGTTTGCGCGCTAACCAGGACGGCGCTTGGCGGGATTTTGAGGACCGGTATCGGGAGATGATGCTGCGCTTCTGCCGTCGTAGGGGGCTTCAACACTTTGACGCCGAGGACGTGGTCCAACGGGTGATGGCCGACCTGCTCAAGTCCCTGCCCCAATTCGTCTATGACCGGCAACGGGGCCGGTTCCGTGACTACCTGTATCGGTGCGTGCGTAACGCTCTGTCGAACTGGGCCCAGCAGGCCGCTCGACGACCGGAACAACTCCGCAGCGGCATGGTCCACGCCCTCCAAGAAGACTCACGCAACGGCCGGCCAGGGCGAGATGACGAAGTCGCCTGGGAGGAGGAGTGGGTCGCCCATCACTATCGCGTGGCGATGGATACCATTCGCAAGACCTTCGAGCCGCGAAGCGTCGAGATCTTCGACCGCAGCGTCGCCGGGGCCACGATCCCCGAATTGGCCGCCGTGTTTACCATGACCGAGGAAGCCGTCCGCAAGGTCCGCGAGCGCATCCGCGACCGCATGGAGGAACTCATCGCCGAACAAGTCCGCGAAGAGGATGAGTTCGATGGGTGATTGCTCAAGAGCGACGGAGCGACGAAGGTGTATCAGAGCCGAGAGCGGGAGCGAGCGGATTCCAGCCCCGCCAGGGGCGAAAGATGAAAGCCCACGGCGAAGCCGTGGGTGAATCATGAACCCCGACCACAAACAAGGCGCTCGCGAGCATAACGATCCATCGTTGCAACGCGCCTTCGGTTTCGACGCCGACGAAACGCAATGGTACCAACGCCTGCGCGAATCCGGCGCCCACGACGCTTTGGGACACATCGGCGACTACGAACTGCTCGACGAGATCGGCCGCGGCGGACAGGGGGTTGTCTTCAAGGCCCGCCAACCGCGCACCGGGCGCGAGATCGCCGTCAAACGTCTGTCCGCCGGGGCCTTCGCCACGCCGGAGATGCGCGCTCGCTTCGAGCGCGAGATCGAAGCCGCCGTCGCTCTTGATCATCCCAACATTATCACCGTGTTCGGCACGGAGATCGTCGATGGGCAACAGCTCCTGGCCATGAAATGGGTGGATGGTGTGCCCATCGACCGTTGGGCACGTCCGCCGCACGAGCCGCGGCGTCCGATCCGCGAGGTTCTCGAACTCTTCACCGTGGCCTGCGACGCCGTACACCACGCGCATCAGCGCGGGGTGATCCACCGCGACCTGAAACCCTCCAACATCCTGGTGGACAAAGAAAACCGTCCTTTCGTTCTGGACTTCGGCCTGGCCAAGGTCGCCCGCGAAATCGGTCACGCGGCTTCGATCACCATGACGGGACAGTTCCTGGGTACTCCCGCCTTCGCAGCACCGGAGCAAATCCGCGGCGACGTCCGCGCCGTGGATGTCCGCACCGACGTGTACGCGCTGGGAGCAATCCTGTATCGCCTACTGACCGGTGTCCTCCCGTTCACGGACACTGGCGATCTCCCGGCCCTGATGCAAAACGTCCTGCACCGCGAGCCGCCGCGGCCGTCGTTCCATGACGTGAACTTGAATCGCGAAATCGACGTGATCCTCTTGAAAGCTCTGGCCAAGGACAAGGACCAGCGTTACGCCTCGGTTGACACGCTTGCCGACGACCTTCGACGCTTCCTTACCGGGCAGGCCGTCCTCGCTCACCCGCCCAGCACCGTCTACCAGGTCCGCAAGTTCGTCCGCAAGCATCGCGCCGCCGTGGCAGCGACGACCGTCGTTGCGGCTCTGTTGATGTCGGCTACGGTTTTGAGCACCACGCTGTACTTTCGTGCGAAGAAGGAGACCGCCCGCGCCAACCGCGAGGCAGATGCCCAGATTGCAATTAATCAGTTCCTTTCACGGTTTCTTGGCGGTGCAGCTCCGTGGCCCGTAGGCGGGAATCCGGACATCACCGTTCGTGAAGCATTAGAATCAGCGGCCACAGTACTCGACGACAAAAAGTCGACGTACCCTCCGGACGTAGAGGCGGAGCTTCGCACTACGATCTCAGGCGCACTGCTGGGCGTCGGCTCCGTGAAAGGGGCGCTTCCTATATCGAGCAAAGCCGTGCAATTGTCGCGTCAAGTTGTGGCCGCCGGCGGGTTGCCCTGTCTGGCTTCCTACAACGCGCTGGGGAGAGCTCAGGCAGGTTTGGATGACTTCGTTGGAGCCATCGCCACTTTCCGCGAGCAACTACACCTTTCGCGCGAATATCTTATTGACGACCCGCAACTCGGCCGATCCGGCATCCTCCGATGGCTCGTCAAGATTCAATTGGCAAAGGGTGAATTCCGTGAAGCGGAACAGACCGCTCGTGAAGCCATCGTTGCGGATGGTGAAATGGAACCTGAAGTCCTCGCTTCGTTTCAGCTTACTTTGAGCCAACTGGTCGCCAACAACGCGCCGACGTTCGAAGCGGAAGCCCTGGTTCGGGAAGTTCTCGCCTATCACCGAAAAATGGGTGACACGAGAGGACGTGACGGCGCCTTAACTCTCGGCATATTTGCAGCGCTCGTTCGAGTTCGCGGCGACTTGGACGAAGCCGAGAGACTCATCCGAGACGCCATCGAAATCCATCGAACAGTTCGAGGCGATCTTCACCCCGAAACGGTCGGCTTGCGCCTGGAACTCGCCCTGATTCACCGGGACCGAGGCGAGTTCGACTTCGCTGAATCGATCTTGCGAGAGGTCATCCGATTTCGCTCGGAGGCGCTGGGAGAAGTCCACCGCGATACGACCGACGGACAAGTGGCCCTGGCAACTGTCATGTACGCGAAAGGCAACAGCTCCGCCGCTTTGCCACTCCTTGAGAATGCCGTCGTTCAATTTCGCGCGAAGTTCGGCGCGGACAATATCTACACCGTGAGGGTCGAGGCACAATTGGCCTCTGTGATGGCGACGATGGGCAAGCCGGAGGCGGAGCCGCTTTTCCGTCATGCGCTAAAAGTGCAAAGAGAAGTCCTCGGCGAGCGCTCCGAGACCGCGACGAGCCTTCATGAACTTGGAGTGTTCCTGGCAAATGAAGAGCGCCTCAGCGAGGCGGAACCTGTATTGCAAGAGGCGCTGACCATGCGCCGCAAAGTCCGCGGCGAGGACCACCGTGAAACAACTGAGACGCGTCGCGTCTTGGCGTCAATCGACCGCGCCCAAGATTAGTCAAGTAGGTGGGCTTCGCCCGCCTCCATCCCACCTGATCGGTCGCGCCGGTGCGTTCCACCGAGCGCCCGTGAAGTTATTGGGGTAGAGAATCTTCGGTTACGCCCGCGTCAGATTGATGGACGGCGGACCGCTTGGATTACGCGCCGGGAGTGTGAGTTTTGTTTCACGTGGAACATCGAATGTGCCAATCTGGAATTTGTTGCTGCTCGACCACCGCTCCTATGCCGCCGTCACGTCGCCTCATTCGCGGCGTCGGGGTGCGGCTACTCGTATCTCAGCGCTTCGATGGGGTCGAGACGGGCGGCGGACATCGCGGGGTACATGCCGAAGAAAATGCCCACGAGAACCGACAGGCCGAAACTCACGTCCACGGACCAGGCGCTGACGATGGTCTGCCAGTCGGCGAAGTTACTGACGACATGGGCGCCGGCCACGCCGAGAACGACGCCGACCAATCCGCCCGCGGTCGAGAGGACGACGGTCTCTACAAGGAACTGAACCGTGATGTGCCCTTGCCGTGCCCCCAACGCGCGGCGGATGCCGATCTCCCTGGTCCGCTCCGTCACCGTGGCGAGCATGATGTTCATGATGCCGATGCCGCCGACGAGAAGGGAAATCCCGGCGATGAATCCTAGAGTAAGCTGATTGTTGCGTTTTTTCTTCTCCGCGAGTTTGAGACGCGCGAGCGGCACCTTGATCTCGTAGTCGACTTTCGGGTGGGCGTGCTCAAAAACCCGCTCGATCATTTTCGAGAGCGGCAGCACGTGTTCAATCTCGTCGGCCGTCACGTACAGGCCGGAGTATTGCATCTTGATCAACTCCCGCGAGCCGGCGCCGATCCGGCGAGTGATTTCGCCAAACTGCACCATGGCGGTGGAGAAGGGAATGATGATTTCGCGGTTGAGGTTTCGTTCCTCGACGCCGCGGGCCGGGGCGCCGGCGGTTTGCACCTGTTGGAGGATTCCGATGACGGTGAAAGGAACTGCAGTGGGAAAACGTTCCACCAAGATGCTCTCGCCCAGCGGGTCCTTGAAGGGGAAAAGATCGCTACGTACCTGTTCGCCGATGACGCAGACGTTGGCTCGACCGCTGATGTCCTCGCTGCTGATGGCCCGGCCGCGGGCGACGCTGATGTTGACGACCTCGAAGAAGTCCGGGGTGGTGCCGATGACGTCCATCGTGGTTTGCCGGTCGGCGTGCCGCTGCCGATAAGCCACCGTCCGTAGCGGGATCACATGGGCGACGTGCGGAAGGGTGGCTTCGATAACCGCCACGTCGTTCCTCGTAATGCCGTACTCAACCAGCGACGTGTTCCGCTGCGAGCTTTCCGCGGCCTGCGGCGGTTTGACGGAGTTTACGATGATGTTCCGCGTGCCCAGCAGTTGGATCATCCGCAGCTCGTCGGCGGAGGCCCCTTCGCTGATGGACAACATGCAGATAACCGCGGCCACGCCGAAGATGATCCCAAGCGAAGTCAGCAACGAGCGCAGCTTGTGCAGGCGGAGGTTGTGAACGCCGAGACGGAAGGTTTCGAGGTTGAGGAGTTTCACGGGGGATCCTCGGCGATCAAACCAAATCCAGTCATCTGATTTCCGCCGTGGGCCATACGCGCCGCGAGATCCCGCGCCACGGTCTGATCCATGAGAGTGACCGATGCTAGTGCATTTGGCAATAGGTAAGCCATTCGGCGGCCATCGCATCGAGGAGTTTTGTGTCGAAATGGCGGTCCGTTGTTTTTTGGACTTCGTTCGCCGACTTGGCGTCGGCCAGATCCTTGAGAAATCGCCGAAGTTGCGTCGCACCTGCCTGGTCATTCAAGATGTACGCGACAAGCGTGTACGCTTGGCTATAGCAAAGGTCCTGGTGAGTTATGGACAAGTTGCCGACCTCGCTTCGTTCATAGAACTCGGCACGGCTCATCAACATGAGGTTTCGTAGCGGGACCAACAGCTTTGCCGCTTGCGCTTCGCGAACAATCCGGAAGTAAGTCGGTGCAGGTCGGTCGAACGCCAGCCCCGATCCGGTGGGGCGCGCAATGCCATAGTACGTCGCAAGACCTTCGTTGAGCCAAGTGGGGAGCACCCGGATGTATTCGTAAGCGAACTGATGAAAGGCCTCGTGGAACAGCGTTTCGTAGGTGTCGGCGGAATTCGGGTCGTCGCGGACGATGAGCAGTTGGAGAGTCGGAACGATTGCTCCCCGAGTGTGTTCGAGGTCGCCGGCGAAGTACTTGTTGCCGAACTCCAAATACTCTTCGTCGTATGCGTAGACGATTACCGGGAAGCGCCCTACTTCGTCGCTCAGGGAGGTAACTTCTGCCGGCTTTACCTGCGAAGTCTCGTTGGGCACTTCGAGGCGGACAGGCGGCTCCTCCCCTCCGCCAAGCGACCTTCCGGGCTCGGCTGATTGTGCCGGGGCGAGCAAGTCTGAAAACCCCCTGGCGTATTCTTTGTAGATGTACGCCAGGCACCGGCCGTATTCCGTTAGCCGAGCATCACTGACCGTGCCGGCGAGGGCGTAGTGTTCAGTACGTTGGCGAACGATTAGTTTTGTAAGGTCGTTCCTCAGGTCCGCGCGTTCCGCCGGGAGGCCCGCTGGTGCTGACATCCACGACGTTAAGACCATCATACAGATCGCGGTCAGCAAACCGAGTGGCGCCAAGTTTTGACGATTCCCGTAATCATTACCGGCAAACTGAATGGTCATGAAAATCTTTCGTTAATCGCGTTCAAGCAGCGTGCTTGTCTCGCTTAGAGCGCTTGTATTCGCAGATTTCATGCTTACGTAGAGTCGGGCACCGCGATGGACCTTGGCCTTGTCGATGTCAACTTCCACGTCGATAAAAGCGGTGCCGTCGCTCGGCAGCTCGATTTCGCTGGGAGAGATTCTGATCGAAGATTTTTCCAACGTCTCGGCGTCGAATGTAAAGCGATCCGGCTTGCCCGCGTTTTGAGCTTGAAATCGAAAATGGCCAGGGGCATCCGGCGTGGCCGAGAAGTACTGGCGGATGACAAAGGAATGAACAGAAAACTCTCTGGACAGAATCCTCTGAAGAGGGCGCCCAGCATCGTCCTTCCCCGATACCCGAGCGACAAAGCTATCGCAAGGATGACTCGGCGTGTAATCAGCGAAGAGGTCTTCCGACGAGTCAAACTTCGTTTCAAGCCTCTCCATGAGGCGTCCATTCGCGGTCAAGAACTCGATGCTCGGTTCACTTATTTTCCCGATTATGTTGGCTTGTACAAATACTTTCTGTCCAAGTAGAAGCGTTGGGGTGACGTCTTCCACAACGGGCCCACATGAGCCTGACTCCCCTGTCATTCGATAGAACTGCATATCAAAAATACGGACGGGCGTTTGCCCGTCAGCCGTGAAAAGGAATCGTCCTTCCCCTTTGATAGCCACCTTCCATACGCCTACGGGCGGTTGCATTATGCGGATTCGTGTAAAGCCTGGGATTTCCTTGATCTCGGCTCTTTGATCGTTTCGCTGAACAATTGAACCATCCGGTCGATATGCGGCTACCTCGAATTCTTGACACTTGGAAACGTTCAACACAAACTCGGCGACAGTAACCGTACTATCGATGGGAACTTGTATAATCAAGCTCCCGTTGGACGGAAGATTGTCCCGTATCCAGTCGATGCGGTGGAGATCGCGCCTAATGGATTCGAATATGAGATCCAGCGATTCACCGAAGTTCCCGCTATCAAAAGAGAATCCACCCGTCGCCTCAGCAACGTCTCGAAGTGTGTCGCCGCCTTGTCGACCAGTATTAGGGTCAGGGTCCTGATCCTCACCTTGCGTATCCGGTTCTGTCGAGCTCGATGGCGCCGCAGTCGGCTTGCCTGAACCCCGCACAGGTGGTTCCTCGGCTAACGAGGGCACGGCTGCAAAAGACAGGAGCAGACAACGACCGAAATACAAGTACAATAAGTGCGCGCACTTCATCTTCTGATCCTCACTTCTGCCCGGCAGTCCGTTACATGATCTTTACCAACCGCAATGAGCTCCCTGCCTCACTTGCCGAACTTGATTCCCTGTGCCAGCGGCAACTCCGTCGTGTAGTTTATCGTATTGGTCTGGCGGCGCATGTAGGCTTTCCATGAGTCGGAACCGGATTCGCGGCCGCCGCCGGTTTCCTTTTCGCCGCCGAAGGCACCGCCGATTTCCGCTCCGCTGGTGCCGATGTTGACGTTGGCGATGCCGCAATCGCTGCCCGCACACGACAAAAACCGCTCGGCCTCCAGCAGGTTTCGCGTGAAAATGGCCGAGCTGAGTCCCTGGGGTACGCCGTTGTGCAACGCGACGGCCTCATCCAGCGACTTATAAGTGATGATGTAGAGAATCGGGGCGAAGGTCTCTTCCTGCACAATTTGGAATTCATTTCGGGCTGCGGCGATGCACGGAGTGACATAACAACCGCCGGGATACTTGTCGCCGTCGAGCCGCTGTCCGCCATAGATGATTTCGCCGCCCTCTTCCTTAATCCGCTTGATGGCGCTCATCATGTCTTCCACGGCGGCAGAGTTAATGAGCGGGCCCATCAGCGTGCCCGGTTCGAGCGGGTTGCCGATGTTCACCTGCCGGTAGGCGGCGATTAGCTTCTCGACAAGCTGATTGCGGATCGACTCGTGGACGATAATGCGTCGAGTAGAAGTGCAGCGCTGTCCCGCGGTGCCGACCGCGCCGAAGAGGATCGCCCGCATGGCCATCGTCAAGTCCGCCTCGGGTGTCACGATAATGGCATTGTTGCCGCCCAGTTCCAGGATGCTTCGCCCGAGTCGTTTGCCGACGACCTCCCCAACTCGGTATCCCATTCTGCAACTTCCGGTGGCCGAGACGAGCGGGATACGACGGTCGTGAAGAAGCTTGTCCCCGACCGTGCTACCCGGTCCGATCACCAAGCTGAAGATGGCCGGATCGACGCCGGTGGCGCGGCAGACGCGCTCGGCAATCTTGGTGCAGGCGATCGCGGTGAGAGGGGTCTGCGAGGACGGTTTCCAAAGAGTCGCGTCGCCACAGACGGCCGCCAACGCGCTGTTCCAAGCCCACACGGCCACCGGGAAGTTGAACGCGGAGATCACGCCGACCACTCCGAGGGGGTGCCATTGTTCGTACATGCGGTGGCCCGGGCGCTCGGAGTGCATGGTCAAGCCGTAAAGCTGTCGCGACAACCCGACGGCGAAGTCGCAGATGTCGATCATCTCCTGGACTTCGCCCTCACCTTCGGCGCGGATTTTTCCGTTTTCAAGGGTGACCAACGCGCCAAGGTCGGCCTTGTGTTTTCGGAGGGCGTCACCGAGTTGTCGGACGGTCTCGCCGCGGATCGGGGCCGGTACTTGTCGCCATTTAAGGAAGGCGGCGTATGCCCGATCGACGATACGGTCATACTCTTGGGGAGTGACTTGTTTGACCACCGATAAGGCCTTGCCGTCGATCGGCGAAACGGAGTCGAGCTTCTCCCCCCCGCCGATCCAATCGCCGCAAAAACCGCCGGCGTTCACCGATTCGAGTCCAAGTTTGCGCATTATTTCTTGCATGATGCATCCCAGGAAAGGCTTTTCGGAGTCATTTCAACAACGAACAGGATACACGATCGGTTCTTGCGGTCAACGGAGTGAACTTAGGGACAACAAGACGAACCCAATGGTTTCTGAAGCCGATTACAGGGTGCATGGGCAAGTGTATCATTGGCCGCCGATGGCGCATGAGGCCAGATTGGCGACGGGGTTTGGATTAGCGTTCGAGACTTCGAGCGCTACGGGCAGCGTCGCCATTGGGCGCGGGGCGGAGGAGTTGGAGTCCCGGACACTCAGCCGCCCCAAGACCCACGCGCAGTCAGCGGCAAGACCCGCGAGCCTTGTCGCAACTTGGTTTCTCCCGACGATCAAGGCGCTTTGCGAGGCCCATCAAGTTGAGCCGACGCACATCGAACGCGTCTATGTCTCGGTTGGTCCGGGCAGCTTCACCGGTCTGCGGATGGGCGTGACCGCGGCCCGGATGATCGCGCTGGGAGTCGGGGCGCGAGTCGTGAGTGTGCCGACACTGGAGGTCATCGCCCAAAACGCACTTGAGGCCGACCCGCCGCCGTCCCGCCTAGCCGTCGTTCTTGATGCGAAACGGAATCGGGTCTACACGGCGGCGTTTG
>Ga0137429_1000970_pt1 | contig 10057 bp, 3 predicted proteins | sample EasRivERMZT736_2_FD_102304 | JGI IMG/M metagenome (GOLD analysis project Ga0137429, IMG submission 102304) | Soil microbial communities from meander-bound floodplain in the East River, Colorado, USA - East River MetaG ERMZT736_2 | ecosystem: Environmental > Terrestrial > Soil > Floodplain ...
GAACCAAGCTGCGGTTAGAGCCGCGACCATCATCGTCTCCCCCTTCTTAAGTGTGGATCAGGGTGGGCCGCCCCAACCGCACATTTGACTGCTCGACGGTTCTGCGTTTCTGCGTTTCTGTTTTCTGCCCCTCCTCTTGCTCCCGCCCCGCCGTCGTGCTAGAATGTGCGTGAACGCACGATCAAGGGGAAGCTTTGAATTGACCGTCGGACAACTCCATGCCATCCAGCACGCCCGGCCGTTTAGGCCCTATCGAATTCACATGGCTAACAGACGGAGCTTGGACGTGCTTCATCCCGATTTCGTCGCCTGCGCGCCAAAGGGCCGAAGCGCGACCGCCTATAAGCCCGATGAGACATTCGAAGTAATTGACTTGCTCTTCGTTGCCGGATTCGAGGTGCTTAACGGGCAATCGACCCTCAAGCGAACCGGCTGATGGCCGATTGCGGAAATCCCGGCGCGCCGCTTTAAGCGCTCCGGGCGCGTTTCCGTCGGCGAAGGGGGCATGCATGGTACCCGACAACAAACCCTTCCGAATTCTGGGGATAGAGTTCTTCGCTATCGTCGCAACCGCGGCCTACGCCCAAAACGCGCCGACGGTCACGAAGGTGGGTGCTTCGCAACGCGGCGACGCTCAGACTGCAAACGTGGTGTCACAAGTCGTCCGCGCATCAGAAGGAGCCGAAAATCGTTCCGCGCCCCTCCCGGGGTTGTCTTCTTCGTCTCCATCCGATGATTCAACAACGGCGACACGTCAACGCGTGCCCACCGATTCGGCCAATCTAACGCGATCCTTCCCCGTTCAGTCGGATACGGCACACGCGCCCGACGATGGCGGCGGTGTCCCACCTCTTGCCGGCCAATGCCTGACCAGCGGCGCTTGTAGCAACTTCATCAACAATTATCCCACGGGGACGCTTTCGACGACGTCGCCGACCTTCACAACCGTGGCAACCGATATCTACGGCGGTGAATATGCCTTTTATTCTGTTACATCGGGTAGCACCTATGAATGGACTCTTTGTTCAGGCGACGGCGCAAGTGCGTCCTACGACAGTCAATTAACGCTGTGGAATCAAAACGGCACCACCAGGTATTGTTACAGCGACAACTATTGCGATGACGACGCCAATATCAGTTGGACCGCGACGATTACGGGAACCGTTGTGGTGTTGGTCAGCAAGTACAACTGCGCCAACAACAGCACAGACACCACGCTCCGGTGGCGCCGAGCCAGTGTTGCGTTGCCCCCCGATATCCGAGTCCTGCCAGCTTCACTACCATTCACTTGCACGAGCACAGTGTATGATGCTACAAGTGAGGAATACGAAGCGGGATTCCAACCTCGCCCACAATGGCCTATCGACAGCGCTGAGAAGTCGGTCGATCCCGATGGCGTAATCGCTACGAGGCCCGCCGCAGGCGACGGGCAAGTACAGGTCATCGTAAGTCCCGGTCCAACCGAGACGGGGGCTCTGACAGGATTGGGGGAAGCCTCGGAAACGCAGATTCCGGACGAGGCGCATGCCGGGATAGTGTCCGCACCCAAAACGGCCCACCGTCAAGCCGAATTCACGCGCTTGAAAGCCGTCGCCTGGGCATCAGGCTCTGTTCCGGTGGTCGTTGAACTTGCGGTTCCCAACATAGTGGTGCTGACGTCCCGTTCGTCCGTAGCAGCAACTCAAGCGGGGATTGTCCAAGCGGATGGGGCGCTGAGTGCGGCGATCGCGGCGGTGGCTCGCGCTGAACTCGCCGGGCTCGCTGCCGTGCCGCATTCTCCTGGGCGGGTTTTCCCCTATATCCCGTTCATGTCCTTGAGTGCGTCCGAGCGGGCATTGGAAATCCTCGAGGCGTCGCCAATCGTTTTGGATATTGATGAGGATCGGCTTGTCGAACCGACCTTGGACAACACAGTGAACATCATCGAGGCCTCCAATGCCTGGGCCCGGGGGTTCGACGGCGCCGGCTGGTACGTGGCGATCATTGACACGGGCATCCGCGCAAGCCACAACTTCTTCGCCGGCAAGCCCATCGTGGAAGCGTGCTTCGCGCTCGGGCAGGACGGTGCGGGCGGCGCCGGCGATTGCCCCAACGGCCTGTCGACGGACACCAGCCCTCCCCCTGCGCACCCCGCCCAACCGTACCCCTCGACATTCTGCGGCTATGACCACGGCACGCACGTCGCCGGCATCGCTGCCGGGAGCGATCCGCCCCGCGTGCCGCCGCTGTACGGCGTCGCTCGCGGAGCCAACGTTATCGCCGTCAAGGTCTTCTCGAAGTTCACCAGCAGACCGCCATGCGACGCAAATTGCCCCAATTGCCTCCAATCCTGGAACTCCGATGTGATTGCCGGCTTGAATCACGTCTATTCGCTTCGACTCGCCTACAACATTGCGGCTGTGAACATGAGCCTTGGCGGTGGAGGTCCCTACAACGACCAAACTTCCTGTGACAACAACAATTCGGCAACGAAATCCATCCTAGATAGTCTCCGTACGGCTGGGGTCGCCACCGTCATCGCCACAGGGAATAGTGGATTCTGCAACGGAATTAGCGCCCCCGCCTGCATCTCCTCCGCTATCGCCGTCGGCGCCGTGAACGACGCGGATTCCGAAGCCGGTTTCAATAACTACGGTGCGCTTTTGGACCTGTTCGCACCCGGAATAAGTATCCTCTCCTCGGTGGCCTCCTCGGATACCGCCTATTTGAGCTTTAGCGGCACTTCGATGGCCGCTCCGCATGTCACCGGCGCCTGGGCGATCCTCAAGCAGGCCTGCCCTTCGGCGACCGTGACCGAGGCGTTCAACGCCCTTCAGGGCACAGGGGCAGTCATCGCTAACGCCTGTACCGGCAGCGGAATCTACCCGCAGCGCCGCATTCGTATCGACACGGCCATCGACGCTCTCTGTGATCAGTGTTCGGGCGAGTCGTTCACGATTTTCAACGACGGCGGCAGCACCCTGGAGGTCACCTCGATCGACAAGTCCTCCTGGGCGCAGTTGAGTCCGCTTCCCCCTTATTCGATTGTGGGCGGCGCTAGCAGGCAAGTGTGTGTCACGATCGACTGCGCGGCGTGCGTTGGGGCGCCTTTGGACGGTACGCTAACGATTAACAGCAACGACCTGGATGAAAGCGCGGTAAACGTCGGCGTTCACGTGGATTGTCCTTCGATTGTGGTTCCTACGGTCATGCCGTGGGAGTCGGTGATAACCCACACACGCTCCGGACAGACACCTATCGAGGTTCCTCTTGACATCCGCGATAACGCGAACTGCACAGGTGCCGGGCTACCGTATGCGTGCTGCACGGGAGCTGGAACGGGTACCTGCACGGGCTCGTTTTCTGAGCCGCGGAGCGGAGTTAAGAAGCTCGTTGTTACCTTTACCGGGCCGCTCGACCCCGCGACGGTCATCCCGGCGAACGTGACAGTCTGCGGAAACTCGGCCCCCCCTATCTTCTCACCGGTGGACCTCAGCGGTGTTGTGGTGACGACGTCAACAACCAGCGGCGACACCCAGATGGTGATCAATTTCGCGCCCGCACTGCCGGATTTCGCCCGCTATCGAATCGCGTTGACGTCGGCAATCCACGGTGCAAACGGCGGTGCGATACAACCTGTTTCGCGGATCTTGACGGCGCTTCAAGGCGACTTTACCGGTGACCGCCGTGTGAACGCAACCGATGTGGGTGGTATTCGTAGTCTTGTGCCGCGGGATCCGATTAATCTGGCTATTCTGAATGAAGTGCGCGGAGACGCTAATAATGATAAGAGAATCAACGCCACCGACGTAGGTGGCGCCAGGAGCTTGTCGGGCAACGACGCGCGTACGATTCCCGACCCGGTTTGTCCGTAATGGGCACAACGTCCTCCGATGGACTGAGTGGTATCGGCTCGTAACTCGTTGGCCGTTTGCACCGGCCTGGCACGCCTCACGGTGACGCTCGCGAATCAATCGTCCGGGTCATCGAGTAACCATAAACCATGCTAATGTCGCCTGTCTCCTGACGTGCCGCCCACGAGAGACACGCATAAGACAGCTCATCGACACGACGCCCCCTGGCCGGTCCCAGACTCCCCGCCGACCGAACGCCCGTGACGTTATTCTCTATGAGTGCACTGCGCTCAATGGGAGAATGGTGGTGAAGTTGCGAAAATCGCAAATTGACAAACGAACCCACCGCGAAATTGATAAATGCTTGTGGGAAAGGCAGTTATGAAAACTCACCCTTGCCTGATAAGCCAAATCAAAGCCACCGAAGGCCATCGATTGCCTCCGCACCGGAACCTGTACTGGAAAAGTGTTGGAGCATGCGTTGGCAGGATGTCTGAATTCGTCATGCGTAATTGGCAATTGGAAATTGGAAATCGGCAATTCCATCCATTCGACAATCGAAAATCGACATTCGCCAATTCTTTATTGGGTGCCACACTATGACACTCACCAAAAAACTGTACTCGCAAAACGAACCCATTTGACGCCGACACTTGAAGACGAAAAGCGAAGCTGGATCGTTCGCGCGGCTGCCTCCGTGCCTTCGTATTTCCGTATCTCCGTGCCTTGCTCGTGTCGCTCCGCTCCACGCTCTGGTTTGCGCCGTCCACAAGAGACGACGCTACATTGGTCCACACACTGGACCCTACGCGTGCGCCGCGGCGTGTTCCTTCTTGTGGGCGTCGACGATCTGTTGCAGGAGGTTTCCGGGCACGACTTCGTAGTGGGAGAACTCCATCGAATAACTTCCCTGACCGCCGGTGATGCTGGAGAGTCGGGAGTTATAGTCGGCGATTTCGGCGAGGGGGACGGTGGCTTTGATGACGGCCATGCCGCCCGGAAGCGCGTCCTGACCCTGCGGCCGACCGCGGCGCGACGCGAGATCGCCGGTGATGTCGCCGACGTTGTCCGAAGGAACGGTGACCTCCACGTGGACGATCGGTTCGAGCAACACGGGCTTGGCCTTCATGAACGCTTCCTTGAAGGCCCCGCGCCCGGCGATTTGGAAGGCAATGTCTTTGCTGTCCACGGGGTGGGTCTTGCCGTCGATCAGCTCGACCTTGACGTCCACGATGGGGTAGCCCGCGAGCACCCCCTCCACCAGTTGCATCCGAATGCCCTTGTCCGTGCTCACGCGGAACGCCTGGTCGATGGCTCCGCCGAAAATCTTGTCGATGAACTCATACCCTTCTCCCCGCGCGGCCGGGAGTACATTGATAATCACCCGACCGAATTGACCCGCGCCGCCGGTCTGCTTCTTGTGGGTGTACTCGATGTCCCGGGCCGTGCCTGTGATGGTCTCGCGATAGGGAATCCTCGGCGGCTTGGTTTCGATGTCCAGTTTGTACTGCTTGCACATCCGGGCGAGGTAGATGCGCAGTTGCGTCTCACCCATCCCGCGAATAACCAATTGGCCGCCCGTGCCGCGCTCGGAGATAAAACAGGGGTCCTCCTCGACACAGCGCTTGAAGGCCGCCGCGATCTTGTCCTCGTCACCGCGGGATTTGGACTCCACGGCGAGCGAGAACATCGGTTGCGGAAATTTGGGCATGGCGATGGTCCCACCCTTGTCGGCGTAGACCACTTCGCCGATGTGGAAGTCGAGCTTCGCCAAAGCGATGATGTCGCCCGCGACACCGGCCTCGATCTCCTTGTGGTCGGGGCCGAAGATACGGATGACGTGCCCCGGCCGGACGCCCTTCGGCTCGTGCGCGGTCCGCACCTGTATATCCGAGGTCAGCTTTCCGGAGTGAACTCGGATCACTTCGTACTTGATGTTGCTCTTGGGGTCGGTGACGATTTTGACCACCTGACCGACGAAGGGTTTGTCCTTGCTGGGTTCGAGGGCGGTCTTGCTCTCGCCGGACACCAGCGTCCGCCTCAGCCCCGTCACCGGGCTGGGGCAAAACGACGCAAGAGCGTCGAGGAATTCCGTAATCCCCACGTCGCCTCGGGAGTTGGTGAAAAAGATGGGCACGAAGGCCCCGGAGGCGACGGCATGGGGAGCGGCCTTCTCCGCCTCGTCGATAGCCAACTCGCCGCCGAGATATTTCTCCATCAAAGTGTCGTCCGCGGCCACGACAGCCTCAACGGCCGCGGTGTGAGCCTCGGAGACGGTGGAGAAATCGGCATCGCCTTTTTCGTTGTGGAAGTCATCGATGACCTTGGTCGCCTTCGCGACGGGAAGATCAATCGGAACGCACTGGGCTCCAAAGGACTCCTGGATCTGGCCGACCAGCGCGGGCAGGTCCACGTTGGCCGCGTCGATGTGGTTGATGACGATCCACACACCCATCCCATACTCTTTGGCTCGGTCGAACATCCGACGGGTGTTGACCTGAATGCCGGCGGAAGCCGAAATCACGATCACGGCGCACTCCACGGCGGCCAGGGCCGCGATCGCCGGCCCGCAGAAAGCCGGCGTTCCGGGCGTGTCCAGGATGTTGACGTGAAGCCCCTTATACACGACGTGGCACAAGGCGGAGTCGATGGAAGAGAGTTTTTCCTTGGCTTCGTCCGTGCTGTCCAGAAAAGAACTCTTTTCCGGGACGCTCCCCAAGCGGTTCGTCATTCCACACTTGAACAGCAGAGCCTCCGCGAGCGAGGTCTTGCCCGACCCGCCGTGCCCGACCAATGCGATGTTTCGAATTTGGGAGGCTTCCAACAGAGCCATTCGCTACTCCTCCTTAACGCGCCATCGTGTCCGAAGAATTAGATTCCGGGGTCGGAAAGTCACAGCCCGAGCACCCAACCCGCATGGTAGCGAAAGTCGAGAAGGCTCGCCAAGGGGTCGTTTTCGCCGTGCCGACGCGAGGCAAAACCTTGGGGTCCGACCCCGAAGAATGGCGGGAAGCGTTCGATCCGGTCGATACCCTGGCCTATGACGAGCGGACGAAGGACAGTCGGGCTTATCCTGCTCATCATCCTCGCATTTGGATTGCGCGTTGGTTATTGCGCCGTTCGGGGCACGCTGGGCCGCTCGCCCACGACTGGCTACCGCGAGTACGTCGTCGCCGGGCAACGCCTTCTCCAACACGGAACGCTGGTCAGCCCGCTCATCGTCGCGGACGTGGACCGGACGCCTTCCTCGTTGATGCCGCCGGTCTACGTGGGACTGGTGGCGGCCGTCTACGCCATCTGCGGGGTGGAGACGATGGCGGCTACGTTGGTTCTTCATCTGATCAACGCGGTCGCGACATCGTTGACCGTGCTGCTGGTCTTCCATGTTGCGTGGAGCTTGGGAGGTTCGCGGGCCGCCTGGACGGCGGGTTTGATCGCTACGATCAACCCTACACTCATCGGTTACACCGACCTGATCTGGGACACGAGCCTGTTCACGTTGGGTGTCGCGGTCAGCGCGTGGATGTCGCTGCGACTGTCAATCGGACCGATGCGTTGGTTGCGCTGGCTCGCGCTGGGTCTGTGGCTCGGCATGCTCGCGCTCTTAAATCCATCGCTGACGATTGCTTATCCGTTCCTGGTGCTCTGGCCGCTTTGGCGAACGAGGCCGTCGCGCATTCGCGTACAATTGCGGCCCGTGGCTGCGACGGTCGCCGGCTGGCTTGTTGCCATCACCCCGTGGACGATGCGCAACTACGTGCAGTTCAACGAGTTGATGTACGTTCGCGGCGGATTTCCCCTCGATCTTTGGCTCGGCGTCTGTCCGGAAGCGGATGCTCACGGCATGGCTGTATTCCCGGCACAGTTCCCGTTGAACAACGACGAAGTCCAAAGTCACGTTGCGTCGATCGGCGAGCGGCGGTTCATCCATGAGTGCGATGAACGCGCCCGTGCCGCGATTGCCGCCGATCCGAGGCGGTTCGTCCGGCTCATTTCGATTCGCATCGTGGACTATTGGACGGGCAGTGCCTTCAGCCACGCCGCTCCCGATTCCGGCGGCAGGCCGGCGTCGGTGTTCCGTGCCGGAGTAATGTACTTCCTTATCGCTGAATCGTTCGTCGTTGTCCTCGGCTTGTTTATCAACCGTGGGCTGGGTCGGGATTTGTCTTGGCTGTTTGCCGTCGTCATCTGCTTTTCGGTGGTGTACTGTCTCACCCATGTGCAAGTTCGCTTCCGCGCTCCCACTGAACCGCTGATGGCGATCCTCGTAGGCGTTTTGGCTATGAGGGCTTTCACTCGCATGACAGGCCGAACTCGCCCGTCTGTACGATCCGGTACGGTGAAGCCCTGATTGTCTCCCGGCGCGCCGGGATGCGATTGTCGATTGACGGTCACTTCCCGGAGCGCAGCGCTCTTCGGCGATCTTGCTCGGTAAGGAGGCGCTTGCGGAGGCGGACGCCGTCGGGGGTACACTCGACGAGTTCGTCGTCTTCGATGAACTCCAAGGCCAGTTCGAGGGTCATGTCGCGCGGGGGTTTGAGCACCACGGTCTTGTCGGAGCTGGCGGCGCGCATGTTGGTCATCTTCTTGGCGCGGCAGATGTTGACGCCCAGGTCGTTCTCGCGATTGTGTTCGCCGACGATCTGCCCGGCGTAGACCTGCACGCCGGGCCCCACAAAGAGAACACCGCGATCGGTGAGGCCGTCGAGGGCGAATGCGGTCACCTGCCCCGTCTCAACGGCGAGCAACACGCCGTTGGCGCGACCGGGGATCGCCCCGCGGAGATACTCGTATTCGTAGAAATTGTGGTGCATGATGGCCATGCCGTTGGTGGCGGTCATCATGCGGTTGCGGACCCCGATCAGCCCGCGGGCGGGGACGGTGAACTCCAGGTGGGAATTCTCGCCCCGCGTCTCCATTGTCGTGCAGATGCCGCGGCGAGCGCCTAGCAACTCCATCACCGAGCCGACGTGGGCCGTCGGTACGTCGATGACGCAGTGCTCGATGGGCTCGGTTTTCTTGGAATTCAGTTCACGGTAAATCACTTTCGGCTTGCCGACGGCAAGCTCATACCCTTCTCGGCGCATGTTCTCGATGAGCACGGAGAGATGCAGCATCCCGCGGCCGGAGACGTGAAATTCCTCCGGGGTATTACCCGGCTCGACGCGGAGGGCGACGTTTTTTTGTAGTTCCTTCTCCAGCCGGTCGCGGAGGTGGCGACTGGTGAGAAACTTCCCGGATCGACCGACGAAGGGCGAATCGTTCACTCGGAAAGTCATGTGCAGCGTTGGCTCGTCGATGCGGATGATGGGCAGGGGGACGGGGTGTTCGGGGTCGGCGAGGGTGTTGCCGATATCGACGGAGGAGAGGCCCACCACGGCACAGATGTCACCCGCCTCCACGCGATCGACCCTTTGTCGCCCCAACCCATCAAACACGAATAGCTCGCCGATCTTGTCCGTCGTCTGAGTGCCGTCGTGGTGGATTACCGTCACCGGTTTTTCGACGGCCAGCGTCCCGGCGAAAACCCGCCCGATGCCGATCCGGCCGACGTAGTCGTTGTAATCGAGCGTGGTGATGAGCATCTGCAGCGGCGCCTCCGGCTCGCAGGTCGGCGGGGGGACGTGTTTGAGAATGGTCTCGAAGAGGGCGAATACGTTGTCGGGCCGATCGGCGGCGTCGAGCGCCGCGTAGCCTTGCGTCGCGGAGCTGTAGACTGTGGGGAAGTCCAAGGCCTTATCGTCGGCGTGAAGCTCGATGAAGAGGTCGAATACTTCTTCGAGAACGTCCTTGGGCCGGGCGTCCGTCCGATCGATCTTGTTGATGACCACCACGGGACGCAGGCCGTACTCAAAAGCCTTTCGCAATACGAACCGCGTCTGCGGCATGGGGCCTTCGAAGGCGTCCACGAGCAGCAGGCACCCGTCGGCCATCTTCAGCACCCGCTCGACTTCGCCGCCGAAATCCGCGTGGCCCGGAGTGTCGATGAGGTTGATCTTCACGCCCTTGTAACGGATGGCGATGTTCTTGGCCAGGATGGTGATGCCGCGTTCGCGCTCCTGATCGTTGGAGTCGAGGATGCGCTCGCCCTTGAGCTGCGCCTCGCGGAACTGGCCGCATTGGCGGAGCATCTGGTCTACGAGCGTGGTCTTGCCATGATCGACATGGGCGATGATGGCTACGTTGCGGATGTTATTGTTGGTCAAGTTACTCGTCCTCCGCTC
>Ga0137429_1000971_pt1 | contig 10053 bp, 12 predicted proteins | sample EasRivERMZT736_2_FD_102304 | JGI IMG/M metagenome (GOLD analysis project Ga0137429, IMG submission 102304) | Soil microbial communities from meander-bound floodplain in the East River, Colorado, USA - East River MetaG ERMZT736_2 | ecosystem: Environmental > Terrestrial > Soil > Floodplain ...
AAGGCGAGACCGGGGGTCGGGTGCTTGAGGCGCCGCCACCACCACCAGGCGAGCGGGAGGAGGAGCAGCAGCAGGAACGGGCGGGCGACGGTCATGTGCGAACCGAGCCTTCCAGCTGCTTGGTCATGGCCCCGGCCCGCGCGACAAGCTCGGGGGCGTCAGGCGGAGACACCGGGCCGTACGCAGCCGACTCGAGTTCCTCCAGGAGCGCGGACGCTTCGCCGCTCGGTGCCGCGGCGGCCGAGCGCCGGAGGCCGGCGGCCGCCACGGCCAGGACCGCGCGGACCTCGCCCGAGGCTGCCCAACGCCCCGCCGGCACCGGCACTTGGTCAGCGAGTCCGGTCGTTTTCGGGAGGGGCGCGGGTCCCCGGCGCCGCCAGGCGAGATGCACTGGCAGGAGCAGGAGTCCGGACACCGCCAGCAGCAGAATCAGCGGAACCGGCGTTCGGTCGGGACGGAGGACCAGGGCGGCTTCGGGCTGGGGCTCGGGAAGCGCATCCCCCGGCAGGTCCGGAAGCACGCTTGCAATCGTGACGGTGACAGGCTGAGCGGGAATCGTATCCGTCCTGCCGTCGGGCGACACGAGCACCGGACCCGGCACCTGGACCACGTGACTGCCGGGGAGCCAGCCGACCGCAGGGTACCGGACCTCCACGAGCTCACCGCGGCGTACGACCAGACCCGGTCCGAGGGCCTCGATCGCGCCCTCCGGCTGCCACGGGACGGCCCGGACCTCGCGCCCGTCGGCGGTCACGGTGCGCGTGAGCCAGATCGTATCGCCGACCTGGGGAGCTTGCGCCTGAAGGAGGATGATCCCCAGAACGAAGGCCGTCATCCGCGATGAATGCGCCGGGCCCGGGCAGCGAACGCACGGCGCAGCGGCAGCGCGTAGTCCTGGCCGGTGACCAGCGCCAAATGGTCCACGCCCGCCGCCGCGAGGGCACGGCGCCGGTCTCCCAGCTGCCGCTCGGCCAGACTCGTGTGCCGGCTTCGGACCTCGCGATCCCCCGCGTCCACCAGCACCCGCTGGCCGGTCTCCGCGTCTTCGAGCTCGAGCCAGCCCGACGCCGGCAGCTCGCGCTCGCGCGGCTCATCCACCGTGATGGCCACCACCTCGTGGCGCGCGGTGAGCCGGCGCAGCGGCCGTTCCCATCCCTGGGCGAGGAAGTCGGAAAGCACCACGATGATGCTGCGGTGGTGCAGCAGCCTGAGGGCGTACGTCAGGCTCGCCGCCAGGTCCGTCTTCCGTCCCGCCGGCTGGAATGCCACGAGGTCGCGGATGACGCGCAATGCGTGCTTCCGCCCCTTGCGGGGGGGGACGACCTGCTCGACCCGGTCGGAAAACAGGAGCGCCCCCACGCGGTCGCTCTGCCGCGCCGCCGCCAGCGCGAGCACCGCGGCCACCTCGGCGGACAAGGCCGACTTGGTCTGGGGCTCACCGAAGCGGGTGGAGCCGGAATGATCCAGCACGAGGAGGACCGTGAGCTCGCGTTCTTCCGTGAAGGTCTTCACGTATGGATGGCCGAGGCGGGCCGACACGTTCCAGTCGATGGTCCGGTAGTCGTCGCCGATCTCGTAGGAACGCACCTCGGCGAACTCCATCCCCTGCCCGCGGAACGTGGAGCGATACTCACCCGCGAACAGCGAGGTCACGATTCCGCGGGTGCGGAGCTCGATGGCCTTGACCTGCCGGAGCACCTCGGGGGAGACGACACTCATCGGCGAGAATCGGACACGGAGGGCCGGGCGCTGCGGAGCGTCGGCTCAGGGCACCGGAACGGCATTCAGCACCCGTTGAATGATCACGTCGGTGTCGACGCTCTCGGCTTCGGCCTCGAAGGTGAGCACGATGCGATGCCGCATGACGTCTCCCGCGAGCGCCCGCACATCCTCGGGCACCACGTAGGAGCGGCCCCGCAGGTACGCGTGGGCCCGGGAGGCCTGGGCGAGCGCGATCGACGCGCGGGGAGAGGCCCCGAACGCGATCAACTGCTTCAGGTCCGGCAACCCGACCGATTGCGGCTCGCGGGTCGCCCGGACGATATCCACGATGTAGTCCATCACCTTCTGGTCGGCATACAGGTTCACGATCACCTGGCGCGCGGCCAGGATCGTGGCCGGATCGAGCAGCTTCTGTACGGGAATCGGGGCGCCGCCCGCCATGCGCAGCAGGATCTCGCGCTCCTCATCCCGGCTGGGGTAACCCACCTTCACCTTCAGCATGAAGCGATCGAGTTGCGCCTCCGGCAGCGGATAGGTGCCCTCCTGCTCGATTGGATTCTGCGTCGCGAGCACGAGAAACGGCTCCGCCAGGTGAAACGTGGCCCCGCCGATCGTGACCTGCTTTTCCTGCATCGCCTCCAGCAGGGCCGACTGGACCTTGGCCGGGGCGCGGTTGATCTCATCCGCCAGGATGATATGGGCGAAGAGCGGGCCCTTCTTGACGCGGAATTCCTGGTTCTTCTGGTCGAACACCATCGTGCCGATGACATCGGCCGGCAGCAGATCGGGCGTGAACTGGATGCGGGAAAAGGACGCGGAGATGATCTCGGCGAGCGTGCGGACGGCGAGCGTCTTGGCGAGGCCCGGCACGCCTTCGAGCAGCACATGGCCGCCGGTCAGCAGGCCGATGAGCAGGCGTTCGACCATGAGCTCCTGGCCGACCACGCGTCGGGACACCTCTTGCACGGCGAGTGGGATGCGGCCGTCGGCGACTGCGGCAGGGGGTGCCTGCTGAGCGGGCATGCGGGTCTTCTCCTCCAATGGGGACTGGGCGGCACCGCCGCCGAGGATCAATCGCCTGCTGGGTCGAGGTGAATGGCCTTGTACAGGGCCTCCTCCTCCTTGGGTGTCAGCGGCCGGGCCTGTCCGACGGGCAGGTCACCGAGGCGCACCGGCCCGAAGGAGAGCCGGGCGAGCCGCTCCACTTTGAGACCCATCGCCTCGCACCACCGCCGCACGATCCTGTTCCGGCCCTCGGTGAACGTCACGTCCACGATGCTTCGGCCCTCCTTGCCGGGCCGCACCCGGACCTCCTGGGGCACTACGGCCCGACCGTCCACCTCGATTCGCGTCCGCATCAGCGCGGCCAGCTCCTCGGTCGGGCGGCCGTGCACGAGCGCGGTATAGTGGCGCGGGATCCGATGGCTCGGATGCGTCAGGCGGTGCACGGCCTCGCCATCCGTGGTGAGGAGGAGCAGCCCGGTTGTCATCACGTCCAGCCGGCCGACGTAGGTGAGACCCGCCGGGTCCTTCACGTAGTCGAAGACCGTGCGGCGGCCCTCCTCGTCGCTGGCGGTGGTCACCACGCCGAGGGGCTTGTGAACCGCCAGCCAGCGGCGGCGCACGATCCGGATGGGCTTCCCGCCGACGGTGATCTTCTGCCGGTCGGGGTCCGCCTTCGACCCCAGCTCGGCCACCTTGCCGTCGACGCGGACGCGCCCGGCGCGGATCAGCTCCTCCGCGGCACGCCGCGAGGCGATGCCCGCCCGGGCGAGCGCCCGCTGCACGCGCATCTCACTCATGACTCCGCCGGGACGTAGGCGGCGGCATCGTGCGTGTCGTCGGTCAGTTGACCGGGCGGCTGCAGGGCGATCGTCAACTCTTCCGTGCGAGGCAGGTCGCCGAGATCGCTGAGACCCAGGACCTCGAGGAACATCGGGGCCGTCCCGTAGAGGAGCGGCCGCCCCAGGGCCTCGCCGCGCCCGACCACCTCGATCAGGCCGCGCTCCTGAAGCGAGCGCAGCACGCCTCCGGCAGACACCCCGCGAATTTCCTCGATCTCGAGCCGACCCACCGGCTGCCGGTAGGCAATCACTGCAAGCGTCTCCAGCGCAGCGGCCGTGAGCCGCGGCGCGCGGATCGCGAACTGCGCGCGCTCAACCGCCGCCGCGAACGCCGCACGGGTGAGGAGCTGGTAGCCGCCGGCCAGCTCCACCAGCTCGATCGCATGTTGGTTGAAGTCGTAGATCTCGCGCAGCTGGCCGAGCGCGGCACGGACGTCGGCAAGCTCCGCATCCGGGTCGAGGATCGCGAGCTCCTCGACGGTCAGGGGGCGCGCCGCCGCGAAGAGGGCGGCTTCAATGAGCTGGGCGAGAGGCGTCACGGCGGATCACCATCGGCGCGAACGGCGCCGGTTGCTGGAGGATCAGTGCACCGCCGCGCGCGAGCTCGAGGAGCGCGAGCAGCGTGGAAAGAACGTTGGAGATCGTGGGGCTCGGCCCCAGCGCCTCCAGCCACCCGAATTCGGAGCGCTCGTCCAGCATGGCGTTGAGCCGGCGCGTGGCGCCTTCGACGTCGAGCGGGCGGGCGACCACCCGGTGCAGCACCGGATCGGGAATCGCCGCGATCACCCGCTCTACCGCCTGAAGCAGTTCGAGCAGGTCGACACGCAGGGGCGGTGGCGGGAAGGCGAGCGGCGGCGGGAGGTACCCGCGACCGTACTGCTCGGCGCGCCGCTCGGCCGCCTTGCCCAGCCACACCGCAACCTCGCGGATCTGCTGGTACTCCAGCAGCCGGCGCACGAGCTCGGCGCGCGGATCCTCCCAGCCCTCCTCCTCGCTCCGTCTCGGGAGAAGCATCTGGGCCTTGAGCCGCAGGAGGCGGCCGGCCATCTCGAGGTAGTCCGCGGCCTGATTGAGTCCGAGTTCGTGGATCGATTGCAGGAACTGATCCGCAATCCGCGCAATCGGGATGTCCGCGATCTCGATCTGTTCCTCCCGCAGGAGGTGCAGCAACAGGTCGAGCGGGCCGGAAAACGCGTCCAGTTGCACGAGGAAGGCCGGAGAGGCTCCCAGGGCCGTGGTCGGCGGTTCAGGCAGTGTGATCGCGGAAGTCTGTTCCAACCGGCGTCCGATGGAGAAGGAGGAATTTAGAAGCTTGGCAGACTGCGGCGCGCGGAACAATACACACCCGGGCGCAGGCAAGTCAAAGCCGTTTCCCGCTTGACCTTGCGTCATCACTCGGCTACGTTTGTCGCTTGCTTCTCAGGGGGCGGCAGCCCCTTCCCGGCAACACTTACCAGAGGTCGCTGTGCCCCGCATCAAGTCCGCCAAGAAGCGCATGCGTCAAGCCAAGTCCCGTACGGCCCGCAACAAGGCCCAGCGGAGCCAGCTGCGCACGGCAGTCAAGAAGGTCCGTTCGGTCGCCACCAAGGCCGAGGCCATGGAGGCCTACACGGAGGCGGCGCGCCTGCTCGATCGGGCCGGTCGCAAGAACTTGGTGCACCGCAACACTGCGGCGCGGCAGAAGAGTCGCCTCGCGAAGGCGGCCGCGAAGAAGGGCTGAGCGGCCGTCGCGCTTCAGCTCCGGTAGGCAACGGGGGCCCGACACCATCGGCGCCCCCGTTCTGTTTCCGCCCCGTTCCCCCGTCCGGCTACAGCGCCGCGAGCTCCGCGCCGCAGCGCTCGCAGTACCACTCCGTCGGCCGGTTGAGCGCCCCGCATTCCCCGCACTTGAGCGTCTTCGGCGTCGCGGACTGACTCGGGCGATCACCGCCGAGGACGATCTGCTGCGACCCCGACTCCGGCACGCCGGCCGGTGGCTCGGGCGGCGAGATCCCCGGGTCGGTCACCCGGGGCGTGCTGCCGCTGGTGCGTTTCGTCGGGAAGGACTCATCGCTCACGGACTTGAGGAAGGCCAGTTCGTCCGCCGCAGGTTCGGGAGGCTTGGCGGGAAACGGCAGCGTCCGCGGCGGCAGTTCCTTGCCCTTCGCCGGGCCGGACCGGGGCGTGAATTTGGGCGCGCCGACCGGCGGTGCCTTGGCCGCGGGAGATTCCGAGGGTTCCGCCAGCGGAAACTCCGGCTCCCAATCCTCGGCCTCCGGAGAAGCCGGTGCGGGCGGCGAGGGGACGGCCGGCGACGCCGGCGAGGGGGTGGCGGCCTGCGGTGCCGGTGGCGCCACCGTGGCGGGTGCCGGCGCCGCCGGCGCCGAGATGAGCTCCTGGACCTCGACCAGGCGTGCGATGTCCTCACCGACCCGGGACAGGTCCTCGCGCACGCCGAGCAGCACCCGTTCGTTTTCGCCGCGGACGCGATCCCATTCGCCCGTGTCGTATTCGCCGACGGCGTGCCGCAGCTCTGCCTCAGCCAGCGTCTCCTGCGCCTCGCTCTCGCGCTGCCTCAACTCGGTCTGACGCGCCTGGAGCGCAGCCAACTGTTCCGCCACCGCCGCCGCATGGGACCGCAGCTGCTCGATCACCTCGCCCAGGCGGCGGTGATAGTCATCGCGGATCCGATCCCGGACGGAGGGAGGAGCGCTCGAGCCGGCCTGATCCAGCCGCGCGAGCCACATCTGATAGCGATTACGCTCTTCGAGGAGGGCCTCGACGGGATTGGCGGGGCGCGGAGCGGATTTGGCCATAGGGAGGCAGTCCTCTCACCTGCGCGAGTTCGTGGACCTGGGCCGGGGAGAGCCGCCCGACCCGTCCGGCAGCCCGTGCTGCGAGCAGGATGCGCGCGGCGTGCTCCAGGCTCTCCATCCGGATCTGCGCGATGCGGAGGTCGGAGCCCCAGCACACCGCACCGTGATTTGCGAGCAACAGTCCATCGTGGCCGTGCAGGTACGGCTCGACCAGATCGCCGAGCGCCGGTGTCCCCGGGGTCGCGTACGGCACCAGCGGCACCTCGCCGAAGAGCAAGGTCACTTCCGGCAGCAGGTCCCCGGGAAGCGACTCGCCGGCCACGGCAAGCCCGGTCGCCGCCGGCGGATGCGCGTGCACCACCGCACCGGTTTCCGGGCGGCTGCGATAGATCCTCAAGTGCAAATCTAATTCAGAAGTGGGAAGGTGGTATCCCGCAACCCGCTCCCCGGCGAGGTTTACGGTGACGAGATCCCCCGGGCGGAGGTCCGCCTTGGGCAGGCCTCGCGGGGTGACGAGCAGGCGACGGGCATTCAGGCGGACCGAGATGTTCCCGTCGGCCCCGGCGATGAGCCCCGCCTCCCACAGTCGGCGCCCACAGTGGACGATTGCGCGTCCCGCGTCCCGCCGGTCCACCTACCCTCGCGTGCGATCGAAGACGACCCGCCCGCGCACGATCGTGACCTCGGTGCGGCCGGTGAGCGTCTCGCCGCCATACGGCGTATTCCGGCTCTTGGAGTAGAAGGCCTCCGGCCGGACCACCCACTTCTCGGCGGGGTCGAACACGACCACATCCGCCGGGGCACCGACGGCGAGCGTACCGCCCGGCAGGTGGAAGACCCGGGCCGGCGCGGTACTCATCCGGTCCACCAATTCGGCGAGCGTGAGGACACCCGGCACCACCAGGTCCCGGATCGCGACCCCCAGCGCGGTCTCGAGTCCGAGTATGCCGTTCGGGGCGAGATCGAACTCGCGCTCCTTGGCATCGTAGTGGTGCGGGGCGTGGTCGCTGGCGACCACGTCGATCGTGCCGTCCTTCAGCGCGCGGCGAATGGCCTCGACATCTTCGGGCTCCCGAAGGGGCGGGTTCATCTTGGCGTTCGTGTCGTAGTCCTCGCACCGGGCGTGGGTCAGGGAAAAGTGATGCGGGGTGGCCTCCGCGGTGACGCGGAGGCCCTTCTCCTTGGCCCGGCGGATGAGCTCGACGGAGCCGCGCGTGGACATGTGGCAGAGGTGGACGTGCCCGCCGGTCAGCTCCGCGAGGATGATGTCGCGGGCCACCATGATCTCCTCCGCCGCGGCCGGCACCCCCTTGAGGCCCAGTCGCGTCGAGACCAGGCCCTCGTGCATCGCGCCGCCCGCGGCCAGGGTGGGATCCTCGCAGTGATCCGCCACCGGGATGCCGAAGGTCCGCGCGTATTCGAGGGCCGTTCGCATCAACTGGCTGGACACGACTGGCTTGCCGTCGTCGCTGACGGCCACGGCCCCTGCACCGACCAGCTCGCCGAACTCCGCGAGCTGCTCTCCCTGTTGGCCAAGCGAAATCGCGCCGATCGGATAGACCCGCGCCTTGGCCGCCTTCTGCGCCTGGCTCACGATGAATCCGACCGCTGCCTGGTTATCCGTGACCGGGTCGGTGTTCGGCATCGCGCAGACGGCGGTGAAGCCGCCGGCGGCGGCGGCCATCGCGCCGGTCGCCACCGTTTCGACATCCTCCTGCCCGGGTTCGCGCAGGTGGACGTGGAGGTCGATGAGCCCGGGCGCGACCACCTTGTTGGACGCGTCCACGATGATCGCGCCTTCCCCTGGCACGATGCCCCGCCCGACCGCCCCGACTCGGCCATCCGCCAGGTACACGTCCGCCAGGCCGTCCGCCCCCCGGGAGGGATCGATGACCCGCCCGCCCCGGATCAGGATCGGGTTCACGTCGCCTCCCCACGCGCGGCGGCGCTCACGGCGGTCGTGCCACCTGCCAGCAGGTACAGGACCGCCATCCGGACGGCGACGCCGTTCGTCACTTGGGGCAAAATCACGCTGAACGGTCCGTCGGCGACATCGGAATCGATCTCGACGCCGCGGTTCATGGGCCCCGGGTGCAGGATGACGAGATCCTTGGGGGCCCGGGCCAGGCGATCCCGGGTCACGCCGAAGACGCGGTTGTACTCGCGGAGCGACGGGATGAATCCCGCCTGCATCCGCTCCAGCTGCAGCCGGAGAATGTTGAGCGCGTCGGCCCAGGCGATCGCGTCCTCGATCCGGGGCAGCACAGTCACGCCCAGCTCCTCCACGTGCCGGGGCAGCAGGCTCGGCGGCCCGCACACCGCGACCTCCGCGCCGAGTTTCGTGAGCCCCCAGATGTTGCTCCGCGCCACGCGGCTGTGGAGGATGTCGCCGCAGATGGCCACCTTGAGGCCTGCGATCGAGCCGAAGCGGTCGCGCAGCGTCAGCAGGTCGAGCAAGCCCTGGGTGGGATGCTCGTGCTTGCCATCGCCCGCGTTGATCACGTTGGAGGCGATGCGCTCGCCGAGAAACTGCGCCGCCCCGGAAGACCCATGCCGGATGACGACCATGTCGATCCGCATGGCTTCGAGATTGCGCGCCGTATCGACGAGAGTTTCGCCCTTCGAGACCGAGGAGCCGGCCGACGCGACATTCACCGTGTCGGCGGAGAGCCGCTTCTCGGCGAACTCGAAGGAGATGCGGGTGCGGGTGGACGCTTCGAAGAAGAGATTGACGATCGTCTTGCCGCGCAGCGCCGGCACCTTCTTGATCGCGCGCTCGCTCACTTCCTTGAACGGCTCGGCCGTGTCGAGGATGAGCCGGATCTGGTCGGCCGTGAGCGTCTCGAGGCCGATCAGGTCCTTGCCCAGCGCGGGCACGGCGGGCTCAGTCGCCACGGGCGAGTTCAACCGCGTCGCGGCCGTCCAGTTCGGAAACGGAAACGTCCACACGGTCGCCGGGTCGGGTCGTGATCGTCAGGCCGGCGATGTCGGGGTGGATGGGCAACTCGCGCCCGCCCCGGTCCACGAGGACGCAGAGCAGGATCCGCCGGGGGCGGCCGAAGTCGGCAAACTCATCGAGGGCGGCGCGCACCGTGCGTCCGGTATAGAGCACGTCGTCCACGATGACGACCGTGCGATCGTCGAGCGACCCGGGCAGCCGGGTCTCGCCGACCACGGGCCGGGCCCCGACCGCCTGGAGGTCGTCCCGGTAGAGCGTGATATCGAGCTTGCCCCGCGGGATGTCGACCCCTTCCGCCGTTTCGATGAGCCGCGCAATCCGTTCGGCCAGCTCCACGCCGCGCCGCTGGATGCCGACCAGCAGAAGGCCCTCCGTTCCACGGTTCTGTTCGACGACTTGTGACGCCATGCGCTGGAGGGTCCGGGCGATGGCGCGCTCGTCGAGCAGAAGGGAGCGAGAGGGCATCGGGGGCGGAAGGTAGCCGGGGGCTCCGGGTGAATCAAGCAGGTTCCGCCCGAGTTCCCACTGCCGGTTTGGCCGCCGCGCGCCGCCGGAACCGGGCCGGCAGCCGGGCCGCGAGGAGCACGACGAGCACCAACCCGAAGAGCGCCGGGGTGGTCACGTCCTTCTTCACCTGCCACAGGAAATGCAGCACGCCTCCGGCCGCCGCGAAATAGACCAACTGGTGCAGCCGGCGCCACCTTGGTCCGCCGAGCCGCCGTATCATCCCGGT
>Ga0137429_1000972_pt1 | contig 10027 bp, 8 predicted proteins | sample EasRivERMZT736_2_FD_102304 | JGI IMG/M metagenome (GOLD analysis project Ga0137429, IMG submission 102304) | Soil microbial communities from meander-bound floodplain in the East River, Colorado, USA - East River MetaG ERMZT736_2 | ecosystem: Environmental > Terrestrial > Soil > Floodplain ...
GCTCCTCGACGACCTCGAATTCCGGTCTAGATACCTTGGTATCAGCTTCTTCTTTGGCTCGCAGCGATTCGTAACCCGTACGCACGTACGCGGCACGTTGCGCCGGCACCTCTCCCAGATAGACATTCCCGCCCTCATCCGCAAGAACGAAGAGGTCCACACCCGGCAGGGCGTACTTGTATTTGATGAACGTCAGGTCCTTGCCGCCGATGCTGCGTTCGGAGGTCTCCAAACGCTCCAGCGAGGCATCCATGATAATAGGGCCGTTGAGAATCAGGAGTGGAAAGGTCTGCACCCCGGCCTTGCGCTTGTCGTAGTGCAGGATCGCATGGCTGATCAGCGCGGGCGAAGCATTTTCGAAAAGAATGGTTTCGGGTCGAATGGTCAGCGTCGAGGTCTTGTCCTTGAATGTGAAACGCAGCGTCGAGCCGTCGCGTTCAAAGTTCTGCGGGCCTTGCGGCGTTTGCGCCGTGATTCGCGTCAATCGACCCTCGCCGTCGGCGAAGATCTTCAGACTGGATTCGACCTTCTGACCGGCCATGGAGAGGGTGACCTCTTCATCGATAGATCCGTCCTTTCGCCATTCGTAGGTGGTGGTCAGGATCGGGTCCTCGTTCACGTACAGTCGGAATTCGCCCTTGTCGCTGAAGCCGGATAGCGCCGCCGGAAGCCCAGACACGACCTCCCCGGTTGCGGCCTTCTCCTGTGCCAAAATTATGGCACCACATGGAGCGAGCGCCGCCAGGATGAAAAGCAGGTACAAGCAAACAGGTCTGTGTTCTCGTCCGTAGTTGCTCATGAGACGTCCTCCGTCGGCGGCAGGCAGGGCGACCGACGCTCATCGTACCACCGAGCCGTTATTGTCGAGCACCGCGCGATGCGAGTCCACATGGTAAACGCAAATTGGTGTAACAAAGTGTAAGGATGTTTAGAATCGCGAGGGTGAGGGGGTGTAATAAACTAACACGGGCGGGCGGTGGAATGGCGGAGCAGCGGGCGGTACCTGAGTTCCAGTCCTCTAATCTGCTCGTCCAGAGTTCCATCTCGCCCGGTATAGGCGTGTGGGGCGCGGGCCAGTTCCACGAACCATTTCACGACGTTATCGAAATCGTCGAGGTCGATGTATTCCGGGGCCAGCTTCCGGCGCTTCACGTCGACGTTGTGATAATTTCCGAGGGCCACGCACAGGCCGGTCGCTTCGTAGCCGAGGATGCAATAGGCCGAAGACTCGCACGTGCCGCCATCCATCAGCTTACGTTGGTATCTGAAGCGTCTGTCGTCGCGGGCCAGCTCGCGGGCAATTCGATGGCAATACGCGGTGGCCGCATGGGTAAAAGTACTCGCCTTATCGCCCACGCGCAAGATTGGCCCGTCTCCCATCTTGGCGAATGGCCGCTCCGAGCTGGTTTCCATGGCCACGACGAAGCACTTGATTGGGATCGTCTTCAACCGACAAGCAGCAATCGCGCCGATGAACCCGACTTCCTCGGCCCGAGTGAATAGAAAATAAGCGTCGCAACTCTTGCCGCTTCGCACCAACTCGTCGATGGCGCTCAACATGGCTGCCGCACCGGCCAGGTCGTCGCATCCACGGGCGTAGATTCGTCTCCCCCGAACGACGGCGTCGGGAAAGTCCCACATGCCGATGGCGCCCGAGGGGATATCCCGCGGCACTTGCAAGACGGCGGTGTCGACTCGGTGCTGTCCGTCGCGGGGTACGACGGCAACCGATCGGATCACGCCCCGAATCCACGAGGTACCCACCGCGAATCGGACTTTGCTTCGCAGGAAGTAATCGGGCGGCACTCCTCCGCGCCAGAAAGCGCGCAAATAGCCTTTCGCGGTCATTTGATCCGCTACAAAACCGGGATGGTCGAGATGGGCGGTAATACAAACGGGGCGCTTGACGATGCGCTTCCCGATCCGAACACGAACGAGCACGTTACCGGCCCGGTCGCGAATCAGCTTCAGATGCTTTCGCTTCCCGCAGAACCGCTCGATGTAGTCGATGACCCGATGCTCCGCGAACGGAGCCGTGGGAATCGAAAGCATGGCGTTGAGAATGCGCCGGTTCATGGGCGTTACTTCAACTCGGGAATCAGCGCAATCAAACGGTGAGTTTCAGCGCCGCGGCGAGCCGCGAATCAACGTTGTCCCAGTTCACGACGTTCCAGAACGCATCCACATACCCGCCGCGATTGTTTTGATACTTGAGGTAGTAGGCGTGCTCCCAAACGTCCAGAACAAGCAGCGGGATGCAGCCGAACATCGTAAGGTTTTGATGCTTCTCGGCCCCGAGTACGATCGACCGGCCGCTGAGCGGCTCCCACGCGAGGATTCCCCACCCGCTGGCCTGCACCTTCTTTGATGCGGTGGCAAAGTGGGCCTGGAAGTTGGCGAAGCTGCCGAAGTCGCCGGCGATTTGTTTGGCGATCGCACCCTTGGGATCCCCACCGCCGCCCTTCTTCATATTCTCCCAAAAAACGCAATGCAGCACGTGGCCGGAGCCGTTGAAGGCCAGAGAGTCGGTCAGATCACGGATCGCGTCGAGGCCCGTACTCGCAGCCCCGCCTTGACGGGCCGCGTCCAGCTTGGTGATCGCATCGTTGAGGCCCTTCACGTATGCGGCGTGATGCTTGTCGTGATGAATCGTCATGGTCTGGGCGTCGATGTGCGGTTCGAGGGCGTCAGGCGCGTAGGGCAATGGCGGGAGTTTGTATTCCCGCGGCCCGCCCGGCGCCTTTCCAGCGCTTTCCTGGGCGAAAGTTTCGTCGGCCGTCAGACCGATCCACCCGCCCGCGACGGCCAATCCGCCTACGGCGGATAGTGTTCCCAACACTTCACGGCGATTGACATGAGCCATTATGTTTACCTCCTCGTTTGGTTCTGCGCGCCGGCGTTCCAAGAAGTTCCGCCTCGGCGCTTTACGCCGAAAGGGTACGTCGCGACGCGCCGGCCCGCAAGGAGTCCGGCGTGGCCAAAACTCATACCAGGGCGAAGCCGATCGGTTGACGGGGCGGGCGTGAGTCCGTATCGTGCCATGCCCAGGGCGATTAGCTCAGTTGGCTAGAGCGCCTGCTCGACACGCAGGAGGTCACAGGTTCGAGTCCTGTATCGCCCAATTACGCTTTTCAAAGAATAGTGGCAAACGGCGAAGGCGTGGCCATAGGAGCGTGGACCGTGCCACTCGCCGCTCAGAAAGCCGTAGAATGTCCTGATATGGCTACGAACAAACGGGACAACCTTCCCACGCAAGCCGCCGGGCAGTTTGGCCGCCTGGCACGCTTTTTGCGTTTTCAAGCCATGCTCTGGCGATTTGGTGCCCGCCGCTTGACGCAGAATAACCTGCTCGCCATGAGCGCCGCGTTGTCTTTTCGGACCATTTTCGCCCTGATTCCCACCATCGTGCTCGCTTTCCTTGGCGCCAGCGCCTTGGGCGTCATGGCGGATGCCAAGCAGAGTCTGCGCGCTTTCCTAGACACATCGGGCTTCAATCTGATTTCCGTTCCCACCGACGAGATGGCACCCGACCTCGATGCTTCATCACCCCCGGCGAATGCGACCGAACCGCCATCGTCCACCGATGGCGCCGCGAGGCTAATCAATGTCGCCGATGAAATTGTGGGAATTGTCGATCGCACGCAATCGAAATTGACCTTCAGCCGCATCGGCCCCATCGGCGCAGTCCTGTTCATCTGGACGGCACTTTCACTGATTAACACCGCAGAAGATTCACTCAATCGAGTGTTTGGCGCGAGGCGCAACCGATCTGTAGTCCGCCGCGTGCTCCTTTACTGGTCTGTGATGACTCTTGGCCCCGTCGCGCTCGCAGCGGCAACTTTTCTCGGCCACCAACTGATGGCGGCGTCACATCGTCTTCCCCTCGTTTCCGGGCTGACTACAACGCTCGGCTGGATCAGCCCGGGCTTGGTCGGAATCCTCGTTCTTACCGCCGTCTATGCAGTGTTGCCCAATACCGGCGTGAAGTACCGGTCCGCCTTCGGCGGCGCACTCGTCGCCGTGCTGCTCTGGATCGCGGCGCGCAACTCTTTCGCTTGGTATGTCGAGCGTTATGTCCTAAAGGCCAACCTCTATGGGATTCTCGGCGTCCTGCCGCTCTTCTTTATCTGGCTGAATCTTTCGTGGATCATTTTCCTCTTCGGTGCGGAACTGGCCTACGCCGCCCAGCACTGGACCCGCATCGGTGAACCGGATGCGGATGCCCCAAAGATTCTCTCGCCGACTGACCCGCTACGCGTCGTGCTCGTTGTCGCCCGCAACTTTCAATCCGGCGGCAAACCTGCCTCCATTGACGAGATCGCGGCCGAAACAAACCTTGCACCAGACCTCGTCCAATTCCTCGTCCGCAGCCTGACCGACCGCGGTCAACTTTTGCGCGTTACCGACCGGAGCACTGACCGCTACACCCTCGCCCGCCCTCCGGGCTCCATCGCGGTGCGTAATCTGGTCGCGTTGGACGATTCGAGCGTTTCTTCGTCCCAGCCTGGCGGCGCAAACAACCGTAAGGGCTCGCCCTTGGCGGACATCGATGCCCGAATGACCGCCGCCATCGGTGACACCACCCTCGAAGATGTCCTTGCATCACCCAGCTAGGTAGCGTTGCCGAACTACCGGATCGCGCGGTATCAATGTTCGGCCTATGCCGATTCTCTGCGTTGCGTTTCGCCGCTGGAAATCAGTTTTGTACGGTCCGCTCCGCGGACCATTCCGTGGTATGTCAACCGTTGATCGAGGGTGCCACGACGTGGCCAGATGAAAACAAAATGGTCCGCTCAGCGGTCCTTACCGAGATGACACTGTATTGGCACGTGGCCGACATCGCGCCCTGTTTATGCAGGCGCGCGTCTTCCTAGTGGGGTGATGCCGTCCGATTCCTTGGCGAATTTGCGGGCGGTTTCGAGGGAAATCCGGCCGCCATCAACAAGCCGTTGAAGGTCTTCATCGAGCGTGGCCATCCCGTCGCGCTTCCCGGTTTGAATCGCCGATTCGATGTTGTCGATCTTCCCGAAGCGGATGGCGGCCCGCACCGGATGATTGACGTGCAGCACTTCCAGGGCGAGAGCGCGTTTCTCTCCTGGCCGGGCCGACGGTAAGAGGTGTTGACTCACCACCGAGCGCAGGCTGAGCGCCAGTTGCGTCCGAACATCTTCTTGGGCGTCGTAGGGAAACAGGTCGACGAATCGCGTGACCGCGCCCTTGGCGTCCTTGGTGTGCAACGTGGTGAGGATCAGATGTCCGGTCTCCGCGGCGCTCAGGGCCATTTGGGCCGTGTCGCGATCACGGATTTCGCCGAGCAGAATGACGTCCGGGTCCTGCCGCAGGCCGTACTTGAGGCCGTCGAAGAACGAATCCACGTCCCGGCCCACCTCGCGCTGCGTGATGACGCTCGAACTGATTCGCGGATGGACGTATTCGATCGGCTCCTCCACGGTGATGATGCGGCAATCGCCTTGTTGATTTAACATATGGATGAGCGCCGCCAGTGTGGTCGATTTACCCGATCCGGTGACGCCGGTGATGATGACCAGCCCGTTGGTGTGTCCGATCAAGCGCCGGGCGAGGGCTTCCGGAAAACCCATCCATTCAAACGACGGGATTTCATCGGGGACGTGCCGCAGACAGGCACACCATTCGCCACGGGCCAGGAAAATGTTGGCTCGAAATCGGCAGGGTTTCCCGTGCCGGATCGTGGCCACCGAGCAATCGAAGTTCTTTCCTTCGTCCAGCCGGGTGGTAGTCCCTTCGGGTAGGACCGACTCGATCAAACGCCGCACGTCGTCCCCCGACAGCACAGCGGGTCGTGGCCCGCGGTGCGTTGGATTATTCTGCGCTCCGTCGATCGCCTCCAAGCGGCCATGAATGCGATAGGTAACGGGGTGGCCAGCGATGAGGTGTACGTCCGAGGCCTGGCGATCGACGGCTGCGTCAAGAAGCGCCTGCATCTCCAACCGCGCCGCCCCGCCGGTATCCCTAGTCCGTTCGTTCATGCCCTCATTATACCGCGCGGACGGCGCAGCGCCGCGACGGTGCTTGCTCTTGGAATGCACTCAAAAAAGGGGCAAGGATTATTGGTCAAAGCAAAGGTGGTGCACGGAGGCCGGGGGGAAATTCAGAAAGACCGTCTTGGTGGTGATTCGATGTTGCCGAAGCCGGTCGGTGAGATAAGCGGAGACGGCCCGAATCCGCGCCCGCCGTTTCCCGATCGCCAACGTTCGCGAGGTGCGTCGCATTCCGAGATATTCAAAATAGCTAAAGACCCCCCTGGGTTTCAGGCATCGGCGGATGACTTCGAAGACATCCTGCACGTCCCGCAATTCGAAGGCTGTCAAAGGTAAGCCTGAAATCACGAAGTCATAGCGCTTATGGCTTGGCAACTCCTGAACGGGCAACCGGAGCAGCCTAACTCGGCCCTGAGCCACCAGCGGAGCGAAATGGGCGTTTGAGAGAACGTCGCGTTCGAGGAGGTCCGCAAAATCGTGGTTGATTTCACAGACATCCAGAGTATCGCCCTCACGAATAATGGTTCCCAAATAGCGTGTGACCGGTCCTGTACCCGCCCCGACTTCGAGGACATCAGCCGGGCCGTTGGAATTCCGGTACGGTCCACTGACCGCTTCCGCCAACGCTCTAGAACTGGGTGCGATCGCCCCTACCGCGTTGGGATCACGGAAGTAGCGGCTGAGGAAACGCCAACGATGCCCCAACTCCACACGAAGTCCGGTTCGAGAGGACCCGCTATTCGTCGATCCATTTACTAGGTTGCTCAATCGATCCTGCGTTTATCGGGGTCTTTCAGGGAATCCGCCGCCGCGCCGTTGGCTACCGAGGCAATCCTAACGCAGGCCTGATAGCGATTCCAACACGAATCACAAGAACAAACAATGATAAATGCAAGCGTCGCTTTATTATTGCTCCGAAAGGGACTTCAAACTTTTTCTTGAATCGACGTCTAATGCCTGATAAACTATGAATCGCGGGGGAACACTGTCCGTTGCGGTGGCGCGAAAACGGGCGCAATCGGGCCTACAGGGTGAACTCGCCGAGCGTTGGCCGCGACGGCAGCCGGCGCGCGATGGGCCTGCGGGTGACGACCTGCGGGATGGGTCAGTCCGGGCCGCTGGAGCGAAATGCACCGGGGTCCGGGGGTCCCGTGTTGGAAAGGGAGGTGGTCATTGGAATATAACATAGGTAGGCTGCCGTAGCGGCAGACGTTGCTGCAAACGGCAGCACGAAACCTTGGGCCCGCTGGAGCTTGAAAACCCAGCGGGCCGCTTTATTTGGTGCTTACAATGCAGAGGCCGTAGCGGAATGAACATCGCGGCCGGGGGGTAATGCGGCTACAATGGCCGCATCTGTCCTGTGCCGATCGGGGAAGAAACTGTAAGGCTTCGGTTAGAACTGAAAATGTCGGACTTAAAACGAGTTTCGTTCGTCTCATTGGGGTGCGCCAAGAACTTGGTCGACTCCGAGAAGATGCTCGGACAATTGGCCGAATCGGGCTGTGCTATTACCGCGGACGAAGATGACGCCGAAGTCACGGTTATTAACACCTGCGGTTTTCTGGAAGCATCACGGACCGAGGCCGATGAAGTCATTCGTGAGGCCGTCGCCCGTAAACGAAACGGGGTCCTCAAACGAGTCGTCGTGGCCGGCTGTCTGGTGCAGCGCGACAAGGAGGCCATCCTCGAACGGATTAGTGGAGTCGATGCGCTGGTCGGGGTGAACAACCGAGACGACATCGTACGCGCCGTGCTGGGAACAAACGGCTGGCCCTCACTCCAGCCAACTCCCGTGGGGAGAGGGGGTCATACGAAAAAATCAAAGCGGACCACGGACATTTATCTTTCGGATTACCATCCGTTTGTGCAGCTTGATACCGCGCGGCTGCGGATCACTCCCCGGCATTACGCCTACCTGCGAATCAGCGAAGGGTGCGATCAGAAATGTACGTTTTGCACGATCCCGTCGATTCGCGGCCGGATGCATTGCAAGCCGCCGGAAGTGGTCCTTGCGGAAGCGCGGGAGTTAGTGAGTGACGGGGCCGTCGAAATCAGTCTGATCGGGCAGGACACCACCAGCTACGGAATGGGCGAGGACAAATTCGACGTGGGGCTTGCGGGGCTGCTTTGGCAACTTAACGCCGTTGATGGTCTGCGTTGGGTTCGGCTGATGTACGTCTATCCGTCGGTGCTCAGCGACGAGATGATCGAGGCCATCGCAGAATGCGAGCACGTTTGCAAGTACATCGATATCCCGCTGCAACACATCAACGACAAGATGCTCAAGGCCATGCACCGCCGCGTGGACCGGACGACCACGGAACGGCTGTTGCAACAGATTCGTGATCGGATCCCCGGTGTCTCGATCCGGACGACGCTCATCGCGGGCTTCCCCGGCGAGACGGATGAACAAGTCGATGAACTCGTCGAGTTCGTGAAGTCGTTCCGGTTCGACGCCTTGGGTGTGTTTCCGTATTCCCTGGAGGCGGAGACGCCGTCGGGCCGGATGTCAGCACAAATCTCGGAAGCGGCCAAGCAGGAGCGCGTCGAGGCGCTGATGAGCGCTCAGCAAGATGTCGCGTTCGCCCTGGCGGAAGAGCGTGTGGGCCGCGAGTTCGAAGTGCTGGTTGATGAGCGCGTCCAGCCGGGCGTGGTCGCGGCCAGGCACCAAGGGCAGGCCCCAGCGGTGGACAGCGTGACCTACGTGGAGACTTCCGAAGCTACGGCCGGGGAGTTCCTGAACGTGCGCTGCCGGGCGCGACAGGATTATGACCTGATCGCCAAACCGACGCGGGTGGCGTTGCCTGTATTGGCGCGGTGACAGTGGACGGCACTGCTAAAGAGCGCCGGGGCAAACTGGTGTTTCGTTCGACAGAGCAAGGGTCCGCGAGCGCGAGCACGGCACGCAGCGTCCCGAGGAAGGTGATCAAACGGTGAGTTGCTCGGGTCGCGAGAACGAATTTCGCAGACGATGCGCGTCAAACTCATGATCGTTAATTTGGACATGGACTGGACGGAGACGGGAAAGAGGCGAAAGAGGAACTGCTTATGGTAACCACTTGCTTCGCCGGCGTCTTGACCGTACTTGCCTGGTTGTTCATATTTCTAGTCGGGTTGACCATCAACTCTGCGCCATTCCGGGATGGAATCGCCCATGGCCAAATCACGATGCTGAACCTCGGCATGGCGTTCATTGCGTATACGGTCACGAACGCCGCGATTCTTTGCCTACTCAGTGGGGTAGCCGGCGCGATATCGCGGACCCTCCCCCTCACGTCCGCCAGCGACGCCGCTACTCCGCCGGGCTCGGTGCATTCGCCACGACAGGGCATCGGAGAGATAATTTTCGCCGGAATGCTGCGGAGCTTCGTTGTCTACTTGCTCTTTGCGTCGGGCGTATACATCGCCGCCAGCGACGCGTTTGCGAACACGACTCCGGAGCAATACGGACGGGTGGTTGCCTCTACTTCGCTACTCGCCTTTGTCGTGAGTTACAAACCGACCGTATTCGGGAGAGTACTTGGATGGTTCGCTCCGACTCCACTGGGAGCACAACAGGGTGATCGGAGTTCTTCCGGCGCTCTCAGCGAAGGATCAAGGTCAGGCGTCGGCGGTGGACAGCGTGACCCACGTTGAATCGCGCGGGACGCGGGCCGGGAGAGTTCTTGACGGTGCGCTGCCGGGCGCGACAGGATTATGACCTGATCGCCAGGCCGACGCGGGTGGGGTTGCCGGTCTTGGCGCGGTGACGCGGGGCGGCACTGATCGAGTGCCCCGGCCCAGAGGGATGTGTCGTTCGACGGAAGCATGTTTACGCGAGCGTGAGCATGGCACCAGGCTTCAGCAAGGCGGCGGCAACAAGTGATCGGAAGCTCAGCACTTGCGATGAATGAGACCGAAGTTCAAGCTCTCGAGCGGTTCGTCGCAGAGAACGACGATCTTCTCGCTCTGGAAGAGCAGATCGGTAAGTTCAACATCTTCGATGCACTCGGCATCGCGCGAGTCGA
>Ga0137429_1000977_pt1 | contig 10003 bp, 2 predicted proteins | sample EasRivERMZT736_2_FD_102304 | JGI IMG/M metagenome (GOLD analysis project Ga0137429, IMG submission 102304) | Soil microbial communities from meander-bound floodplain in the East River, Colorado, USA - East River MetaG ERMZT736_2 | ecosystem: Environmental > Terrestrial > Soil > Floodplain ...
AGGACAACACAGCGAACGACTTCGGGGGCGCGGTAGCCATCCGCGGCGGCGGCGCGCCGCAGTTCATCAACTGCACCTTCCGCAACAACGGCCAGGGCGCGGGCAATCCCTCGGAAACCAACGGCGGCGGGGCCGTGTTCGTGCGCGAGGGTGCGCCAACATTTGTGAACTGCCTTTTCACCAACAACAAGGCCTGGGAGGGCGGAGTGGTACTGATGGTCTCCGGCACGCCGACCTTCATCAACTGCACCATTGTCAACAATCAGGCCACGATCGGGTACGGCGGAGTCTTCTTCGATCCGGACGGGCGGGCTGTTTTTCGCAATTGTATTCTGCGGAGCAACACCACGACCAAAGGCGTGGGCCTTTACGATCAGGGTTACAGCGGGTCCGGGGGAACCACGCCCTTACGCTATAGCAACCTCCAGGGTGGTTGGTCTGGGACGGGCAGCATCGACGCCGATGCACTCTTCCAAAACCCCGCGAACGGTAACTACGAATTGCAATCCACTTCACCGTGCAAGAACAGCGGGGAGAACGCCGCCTTACCGCCCGACGTCGGCGATCTCGACTGGGACGGGAACACCACGGAAGCCATTCCCATGGCCTTAGCCCGACATGTCCGCGTACGTTTGGGGACGGTGGACATGGGGGCGTACGAGTTAGGATGCCAGGCTGCGAGTACGGACTGCGATCAAAACGGCCTTGTGGATGCGTGTGAGATCGAATCCGATCCAACCTTGGATTGCCACAACCAAAACGGCGTCCTGGATTTATGCGAGACCAATGCCGTCGTACCCAAAAGCGCTTGCTGCGTTGGGTTCACGTGTACCTGGCCGACGACATCATGCCGATGCGCAGCGAACGGCGGTGTTTGGTACCAGGGTAAGGGTATGACATGCAACCAGGTGACTTGCGGGTATTCGGAAAACTAATATCCGGAATTGACGCCCAGCTCCCTGATCGGTCGCGCCGGTGCATCCCACCGCGCGCTCCTCAAGTTATTGAAGTAGAGATCGCGAAGACTGTGTGCTTGCGTCGCTGGTGGGCCCGCGGGACCGGCCGCGGTGCGCGCTGCGAGTGCATTTCATGTTCCACGTGGAACAACACGTAGTGCCACAACGTGGCACAACTCCGTCGTCTCGCTGTCCCTTCGTGGCCGCTGACACCGCTCCCTCACGGTCGCGGTACTGATCGGCAGCGAAGTCGCTTAAGACTTCCCGCCCTTGGCCGGTTTGGCGCCCTTGGCTGGTTTTTCCTTTTCGGCGGCAGGTGCGGCCCCTGCTGCGGCGACGGGAGCGCCTTCCACGCCTTCAGGCTTCTTTTCGGCCTTGTCTTTCTTGCCCACGGCGGCTTTGCGATGGGCGACCTTGGGAAGGCCCGTGATCTTGCCGCCCTCGGACCACATCCCGGTTTCTTTCAGGATCACCACGCGCTCCGCGCGGGTGAGCACGTTGCGGTGGCGTTCGAGCATACTTTTCGATCGTAGGGATCGGTCCATGGACATCGGGGTTAACTCCTGTCTACCAGTTGTCGCGCTTCAACGTCTTGAAATAGCCTTCCAGTCTGTATCCGCCGCCCGCCGCGTAATACTGCGTGCCGATGGTGCGGACCTTTTCCATCAACTGCTCCGCGAGACGCTTCTGCGCGGGGTCTTTGTGGCTGTAGCCCTGCGTCGCAATCAGCAGGGTGGTATTGTCGTTCAACGGTACCAACTCCGAGTTCACGCCGCGCTGCGCTAAGAACTCCCGCGCGTGTCGCGCCTTGTCAATGTTCGCCGCCGGGAACTCCTGGACCACAATATACGTCAGGTCGCGGACCCAGCCGGCAGCGGGGACAGTGCTTGCCGGCAACTTCGCCGGAGCAGCCACCGCCGCCTTCACCGCCGGTCGGTCCTCGCGTGCACCGCTCCCCGCCGACTTGACACCCGCATCCTGGAGCAAGCCGCCGACAAGTTTGCTCGCGGGCGGCTGGTTACGCAGGGCCGCAATCTCGTCTACGGCGGCGCTGCCGACGTCCGCGCGCCCGGCGTCGAAGCCGCGTCGAAATCCGCCTTGATCGCCGCGACGTGCCCCAAGCCCATAGGCGGCCAGTATCGTCGCAAGTCCCAGAAAAACCGCTACGGCAGCCGTCACGCTGGTGAGCGACAGGCATACGCGATCGCCATCGACTTCGAAAAGCGGGCGAGGCGCCGTTCGATCCACGGCCGACCGGGAGGGTTCTTCAACCACCAGGGGCGATTCGTCGGCTTTTCGCGCCGCACGAGCGACACGCAAGTCCATCAGTTGGGTGTGCTTTGTCCACCAACTGGGAACCTTGACCCCGCCCGTTGCACTACCCTCTTCGCTAAGAAGTTCGAACAACGCCGGGCCTCGTTTTGGTTTGGCCATTCTAAGCCTCCCTGCGGAAACTCACTCGATCCCCCCAGAATAGCCGAGTCGCTGTCGTTTGCAAGACAACCGCGTTCACGTCCCGTTGTTTTCGCGGGCCCCGCCGTTGTCAACTGACCGTCGTCCGGATAGTTTGCAGGCCAAGGGCGATTAGCTCAGTTGGCTAGAGCGTTCGGATCACACCCGAGAGGTCACAGGTTCGAGTCCTGTATCGCCCATTCGCTTCCGGCACGTTTTTGTTTGAGAAGTTAGCACTTACGCTTTAATGGAAGTTCTGCTTGCATATAAGCAGCGTCAATTCTGAGATCCTGGTCAGTTAATTCCAGATTTTTAAAAGGACTTACTTGCTATTGGTGGTGCCTTTTGGCTAAACTAGCGTAGGTTTACCGGACTCGACGGCCGGGTTGTACCCCGCCAACGACAACCTGCTGGTCGAGTATGGGTCATGCGTTCCACGCACGGCCAATGACCGGCTCGGGGTGTGGAGTGGGCAGATAAAGTGGGAGCACGGAGGATTCGCCGCGACGAGTGACAGTAGTGTGACATCACGCTTCGCGCGGAAGGTTTACGTAGCATTCTGACGCCGAGGGTGGATTTCGGATGAGCCGGTATCGAAACGCAATGCCGACGGTCCGTCCCCGCGGGTTTCGTAATGATTTGGGTACTGGTGGTTTGTCTTAAGGGTGTGGAGGTAAAGGGATTATGAGAGCAGCGAAGAACGAATTGGCGAAGCGTCGTGTATGGTTGGGCGTCACCGCGCTGGGAATCTTGGCGTGTAGTCTGGCCTTGGCAGGCGCGCCCGGACGACAACCGGCACCTGGCGTACATGAGGCGGCCGCAAGCCAAGTTAAGGCGGCAAGCAATCCAAGTACCGCTACACCCGCTTCCCAGGCGGCGGCATTGCATCCTGACGCGGGAACAGTCGTTGAGTCCCCCGTCATCCGCCAGCGCGTACGCGGAGGGCAAATGCCCAAGGGCGAGCTCCAGGTCATCGCCAACGTGGTCGTGGACTATCGCGACGACGAAATGACCAAGGCCCGCGTCCGAGGAGAACTGGTGGGTCCCCTGCCGATGCCCTCGGAGCTTGGAGTAGTGGCGGCCGGCGGTTGTTCCTTCGACTTCCAATGTGACGACGCCAACCCGTGTACGATCGACACCTGCGACTTCACGCCGGGTTCGCCGATTGGGTCCGGCAAGTGTGAGTACAACCCGGTCCCCGACGGCTTCAACTCGGTTTTCGGCGGCGGTATTTCCGAAGATTGCGACGGCACCCGCACCTGCGGCTGCGACGACGATAACTACTGCAACGGATTCGAAACGTGTCAAGGCGCCGTCTGCGCCGTGGGCAGCTTCCGCAACGTGGGGGAAACGTGCGATTCCCATGATGATTGCCGTCAGCCGGGCGTCTGCAACCTGACCACCGGTGAGTGCACGTCGGGCGACACCGGGGCGTGCGCCTCGAATGACGACTGCGCCTTCCCGGGCACGGGGACGTGCAGCCCCGGAACCTGCGATGCGACTCCTCCGACGCCCACCTGCTGCGCGGACTTCGATTCGTGCCTGCCGGGGTTCGCGGTCTGTTCCGAGGACAGCGACAACTCCGGAGATCACTGCGATACGGACCAAGAGTGTCGAGGCGGGGGGAGATGTGACCGTTGCAGGTCGCTGTGCAAAACAGCCGCGGACTGCGACGACAAGAGCAAGTGCAACGGAACGGAGAGTTGCGCCTCCCTGATATGCCACGGAGGCTCGAACAACGGCAATACGTGTACGACCGACGCCAACTGTCCCAAGCTATGCGTCGGCGGAGGGAACAACGGCAACTCGTGCTCTAGCGACGTTAATTGTCCCGACGGGATCTGCAAGGGAGCGTGCCTGGGAACGTGTGCTCGTGGTACTCCCCCCTGCGGATTCGGGGCGGATTGCGATGAGGGGCATTGTACCGGGGGAACGAAAACCAACCAAGTGTGCGCCGTGGACGGGGACTGCCCGGGGGGCTATTGCGGGAAGCGTTGCGTTGCCGGCCCGAACAACGGCGATTTCTGCGGGGACTGCCCCGGCGGCAATTGCCAGTCGGCCGGGCAAGGCGAACCAGAGCTTTGCGTCGGGGGCGGGAACGCCGGCCGGCCTTGCGGGGTCTGCGGCGGCGCCGGGGTTTGCGGCACCGGCAGGGTTTGTTATGCAGGGCGATGCTGCTCGGCGGTCAGCGAACCTGAATGCACCAAAGGTGGTCTAATCGCCGTAGCTCCAAATCCAGCCTGCGTGGGTAATTGGTACGCGGGCGACGGCGGTCAGGAACTGATCGAGGGCGCAGTAGCGGGATGCGGCGGCGGGCCTGCGGACTTTAGTGAAGATTGGGGCTGTCCGAAATACTCCGCGGGCCTCACCCAGACGAGCCTCAACAGTCCGCCTCAGCGCCTGGTCGTCGTGGGTCCGGTTTCCGACGCTTCTGTGGCCGTCCCTGGTCCCGGCGGGCCGGGGGGAGCGCTCAACAAATTGGGCGACGACTACACCCTAACCAACGGCTCCTTCATGGACATGGAGGTCATGCGCTGGGTGGGCGCGCCCATCACGGCTGCCGATCGAATCCTGATCGAGTTTTACGACGCCTCGAATATACTCGTCGAGGATATCGTGCTGCCTGGGGTCACGGGCACGGACATCGGCGTCATCGTGGTGCAGTTTAACCCCAAGTTGACCATCCCGCCGAGCGGGTCCGTGGTGGCACGGGTGGCGAGCGCCTTCTCCCCCAACACCAGGTTCGTCTGGGCGTCGACCAACGCCGCCGCGGTGGGCACGAACAACGCGAACAGCCTGTGGGTGAACGGCGGTCCGGCGGCGAACTTCCTTTCCCCCAATCCGGGGATCCTGGCCTTTGAACTGGCCGGCGACAATGGTACGCAACCGAGCGGGGCCTGTTGTAACGCGGTATCCGGCGAGTGTTCGGACGGCGTCCTTCCGTGGGCATGCGCCGCGCAGGGAAACATCTTCAACGGCCTCAATACGAAGTGCGCCACGTGCAACGGAGGCCCGCAGACCGGGCTGGCGTGTCGCAAGTGCGCGGCGGGCGGGCCCCATGCCGGACTGGCGTGCTCGGGCGACGCGGTCTGTGGTGAATGTTCGCAGGCCGGCACCCAACCGTGCCTCACCAACGCGGACTGTGGCGGTGGAGGAAATACTTGCACCACGGGCGATTGCGTGCCGAACAACGCGACCTGCACGGGTACGAATTTCTGTTATTACGGTGGTGTGGGCAATCCGAATGATCCCTGCCCGTGTGACGTCGGGGGGACCTGCGGACCGCCGCAGTGCGTGGCGGAGTTGGGGTGTGGAAGCGGAGCCTGCTGCAACCCGACGACAGGAAACTGCTCGTATCCGGGGAGCCCGGCAACATGCGATGGAACTTGTCCGTCGGGCACGTGCGTGGGCGGCGCCGGCGCGGGGCTGCCATGCAGCACCGCCGCGGACTGCAAGTTCTTCCAAGGCTTCGGAACAAACTGCGATGCGGATGACGGACTGGGCGACGCCGCCCAGCAGCATTGCTGCCCGCAACCCGACCTGGGCCAGAAGTGCATGGGCTCGCCCACCATCTTGGTAAAGAGGTGCAGTGGGCTGCCCGCGAACACGCCCTGCATCGGCGAGGGACAAGGTGACTGCCCCGTTGGTCAGACATGCAATAGCGTCAACGGAACGTGTGACCCCGTAGCCCTCACGTGTTGGACGGGCGATGTCGGGAGAAATTGCACCGTGGCTACACAAGCCGCTGACTGCAACATCGTCGGACGCAACATGCTGTCATGCACAACGGATTCGGATTGCCGCAGGTGCTCGGGCGGACTCAACAACGGCCAAACTTGCACCGTACACGCCGATTGCGCCAGGTGTCGGGGCGGCAGCACCCCCAACGCAGTGTGCGTGGACGACACGGATTGCCCTGGGGAGGGCGTTTGTGCCGGGCATTGCCTCGGAGTCTGCGGGACTCTCAGCAGCGTAGCGGACACCCGCCACAGCGGAGCGGACAATTGCGCCGATGCGGTAGTGCATCAAATAACAGTACCGTTACCGGGCGAAGATCCGGTGACGATAACGATTACGGGGAATAACGACAATGCCTCCAGCACGGTGGAGAACCCTGATTCCTGCTGGGGGATTGGGACCGGGGTGGGCAGCGAACCCGGCTGGTGGGAGGCGTTTCACATTGATTCCTGCGCGTGGGTGCGGCTCGATTTCTGTTGCACCAAACCGGTTCACGAGCCGGCCTGGGCCTTCCTGTCCACGGACTGCGACTGCGCCAACACGCTTGCCAATACGCCGAACCCCTATCACTTCGGGGAGGTTGCGAATTTCCGGGGACCGAAGTATTGCGATGAAGATAATCTGTGGCAGTCGTTCGGCCCGCTGTCCGCCGGAACCTACTATTATCCGATCTACTCCGTATTGGCCGGTCACCACGGGGATTACCAGATGCACGTCACCGTGGAGGCGTGCCCCACGGCGGTGTGTTGTTTGCCTGACGGAACCTGTGCCCATCCGCAGGGTGAAGAGAGCGATCAGACGGATTGCGATGCGCTCGGTGGATTCTTCCTGGCTGCGCCGAATTATTACGGAAATCCGCAACCGTTGTGTACGGGGACTCCGTGCCAGACAGGCTCTTGCTGCGTGGCGCCGGGAGACTGCCGCGACACGGTGTCGGACCTACCAGGCGGAGCTGACGATGACACGCCGATGACCAGGGCCATCTGCGACGAGGCGGCCTTTAGCGGGACCTTCGTCGGCGGGACTAAGTGTGCGGGCGGCACGTGCAATGGCGGGGGCGACGCCGGGGAATCCTGCAGGGTGGCCGCCGACTGCGCCGCCGGCACTCCTTGCCCTGGCGGTGTCGGTAACGGTAACTGCTGTGGCACGGCCGCGGATCTCGCTCAACCCAATCCTTGTCCGCTTTGCGAGTACTTCGCTGACGAAACGTGCGATCGTGAGGCCGGCCCCTATGTCTGGCTGTCGGACGAATCCGCGGTGGTGAACCCCACGCGGCAGTGTAATGATATCATGCCCACCGTGACGGGGACGCTAAGAGAGATCTGCGTACTGGGGCATTACATCACGACATTCCCAGAACCCAGGCGCGACAACTGTGAAGATGATATGGGCGGCCTGGTAGACAGCTTCACGGTGCGGCTGTACGCCCCCGACCCCCACCGCTACTTCCCCGGGGCCATTCTCGGCGAATGGGAAACGGAGCACGTTCCCGATCCCCGTGGCGTTTCAAGAACGGTGCTCACATGGGGCGCTGGACAGAAGTTTTACGACTTCCAGCTCACCTTGAATGCCTCGGCGCAATACCCGCTGGTGGAGTTGCAGGCCGGTCAAATCTATTTCCTCGAGGTGACCAACAACACCACCGGGGGTGACCCCACGTGCAACTTCTGGATGCTGGATAACGGGCCTGGGCAGGGTAATAACTACGCCTTCCTGGACGGTTGCGGGACCGAATATACGGAGGGCTCGGTCAAGTTGTTCGTCGCCGATCCCGACGCCATGAGGGACCCGTCGTGGTGCCTGAACGTGCCCTACGAACCTCCGCCGACCCCGGTCCGCGCTTGCTGCACGGGCGATCCGCTGAACCCCTGCACGGAGTTGCCGATTCGGGAGTGCGCCGAGATTGCGGGAGACTGGCAGTTCGCGCAATTATCGTGCACCGGGTACGTCTGTCCGGTGGATTCGAACGACTTTTGCGCGCGGGCGCCGTTCGTGAAGGAAGGGGATTTTGGATTCAACCTGTTCGGGGCCACACGGGACGGCAACGAGTTAGAGACCTGTGCGGAGCCCACCGTTGCAGACCCGCAGGACTTCGGGGGCGACATCTGGTACTTCTACCAGCCGAGCGCGTCGGGGCAGGCGCTCATCACGACCTGCGACTGTGAACTAGGCGGCGACGAGGTCATTGCCGTTTACCGGAATGCGGGGAGTGCAGGGACCTGTGCGTGTCCGGGCGATTCGGGCATGACTTTGATGCAGTGCCGCGATCTGCCGCAGGCGAACTACCAATATCCGGCGGAAGGGTGCCCATTCGGTGGGCCTTCGGATGTTGTTCTCAATGTGAATGCCGGCAGTTGTTACACGGTGCGGGTCGCCACGGATGTGGGCTCGACGCCGGCCCGGTCGAATCTGCGGATTGCGCTCAACCCGGCAAAATGCGGCAACAACACCCGCGAGCTGGCGGGAGGTGAGCAGTGCGACGGTTTTGACGACCTCCTTTGCCCGGGGGAATGCGACTATACCTGTCTTTGCCCGCCGACGGTGTGCGGGAAGCAGTGCGTCGGCGGAGTCAACGCCGGGCTAGCGTGTAATAACATTGGGGACTGCCCAAGCGGTTCGGCATGCGCAGGTCAGTTGGACGTTCCGCTCGGCGAAGAATGCGACACCAGCGCGGGCGGCGCCGGCACTTCGCCCTGCACGTCCGTCAATACGCTCTGCAAAGCGCCGGGCGACCTCGGCGGACGCTGCAGTCTGGCGATTACGACGGTCTGCGACGATGACACTGATTGTCCGGTCGGCCAGACGTGCGTGTTGACTCTCCCCTGTTCGTGCATTCCCGTGTGCGGGAACGGCCGCCGCGAGGGCGGCGAGCTTTGCGACGGACAGGATGACGACAAACGTTGCAGCTCCGGCACCAATAGCGGTCAGTCATGCACGACGGATGCGAACTGCCCCCCGGGGACGGCCGGCTTGTGCGTCGGGACTTGCGCGGGTGCGCAGTGTACGGGTGAATGCCGTTGCGAAGCGACCTGCGGCAACGGGGTCCTTGAGATCGGCGAACAGTGCGACTCGGGCGGGGTCGGGGGTAGTCCTCCACCGTCAGACGCGTTGTGCAAGACGCGCTGTATTCCGAAGAAGTGCAACGGGCTTCCTGCAGACACGCTCTGTACCGGCCCGCCAGGGCAACAGGGAACCTGCCCCAATGGTCAGATTTGCGTGGCAGGCCCCGACGCCTGCACGTGCCCGCCGCCTTCCTGCGGCAACAACTACACGGAGAAATTGTCAAACGATGAAGAGTGCGACGGATCGGATTTTGCCGGCGAGAGCGATTGTCCGGGCGAGGCGTGCCGTCCTCCGGGGGACCCCGCGGGCGAGTGTACCTGTGTCTGTGCAGGCTCGGCGCCGGTGAACACCGTGGTGTGGGATCCCGCGTTGAATCCAATCCCGTGGCCGAACACCAACCCCTTGGCGACCACCCGATCCCTGAGGTTCACGGTGACGGGACCGGAGGGGCCATCCAAGCCGGAAGCCATCAAGGTCACGATGGTCGACTTGCAGCATCCGAATCCGCCGAACTTGGCTATACAACCGCCGCCCAACCTCACGACCTACGACACGAGGCTTAACGGCGTGTGCGTCGGCGGCACTCTTGCGGGTCACCACTGCGACACAACGGCCGACTGTACTTCGCCGGGCACGTGTACCGGTGGCTTGGCCGCCTGTACGGCCGACCCAACTTGTACAAACGCCTCCGCGTGCACGCTTCCTTCGAACGGTTGCGCCCGCTGGGTGGGTAAGCTGGGGACGTTCTACGAGTCCCAAGGCCCGCCGGTGAGCGGACCGTACAAAGCGGCCCG
>Ga0137429_1000979_pt1 | contig 10001 bp, 10 predicted proteins | sample EasRivERMZT736_2_FD_102304 | JGI IMG/M metagenome (GOLD analysis project Ga0137429, IMG submission 102304) | Soil microbial communities from meander-bound floodplain in the East River, Colorado, USA - East River MetaG ERMZT736_2 | ecosystem: Environmental > Terrestrial > Soil > Floodplain ...
GGGACGTTCTACGAGTCCCAAGGCCCGCCGGTGAGCGGACCCTACAGTGCGGCCCGTCTGCAGTGTACGCCGTACTACTGGGACTGGAAGCCGGAAGGGCTCCTTACCGTGGTGGGCGCGGATATCGCTCCCAGCTCGGAATACAGCGTGCAGGTCTACGGGGCGTCGTGCATGGGTGTGGAAGCCGGTTGCCTGGCTGTGTCCCCGGCCGTGACGATGTACACCCGTCGTTCCGGCGACGTGGAACAGCCGTACAATCCGCCGTCGGCCACGAGTCAACCCGACGTGTCCGACGTCTCCCAGTTGGTCAACAAGTTCAAAAACCTGCCTGGCGCTCCCGTGAAGGCGATCGCCCAGGTCCAACCAAACCTTCCCGAGTTGAACGCCAATATCAACGTGTTGGACATTTTGGCGGTGGTGGATGCGTTGAAGGGAGTTAAGTATGCCTTCAGCGGGCCGTGCGCGTGTCCGTCGTTGGTGACGTGCGACCTCACGGCCTGTTCAAGTGCGACGGTTTGCATCAACGCCTATGGCGCCGGATCCACGTGCATGAAGACGTGCACCGGACCCGGACCCCTCGCCGGCGACCTGTGCATCGACAACACGCACTGCGTGGGCAGCGGAACGTGCGGCGCCGGCTTCTGCCGCGACCGGTGCGGAAGATGTAGTCCGTGATCCGGAAGCAAGAGTACTAGAAACTGGAGACTAGAACGACCGGTCCGGCGGGGGTTGCCAGCAGTTTCGGCAGCGCGGTTCGTAGTTGTCGGGTTCGACGACCATGCGGCCGTCGATGATGGGCGTAAGCCGCTGGGTGCGATCGGCCAATGCCCCGCAACGAGCGCAGGTCGCGGTTGTGACCATTGGTTCGTCGGCGATGTCGAGCAGCCGCTCAGTGGCCGGGAAAGGCCGGCCCCAACTATCGGGCTGTAACGAAGTTAGTACTACATCCACGCCCCGCTGGGCCAATCGGGCGACGATATCGGCCAATCGTTCCTCGAAGAAGTGGGCCTCGTCGATCGCCGCTATTTCGATACCGTCGGTAACGTGCGGCTCGATTTCATCCGCATTCGACACCACGATCGCGGGCAAGGCTTTCCCATTGTGCGAGACGATCGCGGAGGCGCTGTAGCGCGTGTCGATTGCGTGCTTGAAGGCCAGGGCCTTTCCAACAGGCTGTTCGGCTAATCGTCGCAACAGCTCGGTGGTTTTGCCGCTGAACATGCAGCCGCAGATCAAGGTGACGGTTCCGCGCGAGGGATGCATCCCGGCGGGCAAAGCCCGCCCTACCGCACTGGCGGACAAGCCGCCAGTGGCACCCGGCGGACCAGTGGCACCCAAGCAGGCAGCGGCACGCCTGGAATTCGGGCGGTTAATCAACCGAGGCCGGTAGGGAGGCAAGCTCGATCCCTTCAAAGAGCGCGGAGCCGATCCGCACGTAGGTGGCCCCGGCCTCGATACCGTACTCAAAGTCGCCGCTCATGCCCAACGAAAGCTCCTTGAAGGCCGGCCCGCACATTCGCTCGCCAACGACCTCCTCGAAAAGCTCGCGGACGCGCTGGAAGGTATTCCGGATGACCGATACGTCGCTGGTCAGCGGGGCCATGGCCATGAGCCCGCGCAGCTCGACGTGCCGCAGGGAACTGATTTGCTCCGCAAGATGGGTCGTCGCGGCCACGGCGACGCCGTGTTTCGATGCTTCACCACCGGCATTGACCTCTAGGAGGATGGGCATCTTCCGCCCAAGCCTGGCCGACTCGGCGTCGATCTCCTCGGCGAGTCGCAGACTGTCCACCGAATGGACCAACTCCACCCAGGGCAGCACGTCGCGGACTTTGTTTCGCTGCAAGTGCCCGATCATGTGCCAACGCGGCGTGGAAATCGGCGCGGACGATGAATCCCACATACGACGGCCCACCCATTCCTTGAGCATCGCCGCCCGCTTGACGAGCTCCTGAACGCGGTTCTCTCCTAGGTCGTTCAGGCCGATCTCCAGGAGCGAGCGAATGATCTCCAGGCTCGCCGCCTTGGTGACCGCCACCAGCGTCACGCTGGACGGCTTTCGATGCGCCCGCTCACACGCCTCGGCGATGCGCTGCTCGATTCGTTTCCAGTTTTCAGTGAGCTTGCGTTTCATGCGCCGAAGCTTCTCACGCGCGCCGGGCCGCGGCCGCCGGTGAAATCATAACACCTAACGCCCCCACCGTCAGCACAAACGGGTGCGTTCATATGGTACCCGTTGTGAAAACCCGAGGCGCCAGGGTGTTTGGCGAGGCGTTGGACATTGTTTCAGATAGGAGACTAGGCGTCGGCGAGGATGGCTTGGCGGAGGGTGGCGCGGCGTTCGGCATCAGGCCGGCCCACGCCGAACTGAAGCACCTGGCCGGCGCTGTCGGAAATTGTCCCCAGGTGGCGTTGGACGGCCAAGCTCTCGATCTCCTGCCCTTCCGTGGGCAGCTCGTCCGCGCCGAAGCCGCCCATCAGGGTAAAGGAGGATATCGAGACGTCGTAGCGGCCCAGGTCTGACATCGCCCGGTCCCAATCGTCCATGGAGAGGGCCCCGCTGTTGATCATCTCGCGAAGGTCGATGAACTCCTCGGCAAGAGTTGGGCACCTGATATCGACCCCGCCCATGACGGTGAGGAAGAACTGCCGCGGCGGATGCGTCTTGCCCTCGCGCTCCTGCAATCGTTGGGCGAGTATTCGGCGGGCGACGGTCTCCCGCTTCAGCTCACAGCCGCCCATGAAGGTCACGTAGATCTTTGGTTCTGGCCGGATCCGACCCTCGTAGCCACCCATGATGCAAAACTGAATCATCGTAATCCTCACGCCTCAATCGTGGGCCTCGCGTCTGCAGGGATATTCGTCACCGCAAGCCGATTATTCTCACAGCCCGGCAAGAAAGTGTATGCCGAACGGGTCGCCGTTCAATGGCTCTTGATTCGAACGCGCTGCTTGCCACGCTCGATTCGCCCGGCGAAGAACGGTTGTTCACCCGCCCGACTGAGGACGTTCATCACGTTCTCGGCATAGAACGGCCGGACGATGAATATGTACCCGATCCCCATATTGAAGACTTTGTACATCTCCGCCTTGGTCGTGCCCAGGCGACGCAGGAACTCAAAGATGGGAGGCGGCTTCCACGCTGAACGTGAGAGAACCACGTCGCAATTCGCGGGTATCGCACGGGCGATGTTCTCCGTCAGGCCACCGCCGGTGATGTGGGCCATGCCCGTGACCACGCGCTTCACCCGATAGTGATGCAGCACGGCCTGCACGGCCTTGACGTAGATTCGCGTCGGACGCAACACCGCCTCGCCCAGCGTTTCACCCAACTCGTCATGGAATTGGTCGAGCTTGCACCCCGCACGGGCGATGAGCTTTCGCACCAAGGTGTAGCCGTTGGAATGGACGCCGCTGGAGGGTAGGGCGATGACCACGTCGCCCGGCTCGACGCGGGAGCTGTTGATCGCCCGGTGGTGATCGAGTACCCCAACCGCGAATCCGGCGAGGTCCAAGTCGCCTTTGCGGTAGAGTTCGGGCATCTCCGCGGTCTCCCCGCCGAGCAACGCGCAACCGGCCTCTCGGCATCCCGCGGCGATGCCCTCGATCACTTGCAAAAGATGATCCGGATCGAGCTTGTGTACGGCGAGATAATCGAGGAAGAACAACGGCTCGGCCCCACACGTAATCAGATCATTGACGTTCATGGCCACGAGGTCGATGCCGATGGTGTCGAGACGGTTCATCTCGATGGCGATGAGCACTTTCGTACCCACCCCGTCGGTGCAGCCCACCAGCACGGGCCGCTTGTAGTTGCGCCGAAGGATGGGCTCGTCGTAATCGAGCTTGAAGAGTCCCGCGAACCCCCCATGCCGGTCCTGAAAAACGCGCGGCCCGTAGGTGCTGTGCATCGCCGCCTTGATGGCCGACACCCATCGCGTATTCGCATGGATGTCTACCCCGGCGTCTTTGTAGGTCAGCACCGATCGCGAGGCCTTGTTGTTCCCCGAAGTTCCCATAGCTCGCCGCCGATTGTAACGCCGAAGTGGTCGTTTGCGCTAGCACGATGCCATCCTATTGCCTGCGGAATTGGAATCGACGATGTGGCACGTTTGCTTAGGCCGGTCGATGAGCCGATAATCGTATTAGGATCGTGTGACCCGGCCGCCATCGGCTGGCGTGGCCTGTATTACGGCCCTGGTAAGACGATTGGAGAACTGATTCGGATGACTAGCAGGAAGATACAGACAACCGTGCAGGCGGGCGGGCGGATCGAGATCGTCTCGCCGGACCTGCCGGTTGGAGAAGCGGTTGAAGTCACCATCCGTCCGGCGAACGGAAAGAGCCACCAGCGCAGTGCCCTGGATATTCTGGCCGAAGCGCCGGGTCATCGCCTGTTCAAGACCGCGGAAGAGGTCGATAGATATATCAGGGAAGAGCGCGACTCATGGGGACACTAAGCCCGCCTTCATCGGGCGCCGTCTATTTCGACGCGAATGTCTTCATCTACAGCGTCGAGAAAATCGAACCGCAGAATGCAGATTTGCGCCCGATCTGGCTGGCAGCCAAGGCCGGCGCGATCGAAATCGTCAGCAGTGAACTTGTGGTTCTTGAAACGCTGGTCAAGCCCTTTCGCGACCGAGATAGCCTACTCGAGAATGTCTATCGGTCCCTGCTATTCGAGTCGCGTGAAGTGCGGCTTCTGCCGGTTTCCGTTGCGATTTTGGAACGTGCCGCGCGAATCCGTGCGGAAACGGGGCTGAAGACCCCCGATTCAATTCATGCGGCCACCGCGCTGGATGCTCGCGCCGCATTATTTGTGACCAACGATGCCCAAGTACGGCGGGTGGGAGCCCTAACCGTTGCGATATTATCTCCGTCATAACTCTAGGGCGTTCATGCCGGACGAGCACTTCGTCCTGTACGCATGCAGTTCCGTAGACTGGGCTGTGCGGGCGGCCGGCCCACCTCCTGTGTAGAGGCGATGATCGTGGGCACGTCGCTGAGCGCAAATCATCGACTCCCCCAGGTCCAAAGGACCTGGGCCACCCCAATTTGTTGCCTCGGATCAAGTCCGAGCCGATAATTGTAACGGGAAGGTTGTGTGCGAAACGGAGTGAGTACACCGGGAGTAACCTATGTGTGGAATCATTGGATACGTCGGTAGCCGTCCCGCCCTGCCCATTTTGATCGAGGGGCTTCGCCGGCTGGAATACAGGGGCTACGACTCCGCGGGGGTCGCTCTCAACGATCACGGACAGGTGAAGGTCACCAAGTCGGCAGGGCGGCTCTCCGTCCTCGAGCAAATGCTGGACTTCGAGGCCGAGCCCACCGCCGGCATCGGCCACACGCGATGGGCGACCCACGGCGCGCCCACCGACGTCAACGCCCACCCCCAAATCGACGCCTCCGGCAACATCGCCGTGATCCACAACGGCATCATCGAAAACGACCGGGCGCTGCGCACGTATTTGGAGCGTCAAGGCGTCGTCTTCCGCAGCGAAACGGACACCGAAGTCCTAGCCCAACTTATCGGGCGGTTCTACGAAGGCAACCTCGAGCAGGCCGTCCGTCAGGCCTTGCACGACGTCTCCGGCGCCTACGCCATCGCCGTGGTCTGCTCGCAGGAGCCGAACGTGATCGTCGCTGCCCGCAAGGGCAGCCCGCTGCTCATCGGCATCGGCAAGGGCGAGAACCTGCTGGCCTCCGACGCGGCGGCCATCCTCGCCCACACCACCCAGGTCGTCTACCTGGGTGACGGCGAGATGGCTACCATCACCCCGCAGCACGTGCGTATGACCACCCTCGACGCCATTCCCGTCACGAAGAATGTCGAGGAAATCGAGTGGAGCCTCGAGCAGATCGAACTGGCCGGTTACGAACATTTCATGCTCAAGGAGATCCATGAGCAGCCCGCGTCGTTGGAGACTTGTCTCCGCGGGCGGATTGATCTGAAAGAAGGGGCGGTCCACCTCGGCGGCCTGCGCGACTGCACCCGCGAGCTGACCCGCGCCAAGCGCATCATCCTCACCGCTTGCGGCACCGCGTGGCACGCAGCCTTGGTGGGGAAATACATGTTCGAAGAATTGATCCGCACCCCCACGGAGACGGAATACGCCAGCGAATTCCGCTATCGCAATCCGGTGATTGACGATGGGACTTTGGTGATCGCCGTATCGCAGAGCGGCGAGACGGCGGACACTCTGGCCGCCCTCGTCGAGGCCAAGCAGCGCGGCGCTTCGACCCTCGGCGTGGTGAACGTCGTGGGTTCGAGCATCGCCCGCGAGACCGACGCCGGCGTCTATCTACACGTGGGCCCCGAAATCGGCGTCGCCAGCACCAAGGCCTTCACCGGCCAAGTCGCGGTCCTCGCTCTCATGGCCTGCTATCTTGGGCGGCGAAAGCACCTCTCTCCCGCCGCCTGCACTCAGTTCCTCACCGCCCTCCACCAGATTCCCGACCAGATCCGCCAGACCCTGGAACACGAGGAAGAAACTCGAACGGTGGCCGAGCGCTATTACGAAAAAGAAAACTGGCTCTACCTGGGCCGTGGATACAACTACCCCGTGGCACTGGAAGGGGCCCTCAAACTGAAGGAGATCAGCTACATTCACGCCGAGGGTCTGCCTGCCGCGGAAATGAAGCATGGTCCCATCGCCCTGATTAACGAGGGGATGCCCGTCGTCGTGGTCGCCACTGCGGGAACGCAATACGAGAAGATCATGAACAACATTCAGCAAGTGAAGGCCCGCGGCGGCAGCGTCATCGCCATCGCCACCGAGGGCGACCGGGAAATCAAGCGCCTGGCCGAGCACGTGCTCTACGTTTCCGACACGGTGGAGCCGTTGCAACCGCTGCTCTCGGTGATACCCTTGCAGTTGATCGCCTACCACGCGGCGGTCCTCCGCGGCTGCAACGTCGACAAACCCCGCAACCTCGCCAAGAGCGTCACGGTGGAATAATCGCGAACAGTCGACTGGCGATCGTCGATTCAGCGCCGCAAATCAACTATTTTCATCGCGCAACTCCTATCCACTGAATAGATTACACTTGCTCATCAATTGTAACAGGAGAAAAGCCTTGCGGAATGAGTCGTTGATAGCTAGCTTCGCTAATGGCTCGCGTTGAGCACTTCAGTTGTGAAGGTACGAGGGAGGCCCGTCATGAAAGTTGGTCGAATCGCCGGGAGCATCGTGGTTTTGCTCTCACTTGCCTGTACTGTTCGGGGCGGACCAGACGTGGACGCTCAGGTTGCAAACCTCACCTCGGAAGACCCGAAGGCTGCGGAAGAGGCCCGGCGGAACTTGGAGGCGAAGGGCGCGGACGTCGTACCGGTGCTTTTCGACAAGCTTCTGGTTGCCGATTGGAACCTGCGACCCCGGCTGCTCGAAGTCCTTTCGAAGCACGGACGTGAGTTCGCCAAGCAGAAGCTCAAGAACGGTAGTGAAACCGAGAAGATCTACGCCGCCCTGGTCTACGAGCTTTCGGTGGCCTGCGCCGGTGAGGAGCATGATTACGACTCGCCGGAGTTCAAGGCCATGGTTGAGGCGCCGCTCAGGGCGCTCAAGGGTGAGGACAAGTATCTCCGTGCCGCCGCGGGCCTCGCCCTCGTGTACGATGACGGGAGCACCGTTTTCTTCGAGCATTTTCATGAAATTATACCCGCGCTTATCTCAAGTTTCGACGCCGACCTCGTCATTGACCGCCACGAACGGGGCGGACCTGCAGAAGTTGTTTTTATTGCCATCGCGGAAAAGTTGGATGCTTTCATCGGCGATCGGCTCGCCTACGGAGATTTTGAGTCAGGTCCACGCGACGATTCCGTTCGACTTCACGGTGATTCGGGCGCCGAACTGCAGCGCTCGATGAGTAAGATTATTGCAGCGTACCGTCCGCGGCTAGACCAACTCAAGCACTACTGGCAGACTTGGTGGGATGAGCACTCAAAAATGACACCACGGGAACTTGGGACGGTGATCATTGAGCGGAACCTCAAGCTCCTTGAGCAGACCGCCCCGCCACGCGGCGATGAAGTCTGGATGGGGGCAAAGTGGTCGTTGAGGCTATGGGCTGGAACGAGCGTCTATCCGCGCGATTGGGCTACGTGGTGGGGGACAAAAAAACCAACATACGCTGGTCCTAAACGGATGTCTGACTAACCGACGGCCGGTCTTCAAACGCCCGAAAGACGGCAGAGCTCCGCGAGCCGCGCACGGAAGAGGAGATACCAATTGTCAAAAACGTCCTTCAGATCTGAGCGGGTCATCTTACCGATGATCCGACAGATGCGATTCATTATAGTCTTTGTTTCGCTAGCCTTCCTCACTATTCGACCATCCTCTGGGTTTCGTAGCTGGGGTAAGTGGCAGATACACCAAGAGATTACTGTTGCTGCGATTGGAGACCAGTTCACAGACGATGAGACGCTTGTCAGGATTTTATTGGAGAACAAGAAGACTGATGGTGACGAAAAAATCAACAATCACGCTCTCCACTTTGATAACGAAGCGTTTGCGCAAAGCACCCAACGGCTCGCGAACAACCTTGATGGGGCGTTAGGTCGGCTCGCTGACTGCGACAAACCCGGGGCGATTATCTACATTGGCGAAGCACTTCACGCACTTCAGGACTTCTACTCTCACTCAAACTGGGTTGAAATGAATCTTTGGGGACCATCGGACGGGTGGCCCATCTCCTCGGGAGATGGGGGAGGCCCATTTTCAGCACCGACTGGTCCCCAAACTCATAATAACGATAACTGCTCCAACGCCAGTCCTCCGGGTGATCGACCAAGCCACGCGCGACGGGATTCTTATGGCAGTATTCGAGCTTCTGAAGGAGCGCCTTATGGGTACGCACGTTGAAATCGTACCCACGCGCGTTCCAGATCGACTGCTCCTTCTTGTCGTCGGTTGCCCAAGCATTGAGCGGTTGCGACCAGAGCCCGCCTTCGGCGCGCCATATTTCGCGCAGTCGCTGTTTCCCATGGAATCCTACGTGCTTTTTGAAGGCGTGAAGCAACTGGGAAATCGGAGTCGGTTCATCTTTTCCGCAAGAGTGCGGATAGATGATCACGTGCAGGTGCTCGGGCATGATGACGTATCCGATCAGGCAGACGCCGAATCGTCTCTGGACAACGCCAAGGCCCTCAGCGACAATTCGCTTCACCCCGTCGTCCTGAAAAAAGGTCAGGCGCCGTCGGCAGGAGATCGTCCAGAAGTGAGCGTCGCCCGGTTGGTCGTACCGGCGAAGGTGCGCGGGCATGATCGCGAGTGTAGATCATCGACTCCCCCAGGTCCAAAGGACCTGGGCCACCCGTCACTGCTCAAGAGCAGTGGCACACGCGCATCCCGCGCGCCATTGGCTGCTTTTGACTCCGCGCGCGGCCATGTGCAGCCCACCCCTCCCGGAGTGGAACTGCACGATGGTCACTGCAAGGAAGAGAACGGATTACGATTTGGGCGGCGGTTGTTCGAAAGCGGCCCCGACCAAGTAGCCGCGAATGCCGAAGGTGCAATGAGTGATCTTGGCCTTCATCCAGCCTTGAGAGTTATCCTCGGTGTACTCACGAACAAACAGCGAGGTCCGTACCCGAACTTCTTTCTTCGACCAGAAGGCGAACCCCCCGTCCGAGACGTTGTGCATGTAGACTCCCCACGACGAGGCGGGCCGCTCCGGGTTCAGCGTGACTTCGAGCGACATGCCTTCGGTAAAGCGTATCGAGTGCCGTTTCCCCGCGTACGCGTCGGCATCCCCCTGCTGACCGGCTGACTCCACCCATCGGGCGGCCTGGCCGTCGTTCGAACTCGGCTGGTTTCCCTCTTGCCTAAACATGTTTTCGCCTCTCGCGCTCGGCGTCGTCCGCCTCGGCACCGAACTCGCCTCCACGATTCACTGCGCGCTCGGAAACCAACTATGCTATCGACCAGGTGGAAGTCTCACGCGACTCTCCTAGCCGCCACCCTTGCTTCCACCCTTGCCACCGTTTCCACCACCGTTAC
>Ga0137429_1000985_pt1 | contig 9965 bp, 6 predicted proteins | sample EasRivERMZT736_2_FD_102304 | JGI IMG/M metagenome (GOLD analysis project Ga0137429, IMG submission 102304) | Soil microbial communities from meander-bound floodplain in the East River, Colorado, USA - East River MetaG ERMZT736_2 | ecosystem: Environmental > Terrestrial > Soil > Floodplain ...
CAGTAAAATTGCCGCCATTTGGAGTGATAATCGGTGTAGCCGCGATTGGCAAATTTACTGTCAAACTAAACGTTGTTGTCCGGGTGACACCTCCGCCGCTGGCCGACACCGTGATGGTCGATGTTCCTGCTGGAGTGACTCCGAGGGTCGTAGCGATCGTTAGCGTTGACGAGCAGGTTGGATTGCAACTCCCTGGTGAAAACGAAGCCGTCGTCCCGGCCGGCAATCCTGAGGCCGAAAAAGCGACAGCCTGAGTGCTTCCCGATGCCAATGTTGCGCTGATCATGTTGCTTACCGACGAGCCTGCGGTCACGGACTTACTGCCGGAGTTGCTGAGAGTGAAATCAAACGTGACTGGATCGGATACCGTCAGGTTGAAAGATGTGGAGCGCGATATTCCGCCACCGCTTCCAGTGACAGCTATGGGGAAGGTGCCGGTGGGCGTCGAGCTGCTTGTGATTACAGTTAAAGTCGAAGAACAAGATGGACCACAGGATACAGTTGAAAAGGAAGAGCTAACGCCACCAGGTAACCCGGACACTGAGAAGGAAATTGGCTTACCGCTACCTGATTTCAGCGCGGCGCTAATGGCGTTCTGTGCCGAGGAACCCTTTTTGGCCGCCTTATCACCAGTATTTGACAGCGAGAAGTCAAACTGCTGATCCATAGTGAACCAGGCGCCTGTTTCCGAACTGGGATTTAAGCTTTGCTTGAATGCTTTTGCTTTCACCAGTGTAGTCGCTGCGACGGTGAACGAGGTCTTATATAACTGCGAAGATTGGGTCGGCGACGTACCATCGGTAGTGTAATAGATGGCAGCTCCGGGAGTTGAGGTCGTTAGAGTTATATTAGCTGGACCCGTGAAGCTTCCGCCATTGGGAGTGATGACCGGGGTGGCAACCGTGGATTTATTCTGGTCAGACGACGGGTTCGAACTTGCTAGGGACAGGTTACCGGAACTGGTCCTCGACGAGTCCGTGGGCTTCTCATAACCAGTTGCTTGATAGAGTGCTTTGATCTCTGTGTCGGTTAGAGCCTGGTTGTGGATCTGCACTTCGTCGATGTCACCACGCCAGTTTTGCAAGAAGCTGCTACCATCTTGTAACACGGCGCCGATCCGTATGGCTTCGGTGTTGTTGTGGATACGGGTTGCCCCTAGAGGCGTTGGGCCAGCCGCGAGCGAACCGTCGACATAAAGGCTTATCTTGCCGCTGTTGAAGACAGCGGCGATGTGGTGCCTATCATTTGCCAGCGTGTCATAACTAAAGAATACACAATTGTATCCCTTATCCGACTCTTTTCTCACGCAAAAAGATAGATCATTGGATTTTTTGTCCCATCCTAAAGTCCAGCTTCCGCCGGCATCGGGCGCCCAACCTTTTGCGGCAATGATATGGAATTCGGGGTCGGACAGGAGACTGTTCGCCGCTGCTTTATTATAAATCCAAGCGGAAACAGTCAGCTGCTTTGCCAAACTAAGGCTATTGGAATGGGCGATCTCCACGTATTGATCAGAGCCGTTAAATGAGAGTCCATAACCAAATTTGCCAGCACCCCATGTGGGTTCATTGACCAACCTACCTGTATTCTCTTTGCCCGACAAATCCGTCGCTGTCGTGCCGGCTCCTTCGTAAAATGACCAGTAACCGACGAGACTTGATGTAGCAGCCGACAAGGGTGAGCTAGCCGTCACAGTAAGTATAAGAATCGCAAGGTAAAAACACGGCAGGATTTTCGCGCGCACTACGTTGGTTAACGGGGTGCACCGCCAAAATGATTGAATCCGGGACACTGAATTTCCTCCGGCCCGAGACCCCATCACCTGGGAGGTGTCACCTCTCTTCGGAAACCCGGCTATCAGCTTTTCGCTGACCCGTGGCTTTGCGTCCCAGCCTCACGACTGGTTTGCCTTTATCGGAGAGGGGTCCAAGTTAAATTATTTGTATCGTGCGAAGAGCAAGCTGAGTGCCAGTGGTTGCTAAGAGCGCTTGTTTGTCTTTTCTGGTCAGATCCGGGGAGCAAATCGAGCGCCTTGACAAAATCGTTTTAGGTGACTCTAAACAACTGCGGTGCTCATCGTATGAAGTGGACAGAATTGTTCAAAACTCTTCCAGAAAAAATTTCAAAGAAAGTACAGTGAAAAGGCATTTATTGGATTCGTAAGGTAGCCATCTTCGTGGCTGATAACTCAATGAACGTCATTAGCATCGTCGGCGCTCGCCCGCAGTTCATAAAAGCTGCGGCAGTTACGCGGGCCGTGAAGCGTTTTTCGGAAGTGCATCACACGCTTGTCCATACGGGACAACACTATGATGAAAATATGTCCGAGATATTTTTTGAGCAATTAGAAATTCCCAAACCGGATTACAACGTGGGGATCGGCTCCGGAAAGCACGGAGTACAAACCGGGCGAATGTTAGAGGCGATTGAGCAGATTCTGCTGCAGGTAAGGCCAGACTGGGTTCTGGTATATGGCGACACTAACTCAACCCTCGCGGGAGCCCTGGCTGCAGTGAAACTTCATATTCCGGTGGCCCATGTGGAAGCCGGATTGCGCTCATTTAATCGGGGCATGCCAGAGGAGGTTAACAGAGTATTGACAGACCATGCTTCGGACCTCCTGTTCGCTCCTACGCTCGCGAGCGTGCGGAATTTGCAGTACGAAGGAATTTCTGAGGATAAGATTTTGTTGGTGGGAGATGTGATGTACGACGCCGCTCTGTTTTATAGCGTGAAGGGAGATAGAGAAAGCCAAATTCTCGAGGCATTGGACCTGCATCCGAAGGAATATATTTTAGCGACCGTTCACCGCGCTGAAAATACCGATGATGCTCGCCGCCTTCGAATGATTTTTGAGGGATTGGCGTTGGCGGCTAAAGAAATTCCGGTAATTGTGCCTCTTCATCCGCGTACCCGTGAAGCGCTAAGGCGAGAAGGAGTTCTCGGGACGAACTTTAAACAAGTTCTCATACTTGAGCCTGTTGGGTATTTGGACATGGTGATGTTGGAGAAATGTGCGCGTCTCATCGCAACGGACTCGGGCGGCGTGCAAAAGGAAGCCTTTTTTTACAGGGTACCTTGCGTGACCTTACGGAGCGAGACTGAATGGGTGGAATTGGTGGACCTAGGCTGGAACCGTTTGGTTCTTCCCACATCCGCAACCACCATATTTGAGGGGCTCATGAGTATGTTGGATCAATGCGGATTGTCCGGTTATCCGTATGGCAATGGCGCGGCAGCCGACCACATAGTGCACGGTATAATGTCCGACCGACCTCAGGCTATGAGTCTTAGACAACGTGAGCTGTGCGAATTACGGTAATGCTGTTGTTTACATGCGTCATTATAGCTCGTGCTGAATTGAACTAAAATATTTCTCCGAAAACAGCCTCCTCTACCTCGGCCCATTAACGTAGCTTTGAAGTTTTGGCCCATGCGAATTTTGATTTTAACGCAATACTATCCTCCCGAAACCGGCGCCCCACAAAACAGGCTCTCGGACCTCGCGCGGCGTCTGACGGAATCAGGGCATAAGGTTACCGTATTGACTGCGTTGCCGAATTATCCTCGAGGAGAGATCTTTAGAGCGTATCGCGGGCGCGTCATGACGGAAGAAAATTCCACTGGCATCAATGTCATCCGGACCTGGATTTATGCGACTAAAAATAAAACCTTCCTCCGGCGATTACTAAACTACTTCTCTTTTGTTATTTCATCGTTTGCTTTGGGTCTATGGAAGATTGGACCTCAGGATGTTGTGGTTGTAGAGTCTCCGCCGCTTTTTCTAGGGATTTCTGGCTTCTTACTCAGCGCTTTCAAAAATGCACGACTTGTCATGAACGTTTCCGATCTGTGGCCTGATTCCGCCATCGCCATGGGAATTCTCAGCAACAAATCTCTTATTCGGCTATCAAGATGGCTGGAGGAATTTCTATATAAGCACTCTTTTCTCATCACAGGTCAAACCCGTGGCATTGTTGAGAATATTCGGTCCCGGTTCACGGATAAAAGAGTGGCTCTGATCACTAACGGGGTTGATGTTGAAGCTTTTGTCCTTGCGTCGCAGTCGGATCAAAAGAACCCGATCAGGAGAGAGTTCGGCCTTGGAAGCAAATTTGTGATCGGATATGCGGGGCTTCACGGTCTTGCCCAAGGCCTTGAAACGATTATTCATGCCGCTCGTTTAGTCGCCGAACGGGACGATTTACTTTTCGTATTCTTTGGAGATGGACCCGAAAAAGAAAAACTCGCCCGCCTCGCGCATCAACTTAAGCTGAAAAATGTTCGTTTTTTGCCGTCCCAAGAGACAACACGTATGCCAGGGATAGTCGGATCATTTGACATTGCTTTGGTACCTCTGAAACGACTGGACCTTTTTAAGGGTGCGTTGCCGTCGAAGATGTTTGAAGCGATGGCGGCTGCAGTCCCGATCATCGTCACAATCGATGGTGAGGCACGAGAACTGGTGGAAAAAGCCCAGGCCGGCATTCCCATAGATGCCGAGAATCCAGAAGCTCTGGCGAATGCAATTCTAGACCTTCATAGGGATCGGAACCGCCTAAAAGCTTTCGGTGTCAACGGGCGGCGCTACGTTACTGAACATTATGATCGGCGAAAGATCGCCCAAGAATTTGAGCAGCTTCTCATTGAAAATGAATATCTAGGCTCCCTACTGCAGAGAAATCCGATCTGAAGTTTCTTTGATTCAGCAAATGCTCAGCTGAAAATCCTGAAAGGGTGAATATCGGTTATGACTACAAAAAACATTGCCTGCATTGGTGGCGGGTACTGGGGTAAGAATCTCGTCCGAAATCTCCACGACCTGGGTGTGCTTTCTTTGATTTGTGAAGTCGATGCGAGTGCCCGAGAGCAGCTTAGGGCAGGTCTTGCAGACGTAAGTTTTACAGACAGCGCAGGTCACGTTTTTTGCGATCCCGATATCGCTGGCGTCGTGATTGCAACCCCTGCGGCAACTCACGGCGAACTTGTGCGGCAGGCGCTTTTGGCGGATAAGGATGTTTTCGTTGAAAAACCGCTTTGCTTATCCGTCGAAGAGGGAAAGAGTTTAGTGGCATTGGCGTCAGAGCGGCGCCGCATCCTGATGGTCGGCCACCTACTCTGGTATCATTCTGCCGTGCTGAAGCTAAAGGAACTTATCGAAGAAGGAGAACTGGGCCGAGTCGAATATATTTATTCGAACCGTCTGAATCTCGGGAAAATTCGCCGTGAAGAGAACATTCTCTGGTCGTTCGCCCCGCACGATATATCGGTGATCCTCGGCTTGGTCGGCGAGATGCCTGAGTCGGTTCGAGCGCAAGGAGGCAATTATCTCCACGAGAAGATTGGCGATGTTACTCTGAGTCTGTTGTCCTTTCCGAGCGGCGTTAAGGCCCACGTTTTCGTTTCTTGGCTCCATCCATATAAGGAGCAAAAGTTGATTGTAGTTGGCGACCGGCAAATGGCCGTATTTGACGATGTAGAGCAAGAAAATAAATTGGTACTCTACCCTCACTCTATTAACTGGAAAAATCATCAACCCATTCCCCATCGAGCCGAGGCTCGACCGGTTCAGTTTGATTTTACCGAGCCCTTAAAGGCGGAATGCATGCACTTTTTGGAGTGTATTAAAACCCGCCGATCCCCTCTGACCAACGGTGAGGAAGGCCTCCGTGTTCTTAAAGTGCTGCAACAGTGCCAAGATGCTTTAACTGCTGGGCCTATGATACCGAAATCGGTTTCGGCGCAAGCGCAGCAATCCTATTTTGTCCACGAATCCGCGTTTGTCGATGAAAACGTGGAGATCGGTGAAGGAACGACGATCTGGCATGTGTCGCACATTTTAAAAAATTGCCGGATCGGAAAGTCCTGTCGGATTGGGCAAAACGTCGTCGTCGGGCCGAGTGTTCAAATCGGCAACGGAGTAAAAATCCAAAATAACGTCTCCGTGTATGAAGGCGTAACTCTCGAGGACGCGGTATTTTGCGGCCCATCGATGGTCTTCACCAATGTCTACAATCCGCGTAGCGAGATCCGCCGGATGGATGAGATCCTTCCCACGTTGGTTCGACGCGGTGCAACTTTGGGCGCCAATTGCACCATCGTTTGCGGCGTGACAATCGGCGAGTATGCGTTTGTTGGTGCGGGGGCGGTCGTCGTAAAGGATGTTCCGGATTTTGCCCTTGTGGTGGGTAATCCAGCGCGAGTCATTGGCTGGATGTGCGTGTGTGGTAACCGTATCGAAGTGAAGACTGAAAGGGAGGGGGTATGCGAGATATGTCGTAGACGTTATTTCAAGATTGGAAAGGAGCTTCGCGCAGATGACAGATATGACCCAGCCATTCTCTCTAGATCGGCAAGGAGCTTCCCGCCGTATGATGAAAGTTCCCTTGCTTGATCTGCAAGCTCAATATGCAACGATTCGTCCCCGAGTCCGCGCGGCCATTGATCGAGTGTGCGATTCACAGCATTTCATTCTCGGTCCGGAGGTGGCTGCTCTGGAGCAGGACATCGCGACCTTTGCCGGAGCGAGCTTCGCGATCGGAGTTTCTTCCGGAACGGATGCCCTGCTCGCCGCGCTGATGGCGATTGGAATTGGCCCGGGTGATGAAGTCGTCACTAGCTCGTTTTCATTCTTTGCGACGGCGGGAGTCATCGCTCGACTGCAGGCTCGCCCCGTATTCGTTGACGTCGAACCTCAAAGCTTCAACTTAGATCCGGAGGATGTCGGAGCAAAACTGACAGCGCAAACGAAGGCGATACTTCCGGTTCACCTTTTCGGCCGATGCGCGAACATGCGACTTATTCTGCAGTTAGCAGAATCCCGCGGCATTCATGTGATTGAAGATGCGGCCCAGGCAATCGGTGCGAAGGACGAATTAGAGAGGTCGGCCGGGTCAATCGGTTCGATGGGGTGTTTCTCTTTTTTCCCGAGCAAGAACTTGGGAGCGTTTGGGGACGGTGGCATGGTGGTGACCAACGATGCTGGATTGGCGGAAACACTCCGCGTTTTGCGAGTGCATGGGGGAAAACCAAAATATCGTCACCGGTTGATTGGGGGAAATTTTCGCCTCGATGCCGTGCAGGCAGCAGTCTTGCGGGTCAAGCTAAAATATCTACCGCTCTGGACCGAGGCGCGCCGGCGCAATGCGCGGCGATACCGAAGTTTGTTCACACAGGCGGGGTTGCTTGAGCTGATCGGATTGCCGGAAGATACCTTTGGGCACATTTACAATCAGTTTGTGATTCGCTGTCCCGGACGTGATCGTCTGCAGATTTTTTTGCGCGAGCGCGGCATCGAAACTGAAGTGTACTATCCGCTTCCGCTTCATCTTCAAGAATGTTTTCTTGGACTCGGATATAAGGCTGGTGACTTTCCGCGCGCCGAGGCTGCCGCGCTCGAAGTGTTGGCGCTCCCAATTTACCCGGAGTTGGACGAAGAACAGCAACGCTACGTCGTCGAGCAAATCCGTGCCTATTATGAGTAAGGGCAAAACTCATTTGGATGTCCGGTCTCAGAACTGCGCGGTTTCCTAGATCAACAATTGCCCAAACGTCCTATGAACTCTACGAGCCTGGAAGAAAAGCACATTCACGAGGCCTACGGGGTTCGCGCAGCTACTGACGCGCGATATTCTTTTTTTGATCAGGGCCAGCTTTTCAGGATACATCAACTCGAACGCGGAATTTTGGCATCGCTAAGGCTTCATGGACTGGAACCACTTCATTCGCGGAGGATTCTGGAAGTCGGATGTGGTACCGGCTACTGGCTCAGGCAATTCATCCAATGGGGCGCCAGGCCAGAAAATCTGACGGGAGTCGATTTGCTGGCGGAACGTGTGGCCGAGGCTATGGAGTTGTGCCCGCCGCAGGTCAAAATACATCGAGCAAACGCCGCAACATTACATTTTGCCGAAGGGACGTTTGACCTTGTGTTTCAGGCGACGCTTTTCACTTCGATCTTTGATCCAGATATCAAACATCAAATCGCCGCCGAGATGATGCGCGTTACTAAGCGCGACGGGCTTATTCTCTGGTACGATTTTCGCGTCAATAACCCTTCGAACGCCGATGTCCAAGGGGTTAGGTCGCGTGAAATCCAAAAACTGTTTCCTAGCTGTGATATAACACTTCATCGCGTGACCTTAGCGCCGCCCCTGGTGCGTCGACTGGCGCGTTACTCTTGGGTGACCTGCTATCTCCTCGAGAAAATTCCATCGCTGTGCACCCACTATCTCGGAGTCATCCGAAAGCAAGTCACACCCGGCATCGTTAGTTCTTGACCGGAAACTTCCAATAGACTGCCACGTAGTCGTGTTCTTCACCGACGATGCCCGATCAACGCGGTCAGGCATTACGCCGCGTCGGGTGAGAATTTTGGCTCTTGTCAGCATCAGTTTTCACTGGAGCAAGATTCATGCGCACCAATATTGCCCCTAAGCAGTTACAGCGACCCGAATTCGTGCCTTTCCATGTTCCGCAAATCGACGATGAGGAGATTCGCTCCGTCGTCGAGACGTTAAAGTCCGGTTGGCTGACGACCGGCATGAAGGTCCAGCGATTCGAGGAAGACTTCGCTCGCTATTTGGGCAGCCGTCACGCTGTCGCGATAAATTCGTGCACGGCGGCGCTGCATCTCGCATTGGAGGCGGTGGGGATTGAGGAAGGCGATGAAGTCATTGTTCCGACCATGACCTTCACCGCTTCAGCGGAGGTCGTTCTCTATCTAAAAGCGAAACCCGTGCTCGTCGACTGCCTTCCGGATACTCTCAATATCGACCCTAATCAGATCGAGCGCGCAATTACTTCCAGGACGAAAGCGATCATCCCCGTCCACTTTGGCGGCCAACCTTGTGATATGGAGCGGATCCTGGTGATTGCCCGAAAGCATAATCTTTACCTCATAGAAGACGCGGCACACGCGTTGCCCGCAAAGTACCATGGTCGAGCCGTTGGAACCATCGGCGACATCACCTGTTTTTCATTCTATGCAACAAAGACCATTACGACCGGTGAAGGCGGCATGGCCACGACAGAGAATCCGGAGTGGGCCGCTCGAATGCGCATGATGAGCTTGCACGGCATCAGCCACGATGCTTGGAAACGCTATACGAAGGAAGGCTCATGGTATTATGAGGTGCTGGGTCCGGGATTTAAATACAATCTGACCGACATCGGCGCTGCTATCGGCATAGAGCAACTTAAAAAATGCGACGCTTTTGCTGTCGTGAGAAATAACATCGCGGCCGCGTACAATGATGCATTTGCAGACTTGCCGGAGATTCAGACGCCGTTTTGCGAGCCTGACCTTCAGCATGCTTGGCATCTCTATGTGATTCAGCTACAGCGGGAACATCTAAAGATCACTCGCGATCAATTCATCCAGGCGTTGAAAGAGCGGGGGATTGGCACATCGGTTCACTTCATTCCCTTGCACCTGCATCCTTATTACCGAGACAGCTTCGGCTACGTTCCAGGCGATTTCCCAAACGCAACTGAGGCTTATCAGCGTATTATTTCGCTGCCGATCTATCCCAAGATGCGCGAAGCCGATGTCGATTACGTGATCGACGCCGTAAAAAAACTGATTGAAGACAGCCATCTCTAAGAGTTTTAGGTATCCTGCGATGACCAGGCGGGTTGCCGGGCGGCTACGAGACTGGATCGCGGCGCGCCTGCCGCCCAGGCTTTTCACCGATCCGGCTTTGTTTTCATTGTACGAACGTCGAGGATGGCATGTCACGCCCGTGCATTTTTATCAGCCGATTCCCGACAGTGGGGAATTGCTGGATTGCCTCTGGTCGTCTTATTCGTCAATGGACGGCGTGAACATGAACGAGCGCCGCCAATTGGAACTGATGGAGATGTTTCAATCGAGGTTCCGATCCGAGTACGCACGATTCCCCGCAGCGGTCAGCGATCCCATGCGATTTCATTTCGGTCAGACCTACTTTTGTTCCGTGGATGCG
>Ga0137429_1000993_pt1 | contig 9914 bp, 8 predicted proteins | sample EasRivERMZT736_2_FD_102304 | JGI IMG/M metagenome (GOLD analysis project Ga0137429, IMG submission 102304) | Soil microbial communities from meander-bound floodplain in the East River, Colorado, USA - East River MetaG ERMZT736_2 | ecosystem: Environmental > Terrestrial > Soil > Floodplain ...
CGAGGACTGCCTGCAGGCGGCCTGGGACCTCGTCAAGCGCTGGAGCTTCGAGGAGCGGCTCGCGCTCTACCGGGAGCTGCGAGCTCCCCTCACCGAGTCGGCGCGCGCGTATTGGGACATGCGCACCGCCGCGATCGCTCGCGGAGTCATCAATACCGGCGTGAGCGAGCGCTTCATCCGCCTGGTCTGCTGGGCCGTGCGGCATGTGGTGCACACACCCGACCGCGTCGAGCGCTTGCTCGCCTGCCGTACGCTCGCGGAGCAGCAGGATTTGTTCACGCGCGAATGGAATACGCGACGGTGGCGCTGGCTCTTCGCGGTTCTCCTCAACCGTTGGTCGATGTCGCGCGCCTACGACCCGCGCTTCTTTGCCAAAGTGGGACGCAAGAACTTCGCTGGGCACTTTCTCGAGCTCGCCAATCACGCGCTGACCGCAGTTCCGATCGCGGACAACTACTTTCTGCAGCACATGTTCACCGGGCGGTATCCGGTGGAGCGCCCAGAGGGTGTGCCGCCGTACCTCGGTGAGCGCGGATTCACCGGCATTGCCAGTGGTGCCGGAAGCCTGCTGCTGGTAGACGGAGGCGTGACGGACCATTTGCGGACGCTGCCCGACCGCTCCGTAAACGCATTCGCCCTCTCGAACGTCTGCGAGTGGCTCGACGAAGCGGAGATCGCGGACCTGTTTCGCGAGGTCGATCGCGTCGCCGCGCCCGGTGCGCGCGTCGTCTTTCGCAATTTCGTGGGATGGACGGAGCTCCCGCCATACTCCGCGCGCCTCGAGGAGAATAAGGAGCTTGGCGCCGCGTTGATCCGCGGCGACCGAAGCGTCGTGCAGGCACGGGTAGTCGTGTGCCGAGTGAGCGACTTATGACCGCCGTCGCGCCCGCCGGTATCACGCACGTCGCGACCGGGGAAACCCTCCGGCTTCGCGATGCGACGCTGAACGACAACGACGCTCTCATCGAGCTCACGGCCGCCTGCACCATGCACGGCGACCTCGCGCTGCGCATGGACCGCTCCCCCGATTTCTTCGCGCTGAATCGTTTGGAGGGCAATGCGACGCGCGTCGGCGTCGTCACCGACAGCGCCGAGCGGATCGTCGGATGCGTGGCTTGCGCCCGCCGCACCGTGTACGTCAACGGTCTCGAATCGGAGATCATGTACGCCAGCGATCTCAAAGTGCATCCCAGCGCGCGACGTTCCGGCGCCGCCGACTTGTTGACGCGATACACGCGCGACGTGTTTGTGGAGCTGGTCGGCGTGCATGCGCCGGTCGTCTGTACGATCCTGGCGGGCAACAAGGCAATGGAACGCCGCACGCGCGGGCCGCGTGGAGCGGCGGCCTTGTCGCGTTTTGCGACGCTGTCTGTGCTGGCCATTCCATGGCTTCGCGAGCGGCGTGAGCGTGTGGCCGGCATTCGCGTGGACACCGCCACCGAGCAGGACCTCGAGGCGATGATAGCTACGTGGCGCCGGTATGCGGCGACGCGCCAGTTCGCTGACGTGTGGAACGAGGACAGCCTGGCGGCGTGGATTGACCAGGCACCCGGGCTCACACTGGCGGATTACCTGGTGGCGCGCGATACGGCGGGTCGCGTCCGCGGGTTCCTCGGCGTGTGGGACCAGAGCGCATTCAAGCAAATGCGCGTCGTGAGCTATTCGCCGCGCCTCGCCATGGTGCGTCACGCGATCAATCTCGTTGCTCCACTCGTTGGGAGCGTGCCCCTCCCTGCCGCGGGTGCCGTGCTGCCGGCGCTCGCAACGGTACATGTGTGCGCGGAGGAGCCGCTGGTGCTGCGCGCCCTGCTCCTCGAGGCCTATCGCCGGCATCGCTCTCGCCGGTGTGCCTTTCTCACGATCGGGCTCGACACGCGAGATCCGCTGCTCACGGCGGCCAGAGGTTTGTTCGCGCAACCGACGTTCGTGCATGCCTATGTCACCACCGCAGCCGGGTCGGCCGATCCATCCGTGTTTTCCGGCCGACTGCTGCACCACGAGACGGCGCTCGTATGACGCAGCTCCTGAGCGGCGCACCAGCGTTCGTCGTCAGGCACCGTCGTGCCGTGCTCCTCGCGTGGGTGCTCGTGGCGGTGATGCTGATCCCCTTCGCTCGCGGCGTGGAGCGCCGCCTGGAAACGGGAACGCGCGTGCCCGGGAGCGAATCCGAGCGCGCCGCGGAGCTGCTCACCACCAAAGTGGGGTCGCCGTTCGCTCGATACGCCGTGCTGGTCGTGCGCGGAATTCCGAATCCTGCAAGCGACAGCGTCGGCCGCGCACTGCTGACGCGCATCGTCAGCGGCGTCAATGCAAACATGGCCGTCGCCTCGACGTTCTCCGTGCTCGATGTCCGGGACTCGCTCTTCGTCGGTAGGGATGGAGGGACGTTTGTCATCGTGGGACTGGAGGAGGGCGAGATGAGCATCGACTCGCTCATTCCATCACTGCGTGGCACGACACGGCAGCTCCTTGGGGAGTTACGCAGCCAGCATCCTCGACTGAAGCTGTTGTGGACAGGCGAATTGGCGCTGACCACAGACCTCAGGCGCGTCAGCGCCGACGATGCCAATCGCGCCGAACGGCGAGTGCTTCCGCTGACGCTGGCGCTGCTCGTGGTAGCATTTGGCGGGCTCGCCGCGGCCGCACTTCCCGTCACGATCGGCGCACTGGCCATCGCGGTGACGATGGGCGCCATCGCGCTGCTCGCGCGGGTGTTCCCGGTGTCGGTCCTGGTGCTCAACGTCTCGACGATGCTGGGCCTCGGGCTCGGCATCGACTACGCGCTGCTCCTCGTCAGTCGCTTCCGCGAGAGCCGACGCCTGGGCAGCAGCAGCGAGGCCGCCGCGGTGGAAGCAGCCTCGCATGCCGGCCACAGCATTCTTCTCTCCGGTGCTGCCGTTCTCGTGGGCTTTCTCGCCCTCTTGCTCGTGCCCCTCACCGACCTTCGCTCGATCGCCATCGGCGGTGCGCTCGTCACCGTCGTCTCGGTCGTGCTGTCCACCACGCTGCTGCCGGGAACGCTTGCGATGCTCGGACGCCGGGTGGAGGCGCTGCGCGTGCGTCGTGAGTCGACGGTCGTGAGCGCGCGCGGCGACTTCTGGCGACGCTGGAGCAGCTACTGTGTGCGGCGCCCCCTGCGCGTGCTTGTGGTGGCGGGACTGCCGACCCTCGCCCTGGCATGGCAGTGGCGGTCGCTCGAGACGCATACGCCCAGCGGTGACTGGCTGCCTTCGTCAATCGAGTCCGCCCGAGGGTTGCGTGTGCTGGAAGCCATGGGCCGAAGTGGAATCGTGTACAGCGTCCGGATGGTGGTTGAGCTGCCGGAGGACGCTGCCGCGAAGTCCCCGCGCGGAGAGCACGCCCTTGCCGCGCTCGCGACGCATCTCATGGCGAACGCGCGGGTCGCGCGGCTGATGCCGCCGCAACTCAGCGCGAACGGGCGCGTGGTGGCCGTCGAGATCCTGCCATCGGAATCCAACGGCGTTGGTGCCGCGATGGCGCTCGTGCGTGAGGTTCGGCATATCGATCTGGAGCGGCTGACGGGAGTTCACGGAATTCGTTTTGCGGTGGGCGGCCTCCCGGCGTTCAACGTGGACTACGGTGACTCAGTCAAGAGCGCGACACCGCGAGTCGTCGCCCTCGTCGTCCTCGGGACGTTCATCGCCTTGATGATCGGCTTTCGCTCGGTGCTGATTCCGATCAAGGCCATTGCGCTGAATCTGCTGTCTGTCGCGTCGGCCTTCGGCGCCGTCGTTCTGGTGTTCCAGAAGGGCTACGGGTCGAGCGTGGTCGGGTTGACCTCTCCGCTCGACGGAATCTTCCCTGCCGTGCCGCTGCTCGTCTTCTGCATCGTGTTCGGGTTGAGCATGGACTACGAGGTGTTTCTCGTGTCCCGGGTCGCCGAAGCGCGCCGAGCGGGCGGCAGCGAGAGCGATGCCGTCGTTGAAGGCGTGTCGAGGACCGGCGGCGTGATCACTGGCGCGGCCATCGTCATGATCGTGGTCTTCGGCGCGTTCACGATGAGCGAATTCGTCTTCATGAAGATTCTCGGCTTTGCGCTGGCCGTCGCCGTACTTCTCGACGTGACGGTGATCCGCCTTGCGCTTGGGCCGGCGCTGCTGCGACTGGCGGGCCGATGGAACTGGTGGCCGGGCGCGCGAAGTGTGCCAATCGCGAAAGAGGCCAAGCCCCTCTATTTGGCCAGCGCCGAATCCCGATAGACCGTGCGGCCCGCCAACAGCGTCAACAGGACACGCGCCCTGTGAATGCGATGGGGCGGTTGCCTGATGAGATAGTCGGACACCACGATCACATCGGCAGCTTTGCCCGCGGTTAGTGTACCGGTGAGCGAATCGTGGTCGCTCGCCAGCGCGCCACCAAGTGTGTACGCGCGAAGCATGATGTCGAGATGGACACGTTCTTCGGGAAGCCAGCCGTTTCCAGTAGAATCCTTCAGTGCTCGCCTGGTGATTGCCACCTGAATCGCCTCGAGCGGGTTCATCGAGGAAACGGACCAATCGCTCCCGGCGGCCATGATCGCGCCCGTCTTCGCGACACTTGCGATGGGATAGAGGTACCGCGAGCGCGCGGGACCGAGCTTCGGCTCGGTGAGCTTCGTGATGTAGTCGTCGGCGTACGCCCAGAGCGGTTGGAAGCTGGGCACGACACCGAGCGACGCGAACCGCGGGACATCCGCGGGATCGAAAAGCTCGAGGTGGGCCACGATGTGCCGCGGCCCTGCCCCGCCGTCCCGGGCGTGTTGACGCTCGAATCCATCCAGCGCCGTGCGAATCGCCCGATCGCCGATGGCGTGCACGTGCACCTTGAAGCCCGCCGAGTCCAGCTTCTCGACCAGCTGATTGAACTTGGCCGGCGGGACATTGAGCGTTCCGCGATGACCGGCCCTGTCTGTGTAAGCGGAAAGCAGGGCCGCGGTCTGGGCCTCGATGACGCCGTCCATGAAGATCTTCGCGGCGACTGGGCGAACGAGTCCGCGGGAAGTGCGGTCTCGCAACGCGGACAACCGTCTGACCTCGCTGGCCACCGGGGCGTCGAGGTCAACGCGCAGCGAGAGTACCGAGCGCGCAGTTAGTCGGCCGAGCGAATCGGCACGAGCATAGGCGTCCGCAATCGCTTCGCTGGCGTCGGCCTCGTGCAGTGTGGTGATGCCGAAACGCGCCGCCATCGCGAGACCGCGCTCCAACCCGGCCAGGTAGTCGTCCGCAGTGTAGGGCGGGAGCTTGCGCGACACGAGGTCCATCGCCGATTCGCGCAACGTCCCGGACGGCGCACCCGAGTCGTCGCGCTCGATCCGACCGTTGGCAGGATCGGGTGTGGCGCGCGTGACACCAGCGAGGGTCAACGCGCGCGAGTTCACCCAGGCCGAGTGACCGTCAGCCGCGGAGAGATAGGCGGGCCGGTCCGGCACGAGCGAATCGAGCAGCGCGCGGGTCGGACTCGCGTTGGGAAAGATCGGGAGCCCCCACCCGCCGCCACGCACCCAGGCAGCGCTCGAGTCGCGCCTGACGCACTCGCCTACGATGCGGCGAAGGTCGTCGAGCGTGGCCGCGGGATTGAGGTCGCACTCGCCGAGCTCGATCCCGCCTGTCACCGGGTGAACGTGCGTATCGTGAAATCCGGGGAGCACCATCCGCCCCTTGAGTCGCAGCACTTCGGTCTCTCGCCCAACGAAGGATCGCGCGCTGTCGCTGGTCCCCACATACACGATCCGCCCATCGTCGATGACCATCGCCTCGGCCCAGGGCTTGGCGCTATCCACGGTATAGATAACCGCGTCTCGCAATACGAGGTCGGCGGGATTCGCGGGCTCGGCTGAACAGCCCACGACGAGGGCCGCGCCGACGAAAAGGAGGGTGGATCGCGGCATACGCAAGCAGCAACGATGCAGCGTGCCCCGTATGTTCGGCAATGGACGCCATTACGGTGGCCCGGATCCTCGAGCGACAGTTTCCGAAGCTGGCACCCGTGCAGGCGGCCTACCTGGGCGCCGGCATGGACAGCACCGCGTTCGAGGTCAACGGAAAATGGATATTCCGGTTCCCCATGCGCACCGCGGTGGAGAAGCAGCTGTTTGTCGAACGCGCCCTGTTGCCGCCGCTGGCGCCTCTGCTGCCGATCGCCATTCCCGCATTCGAATTCGACGGGCGGCCGGACGATGACTTCGCGATGCACTTTGCGGGTTACGAGAAACTCCCGGGCACTCCGGCAGTCGAGATCGACGCCGCACGCGTCTCCTTCGATACGATCGCGGCTCAGCTGGGGCAGTTCCTAACGGTATTACATGGTTTTCCCACCTCTGAAGCCAAACGACTCGGCGCGGAGACCAGCCGGCTCGAGGATTTCTTCGAGGAGGTACGCACGAGCGCGCTCGATGGGCTGAATCTCGTCGGGAGCGTCGCGCCCGACACGCTCAGTGGTCGTATTCAGCGATATCTCGAGTCGCTCGAACCGCTCGCCGCCCCTCCCTGGCCGCTCACCCTCACGCACAACGACCTGGCCGCGGAACACGTGCTGCTGCACGCAACGGGCGACCGAGTCACCGGCGTGATCGACTGGGGAGACGTGGCGGTCGCCGATCCGACGGTGGACTTCGTGGGATTGTTCACGTGGGGCGGTGAGCGGTTGGTCCGTGCGGTGCTCGCGAGCTATGAGGGCCCTGCCGACGAACAGGTCCTCGAACGCGTGCGGCCATGGGCAGCGTTCCGCGCGATTCAGGACATCCGGTTCGGCCTGGACAGCAACCTTCCGGAGGTTGTGCAGCTTGGTGTGCGGGCGCTGAAGGACCAGCTGGGCGCGTCTCGCTAGGCAAACCGGAGCCACCAGAGAAAGCCGCTGATCAGCAGCGCAACCACTCCGCCGACCTGGAAATACCAGGCGCGTTCCAGGGTGATGCGCTGCATGACTCGCAGCCCGACCTGCGGGGCAACAAAGCGAACCAGTCCCTTGAGAACTTGCGACCACCCGATCAGCGTGAGCACCAGCGCCGGGCCGTGCCAGACGTTGTGAAACGCGACGATAAAGGCGCCGAAGTTCAACAAGAGGAAGCCCTCGAGGAAGACTCCCGGGACCCCACGAGCGGCAAGCGCTTGATAGAAGGCAACCCAGGATTTGGGTTGCCCAAGATGCGAAAGGCCGACCACGAGGAACCCGATCGCCGCGAAGACTTGAGTGGCTTGCTCCATGTGGGTAATCGGGTGATGTGTGCTACCGAAAATCCTGTATAATCCCTCCAATGTCGAGCCTCACCATCGACTGGCTCCAGGTCTCGGATTACTGCCAGGCCGCCGGCGCATAGCGGCTCTGAGCTCGTCCAGTCCCATCGGACGGGACGTCCAGTCCGAACGGCGCAGGCGAACCCGCTCTTCCGCGCTCCTATCCTGATCGCACGAAAGCCGACCGAGCTACTCGGTCACAACTGCGAACTCAGGACAAGGAGGAACGATGCAGAATCTGAGGTGGAGAAGTCTGAGATGGTTGCCCATCGCCCTCTCAGCGCTTGCGGCAACCGCATGCGAGGTGATGGCCCCTGGCGATTCGGGCAACCTCGTGCCGCGCACGGTGGCGGAGGACCCGAACCTGCCCGCCATCGACATGAACGGATCGCGGTTCCATGTGGAGACGTTCGGCAACCCCGCCAACCCAGTCATCGTGTTCCTGCACGGCGGGCCGGGAAGCGACTATCGCGGGCTGCTCAGACTAGGTGGGCGTCACAACGGCTACAGCCTGGCCGACGAATACTTCCTGGTCTTCTGGGACCAGCGAGGCACAGGTCTCTCGCAGCGGCACAACGGCGACCTGCTGACGGAGGACGTGTACGTCAACGACCTCAACACTCTGGTAGACCGCTACTCGCCGGGGCGGCCGGTAATCCTGATCGGGGAATCGTGGGGCGGCATGTTCGGCACGCGCTACATCAATGAGTTCCCCCAGCGCGTGGCCGGCGCGGTGTTCATCGAGTCTGGGCCGCTGGACGGCGCCACGATGGAAAGCGTGAAGAGAGACGTGATGGAATTCGACCTCGGATCCGAGGTCCTGAACGACGTCGCGTGGAACAGCCAGTTCCTGTCTCCTGACGATCACGCGCGCATGGACTACGGGCGCCTGGTTGGGATGCGCGACGGACAGCCCCGGTTCCACCAGAGCACCACGGATCCACAGCCCGTGTGGCGGATGGGCTCCGCGGCCAACCGGTACATCACAGAAGGCGCGATGGACCGCAGCGGCAAGTTCGCCTACGACTTCACTACCAACCTCTCTGCGTTCACGACGCCGGTCCTGTTCATCGCGGGCGCGTTGAGCGAGGTGCTGGGTCCGTCGCTCCAGCAGAGGCAGGTACTGCGATATCCCTCGGCGTCACTCCAGGTCGTTGACGGCGCCGGCCACGACGTCGCGTGGGTCAAGGCCGCCGAAGTACTCACACACATCCGGGCCTATCTCGACGCCCGCACAGGAGGCACACAATGAGCCGCATCGCGAGCATCACACTGGGCGTTCTGCTGTCGGCGCTCGCCGGACAGGACGCAACTGCGCAATGGAACGTTGCGCGCTTCGGAGCGGAGAAGAATAGAGCGTATACCACGATCGGATTGGATCCCGCGATCATCACCTCGGTGGGGTTTGCCAGCGTCGGTTCTCTGGTCGATCGTGACATGCAGATTTCCGCCGAAGTTGGCGTCGTGACCGCGAAGATCGACACGCGCGATTTCCGTGCGAAGCTGGGAATCCAGGCCTCGCTGGTTCGTTGGCGGTCGGTGAACCTCACGGGCAGCGCCACGTTCATCACCAGAGGTACCGACAACTCGATCTACCGGGGCTTCAACTTCGGCGCAGACTTCACCGCAGGGCTGGGCGTGTATCGTCCGCGATGGTTCGCTGCCGGTGACTTCGGCAAGGATAAGGCGATCATCACGCACATTACGCACAGCGAGTGGTACCGGACCAACTTCTATCCTGACGCGAAGGACGGCTGGTACCTCGATGCTGGCGGAACCTACCACTACGGGCTGGTGAGTGGCTTCACGGTCCGGAAGGCCGAAGTGATGGCGCGCATGGGGTTGCTCCGGACAGAGCGCTACAACCAGCTGATGCCGCCCGCCTATGCGAGCGTGGGGGTGGGATTTGGGCTCTAATGCGAGAATGATGAGGCCCGGGGCACCGGCCCCGGGACCTCACCGCCTACTTAGCGTGCCGCCGCGTACGCCGCACGCAAGGCCGAATCGGCCGCGATGCGATACATCAGTGAATCGAGGCCCGTCAGCGTGAGTCGGTTCGCGGTAAGCACGGAGTCGGTCTTCCTCGGCGCCCTGGCAATGCCGCTTTGAACGGCGAGCGCGGTCTGTACGTCGAAAGGCACAGCCGGTGGCGCCGGTGCGGCTGACGAATCGGAGGCGATGTCCTTGTCCTTCGCGCATGCGCCGATCGTCAGCGCCATGGCGACGAGTAACGTGGTTCGTCTCATGGCCGCCCCTTGGTTTTGGTGGGAGTCTTGGCCGCGGGAGGAGTCTTGGTCTTCGTCGGACTCGTAGCCTTGGCCGAACTCTTTGTCGGTGCTTTGGTGCTCTTGGTCGCGGCGGTTGCTGCGCCTTTGGTCGGACTCTTGGTGGAGCCCTTGGCGGTGGTGCCCGGGTTCTTCTTCTGCGAGCTCGCAGCCACCGGCCGCGTCGCGGGCGGATTCAACCCCACGCGCTTGCCCTTGCCGATGCCCCGCCGCGCATGCTCGGCTCGAATGGATTGCGCGAGCGCCTGCCCGCGCTGGCCGGCTGCGAGGCGCCCCTGAACGAACGCGCCGAAGTTGTTCACGGGGCCGTGCTCCTTGATCGACGCGTCAGTCTGCTTCAGGACATCGCGCGTTTCAGCGGCCGGAATGCGCCGCCGCCGCGCTTCGATGAGAACGC